>Ga0187892_10006495_pt1 | contig 17298 bp, 20 predicted proteins | sample MA1701073metaG_FD_139345 | JGI IMG/M metagenome (GOLD analysis project Ga0187892, IMG submission 139345) | Bio-ooze microbial communities from a basaltic lava cave in the Kipuka Kanohina Cave System on the Island of Hawaii, USA - MA170107-3 metaG ... | reverse complement strand
TCAGGCTTCATGCAGCGGAAGGCTGGTGAGCAGGTTCTGCGGCTTCATTTTCACCACGCCATCCTCGCAGGACAGGGCGAGATAGACCGTCCTGCCGCGGATCTCGGCGCGCATCGCCGCCGGGTCGTCGAAGCGCAGCTCGAGGATCGCGAGGATGTTGCGCATCCGGCCCTGCTCGATCTGCACGCCCGACCACAGCTCGTTCAGGATCGCGCTCGACTCGGCGTCGAGCCCGATGTGCCAGGCCCAGCGCGGCTCCTCGATTTTTCTCACGGGCTTGACCTGCACCTTCACGCTCAGGAAGTGCGCTACCCAGATTTCCAGAACCCGGCAGAACGCATCCAGTGCCGGACGGCCGTAGGTGAGGCTGATCACGGTGTCGTGGCGCGACTCGCGCTCCCAGTAGAGCGCGGCGTTGGCGCGGTCGAGGACGTCGAGGTCGACCTTGGCAAGGTCGGCCTGCGCCTCGACGATCAGCTTGCCGATCGCTCCGTAGCGGTTGCCGCTCGCGTGCATCTCGACGGTCTCGAGGTCGGCGAGCAGGACGTGGCCTTCCTGGATGGTGGCCTTCTGCTCTCGGAAGAAGACTTCCGCCGCGCGCAGCCGCAGCGGGTCGTCGGCTCCCTCGAGGATGTTGCGCAGGATCACGTGCGCGAGCTGGTCGACGAACATCGGCGGGATGTCGATCGGCGCCTTGAACAGGCTCATGTAGCAGCCTTCGACCGTGCCCGCGTCGAGCAGCTTGTTGCGGAAGCCGAGGATGATCCGGTAGTTGTCCCTGGCGTCTTCGTCTTCGATCGCCAGCAGATTTTCTTCAGTAATGCTTTTTCTCGGCTGCGCCATCAGATCCGCATGGAGCCGGCGCTCGCCGTCACCCGACTCCTCGACCGGGTGGATCTCCGGCCGCAGGTAGTACGCGCGCAGGAAATCGTCCGTAACGGTCAGCCGACCGTGCGGGTCGCGCTCCAGAAGATGAAAACCGCTATTGCGCCAGAAATCAGGCAGGAGCTAAGACGAGACGGGAGTGCGATGCGACGTGCTGCTTGAGGAACTCCATCTGGTCGGCGAGGATGCGCCGGTTGGTGAGGATCAGGTACTCGGCCTTGTTCGGCACGTACGGCGCGTAGAGCAGCTCGAGGCCGCATTCCTGCGGCAGGCGGTTGCGCTTGTGGCCGTTGCACTGCCGGCAGGTGGTCACCACGTTCATCCAGCTGTCGCGCCCGCCGCGCGACAGCGGCGTGATGTGGTCGCGCGTCAGGCGGAAGTAGCTGAACTCGCCGCCGCAGTACGCGCACGTGTGCCGGTCGCGGCGGAACAGCTCGCGGTTGTTGAGCGGCGGCACCTGGTTGAAGCCCTTGGCCGCCAGCGCCTTGCCCTTGATCGCGACGATCGAATGCGCGGTGATGCTCGAGCGCTCGCCGGTGCGGCGGCAGATGCCGCCGTAGTAGGTGAATTTTTCTTCGCCGAGGGTCCACGCGACCAGATCCTTCGCGTAGTAGAAGCAGGCCTGCTGCCAGCTGATCCAGCGGTGCGGGACGCCGTGGGCGTCGAGCGAGAGGATGAGCGGCTTGTCCATTGCCGCGCGATTTTGCTTTGCAATCCCCAAAAAAACAAGGGGCTGCAAAAGAATCGACAATCCGAGTCTAGTCCTTGTCGACGGCTTCCTTGAACCCCTGGCCGGCGGCGAACGCCGGAATCGTCTTGGCGTGGATCTTGATCTCCTTGCCGTTCAGCGGGCTGCGCCCGGCGCGCGCCTTGCGGGTGCGCGGCAGGAAGGTGCCGAAGCCGACCACGGTGACGCGCCTGCCCTTCGCCACGTTAGCGACTATCGCGTCGAACACCGCGTTCACCGCTTCGCTTGCCGCGACTTTGCTGACGTTGCCCGCTTTTGCCGCAACCTGGACCAGGTCGGACTTGGTGACCACGTGTGGCATGCGCTCTCCCCCTCAGTTGCCATCCGCGCGAGCCAGCATCGTATCCAAATCGAAATCGAAACACAACGCAGGTGTTGTGATATTGCACACGCCGCAGCGCAAACATTTATGATTACGCAAATCGGAGGAGGAGACATGATCAGGCCATTGACACTCGCGCTCGCCGCGGCGCTCTGCGCGCCGGCGCACGCGCAAACCACGCTCACGTTTTCCACCTGGGTGCCGACCGCGCACCACATTTCCGTCTGGCAGGCGAACTGGGCCGCGGAGGTCGAGAAGGCGACCTCGGGAAGAGTGAAGTACCAGGCGCTGCCGAAGGCGCCGTCGGCGCCTCCCGGCACCTTCGACGCGGTCAAGGACGGCCTGGTCGACATGTCCTACGTCACCGCGAGCTACACGCCGGCGCGCCACATCCTGCCGATGATGCCCGAGCTGCCGGGCAACGCCGACACCTCGATGGCGAACTCGATCGCGTATTCGCGCATGCACTGGAAGCATTTCCACAAGGTCGGCGAGTACAAGGGCGTGAAGCTGCTCGGCGTGTTCACCCACGGCCCCGGCCAGATGTTCACCAAGAAGCCGATCAAGACCCTGGCCGACTTCAAGGGGCTCAAGATCCGCTCGGGCGGCGGCGCCTCCGAGCTGGTCGTCACCGCGCTGGGCGGGACGCCCTTCTTCAAGCCGGCGGGCGAGTCGTACGAGCTGCTCAAGTCGGGCGTGGCCGACGGCATCTTCTTCCCGGTGGAGTCGATCGTCTCGTTCAAGCTCGAGACCGTGCTCGGGCAGGCGACGCTGTTCCCGGGCGGGATCTACAGCTCGGCGTTCGGCTTCTTCATGAACGAGGACAAGTGGAACAAGCTCTCCAAGCAGGACCAGGCGATCATCGACAAGCTCTCCGGCGAGTACGTCGCGCGCAGCGCCGGCCGCTCGTGGGACGAGGCCGACCGCAAGGGCATGGAGGCGATGCGCAAGTCGGACATCAAGATCGTCAACGCCGACGCCAAGCTGATCAAGGAAGTGCAGACGCTGTCGGCGCCGATCGTGGAAGACTGGATCAAGAAGGCGAGCGCGAAGGGCGTCAACGCCAAGGCCGTGCTCGCTGAGTTCCGCGCCGAGGTAAAGAAGGTTTCCAGCGAGAAGTAGCGAACAGCGCTGGGAGCGGCCCGCCGACGCGGTGCTGGGCGTCGCGGCGTCCGCGATCCTGTTCGCGCTGATGGCGCTCACCTTCGCCGACGTGGTGATGCGCTACCTGCTCAACCGCCCGATCCGCGGCGGCTTCGAGCTGAGCGAGCTCGCGCTGCTGGTGCTGATCTTCGCCGGGCTGCCGCTGGTCTCGCACGCCGACGAGCACGTCACCATGGACTTCGTCGACCGCATCCTGCCGCGGCGCGCGCGCGACCTGGTGGTGCGCGCGGTGCACGCGCTGTGCGCCGCGGTGATGTTCTTCCTCGCCTGGCAGGCCTGGCTCAAGGCGGGCAAGATCGGCGCCTACGGCGACACCACCGACGTGCTCAGGATCGCGGTGGCGCCGTTCGTGTACTTCATGGCGGTGATGATCCTGCTCACCGGGCTGGTCCACCTGTACAAGGTGTTCGTGCCCGGCGCGGCGCGCGCGGCGCACGGGCCCGACTGACGGCGTGACCGAAGCCCTCACCGGCCTCGCGGCGATGCTCGTGCTCGCGTTCCTCCGGGTGCCGATCGCGTTCGCCATGGGGATCGTCGGCGTGATCGGCTACGCCTACATGCGCGACTGGAACTGGTACGTGGCCTTCACCACGGCGCAGACCAAGGTCTACGAGACCGGGCGCAACTACACGCTGACGGTCGTGCCGCTGTTCATCCTGATGGGCAACTTCGTCACGCGCGCCGGCATGTCGCAGGAGCTGTTCCGAGCCGCGTACGCGTTCATCGGGCACCTGAAGGGCGGGCTCGCGATGGCGACCATCGTCGGCTGCGCCGGCTTCGGCGCCATCTGCGGCTCGTCGATCGCCACTGCCGCGACCTTCGCCAAGGTCGCCTACCCGTCGATGCGCAAGTTCGGCTACGCCGACCATCTCGCCGCGGGCGCCATCGCCGGCGGCGGGACGCTCGGCATCCTGATACCGCCCTCCACGATCATGGTCATCTACGGGATCATGACCGAGACCAACATCGGCAAGATGTTCGCCGCCGGCATCCTGCCCGGGATCCTCGCCACGGCGCTGCTGTGCCTCGCGGTGCGCTACGTCACCTGGCGCGATCCGAGTGCCGGCCCGCCGGGCGAACGCCTGAGCTGGCGTGCGCGCTTCGCGACGCTCGAAGGCCTGGGACCGTTCGCGGCGCTGGGGATCGCGCTGCTCTTCGTGGTGCAGCTCGGCTGGCTCGACGGCGACGAGGCGGGCGTCGTCGGCGCCATCGCCGTGTTCGCGCTGTCGCTGTTCTACAAGGGCGTCACCAGCGTGATCGCCCTGTTCACCCTGGTGATGGGCGGCATCTACGGCGGGGTATTCACCGCCACCGAGGGCGCGGGCGTGGGCGCGTTCGGCGCGCTCGTGTTCGCGCTGGCGCGCGGCGCGATCAGCTGGCGCTCGCTCTACGAGGCGCTGGTGGAGAGCGCGCGCACCACGTCGATGCTTTTCCTGATCCTGATCGGCGCGCTGATCTTCGCCGATTTCGTCAACATCACCTCGATGCCGAACGATCTGAAGGACTTCGTCACCCGGCTGCAGATTTCCCCGGTGATGGTGGTCGCGGTGATCATGATCATCTACGTGCTGCTGGGCACGGCGATGGAGGAGCTCTCCATGATCCTGCTCACCGTGCCGGTGTTCTTCCCGCTGATCGTGCACCTCGGCCTCGACCCGATCTGGTTCGGCGTGCTGATCGTCGTGGTGGTCGAGATCGGCCTCATCAGCCCGCCGGTGGGGATGAACCTGTTCGTGCTGAAGACCCTGCTGCCGAACGTGCCCACCAACACCGTGTTCCGCGGCGTGCTGCCCTTCATGCTCGCCGACTGCGTGCGCCTCGCGATCCTGATCGCGTTCCCCGCGATCTCGCTCTACCTGCCGAGCCTGATGAAATGAAGAGCAAGGAGCATTTAAATGGGGACTGTCCCCATTTACCCCGACTGGGCGCGGCGCTCAGCGCCCTGAAAGCAGCTCGATGATGGTCGAGAGCTCCTTCTCGGACTTGCCCTGCGCGGCGAGCAGGCGATAGAGCTCGGCCGCGGTGCGCGCCATCGGCAGCGGAACCGTCTTCTCCTTCGCCACCGCGGCGGCGTTCTCCAGATCCTTCAGCATGATGGAGACCGCGCCGAGCGAGGGCTCGAAGGTGCGCGCCGCCATGCGCGCGCCGAAGACCTGCAGCGGGGCCGAGTCAGCGAAGCCGCCTTTCAAGGCCTCGGGCAGCATCCTCGCGTCGACGCCCGCCGCCTCGGCGAGCCGCACCGCCTCGGCGATCACCGCCACGAGCGAGCCGACGATGATCTGGTTGCAGAGCTTGGTCGTCTGGCCCGCGCCCGAGTCCCCCATGCGCGTAAAGCGCTGCGCGAGGTGCATCACCGCCGGCCGCACGCGCTCGACATGCTCGGCCTTGCCTCCGGCCATGATCGCCAGCGTGCCGTTCTCGGCGCCCGCCACGCCGCCGGAGACGGGCGCATCGACCAGCCCGATTCCCTTCTGCTCCAGCTTCGCAGCAAAGTCGCGCGCCGACGCCGGCGCGATGCTCGAGAAGTCGACGATCAGAAGACCGGGATTCCCCGCGGTGGCGACGCCGTCGGGGCCGAACAATACTTCGGCCACGGCATGCTGGTCGGTGACGCACAGCATCACGATCCCGGCGGCGCGCGCAACCGCCGCGGGAGAATCCGCGGGCCGCGCGCCCTTCTCGACGACTGGCGCGAGCTTCTCGCGGCTGCGGTTCCATACCGTGACCTCGTGACCGGCGGCGAGCAGCCTGAGCGCCATCGGCCGGCCCATCAACCCGATGCCGATAAATCCGAGCTTCATCTTTTGCCTGCTCCACTGTGGGTAACCGCGCCGAGGTGCGCCGAGCCGACGAGCGCCGCGTATTTCTCCAGGACTCCGGTCACTTGCCGCCGAGGCGGTTTCGCCCGCCGCTTCGATAGCTCGGCCTTCGAAAGCAGCACTTCAAGCCTGCCGGCAGCCGCGTCAATGCGAATCCGATCCCCGTCCTTCAAAAGCGCGAGCGGGCCGCCGGCGGCGGCCTCGGGCGAGACGTAGCCGACCATCATGCCGCGCGTGGCGCCCGAGAAGCGCCCGTCGGTGAGGAGCGCGACCTTCTCGCCCATCCCCTGCCCGTAGATCAGCGCGGTGATGCCGAGCATCTCGCGCATTCCCGGGCCGCCGCGGGGGCCTTCGTAGCGGATGACGAGGATTTCTCCTTCCTTGTAATTCTTCTTCCTGACCACCTCGGCGCAGGCCTCCTCGGAATCGAACACGCGCGCCCGGCCTTCGAAAACGAGCGATTTCAGCCCGGCGACCTTGATCAGCGCGCCGTCGGGAGCGAGGTTGCCCTTGAGCACCACGAGGCCGCCGGTCTTCATGATCGGCTCCTTGCGCACCACCGCGCCGTCGGCGCCGGGATGGTCTGCCAGAGCCTTCTCGAGGGAAATTCCGGACAGAGTCAGGCAATCACCATGGAGGGCACCGTGCGTCAGCAGCGCCTTGAGGACGGAGTAAACCCCGCCGACCGCGTGCAGGTCCTTCGCGAGGAAGCGGCCGCCGGGCTTCATGTCGGCGATGAGCGGCGTGCGCTTCGCGACGCGCGCGAAGTCGTCGAGCGAGAAGCGGATGCCGGCCTCGTGCGCGATCGCGGGGAGGTGCAGCGCGGCGTTGGTCGAGCCGCCGGTCGCGGCCACCGCGGCGCAGGCGTTCTCGAGGCTCTTCCTCGTGACCAGCTCGCGCGGCAGCGGGCCCTGGTTTTCAAGAAGACGCATCACCGTCTCACCGGCCTTGCCTGCCAGGGCACTTCTCTCCGGGGAAACCGCAGGCAAAGTCGCGGAGCCCGGAAGCGCGAGGCCGAGGGTCTCGGACACCATCGCCATGGTGTTGGCGGTGAACTGCCCCGGGCACGAGCCGAGGGTCGGCAGGCACGCGTGCTCCAGCTCATTCAATTCCTTTTCGGAAAGGTCTCCTGCAAGCACGGCCCCCACCGCCTCGTAGGCGTCGAGCACGGTGACGTCGCGTCCCTTCCAGCTGCCGGGGAGCGCGGCGCCGCCGTAGACGAAGACCGCGGGCAGGTCGAGCCGCACCATCGCCATCATCATTGCCGGCAGCGTCTTGTCGCAGCCGGCGAAGGTGACCAGCGCGTCGTAGGCGTGGCCGCGCGCCACCGCCTCGACGCTGTCGGCGATGATCTCGCGCGACACCAGCGAATAGCGCATGCCGCCGTGGTTCATCGACATCGAGTCGGCGACCGAGGCGCAGGCGAAATCGAACGCCGCGCCGCCCGCGGCGCGCACCGCGGCGCAGGCTTCGCGCGCGAAGGCGCCGAGCAGGGCGTTGCACGGCGTGACGCGCCCGTCGGTCGAGGCGACGCCCACGAACGGCTTCGCCAGATCCGCGTCGTTCAGCCCCAGGGCGCGCAGGAACGCGCGGTGCGGCGCCCGGTCGAGCCCCTCGACGGTGATGCGCGAAGGCAGCTTCCGCGTTATTCTCATGCGACAAGCATTCTAAAAGGAGGAGGTATGGTTCGCGCCGTCCTGGCACTCGTATTCCTGTCGTTCAGCGCTTCGTCCTGGTCGCAGGCGTTCCCGGCGAAGCCGGTCAAGATCATCGTGCCTTTCGGGGTCGGCGGCTCGGCCGACGTGTTCGGGCGCTACCTGGCCGCCAAGCTGCAGGACCCGCTCGGACAGTCGGTGGTGATCGAGAACCGCCCCGGCGGCGGCTCGATCGTGGGCAGCGACGTGGTGGCGAAGTCCGACCCGGACGGCTACACGCTGCTCATCATGTCGAACACCCACACCGTCAACGAGACGCTGATCCCGAAGAAGCCGTTCGACCTGATGCGCGACTTCGCGCCGATCACCGGCATCAGCTATTCGGACCTCATCATGGTGGTGCATCCCTCGGTGCAGGCGAGCTCGCTGAAGGAGTTCATCGCGCTGGCGAAGTCCAGGCCCGGCGCGCTCAACTACGCGTCGTCGGGCAACGGCACGCCCTATCACATGGCGGGCGAGCTGTTCAAATCCCTGGCGGGCGTGGACCTGGTGCACATTCCGCACAAGGGTAGCGACCAGGCGCGCATCGCCGTGATGGGCGGGCAGGTGCAGATGATGTTCGACGCCGTGCCGACGATGGCGGCGAACGCCAAGGCGGGCAAGGTGAAGGCGCTCGGCACCACGGGCGAGCGGCGCTCGAACGTCACGCCCGAGCTGCCCACGCTCTCCGAGGCGGGCGTCGCGGGCTACGAGACCGGCCTGTGGCTCGGCCTGATGGCGCCGAAAGCGACGCCGCGCCCGGTGCTGGAAAGGCTGAACGTCGAGCTCAACAAGCTCCTGAGCTCCGCCGAGGTGAAGGAGAACTTGGCCAGGCAGGGCACCATCACCATGGGCATGTCGATCGACCAGTTCGACGGGTTCCTCCGGCAGGACATCCAGAAGTGGGCCAAGCTGGTGAAGTCCACGGGGATGAAGATCGACTGAGCCTGTCGCCTGGCCCCGACGAGGGGCCAGGCCGGCCCTAGTTCCTACCTAGGGGAACTACGCCCCCGCTGGCGGCGCGCAATACGCCGCCTGCAGCATCGGTCCCCTATGACCGAGGTGGTGGTGGCGCGGTTGCAGGCCGCGCCCGAGGAAGTTCGTTCCCTGCGCTCCCGGCTCTCGGGCTCCGAGCGGCAAAGGGCCGAGCGTTTCCGTTTCGAGCGCGACCGGCGGCGCTATGTGGTCGCGCGCGCGCGGCTGCGCGAGCTGCTCGGCGCGCGCCTCGGCGTGCATCCCGAAGCGGTCGAGATCGAGTACGGCAGGAACGGCAAGCCGCGCCTCGCGCGCGGCGAATGGCATTTCAGCGTCTCGCACTCGGACGACGTCGCCCTCTACGGCTTCTCGAGCCGCGAGGTCGGAGTCGATATCGAAGCCGTGCGCCCGATCGCGCAGGCCGACGCGATCGCCGCGCAATTTTTCTCGCCCGGCGAATACACCGCGTATTGCGCGCGGCGATCGACCTTCCTCGAGTGCTGGACGCGCATGGAGGCTCTCGCCAAGGCTTCCGGCGAAGGCCTTGCCGGGATCCCGCTCGACGCGTCGCCGTGGTCCCTGAAGAATTTCTCTCCCCTTGCCGGCTTCGTCGCCGCGCTCGCGTGCCGCAATGGATAGGCTGCAGATTCCCGCTCCCGGCTACGACTCTTCCTGGGTCAACGACGACGTGCGGATCTTCCGCCACTCTGTGCGCCAGTTCGTCGAGAAGGAATTCGTGCCGCGCCAGCCGCGCTGGCGCGAGCAGCGCCGCCCCGATGCCGAGGCCTGGACCGGCGCCGGGCGCGCCGGCATCCTGCTTCCCGACCTGCCGGAAGAATACGGCGGCGGCGGCGGCAGCTTCGCGCACGAGGCGGTGGTGCTGGAGGAGCTCGCCTGCGCCGGCGTGCACTTCGGCTCGGCGATCCAGAGCACGGTGGCGCACTACCTCCTCGCCTACGGCACCGAGGAGCAGAAGCGGCGCTGGATCGCGCCGCTCGCGCGCGGCGAGCTGGTCGCGGCGATCGCCATGAGCGAGCCGGGCGCCGGCTCCGACCTGCAGGCGATCAAGACCACCGCGCGCCGCGACGGCGAGCACTACGTGATCAACGGCGCGAAGACCTTCATCACCAACGGCGCGCACGCCAGCCTGGTGTGCCTCGCCGCCAAGACCAATACCAAGGTCATCGGCATGCGCGGCATCTCGCTCATCATGGTCGAAACGAAGGACCTGCCCGGCTACCGCGTCGGCCGCCCGCTGGAGAAAGTCGGCATGCACGGGCAGGACACGGTCGAGCTCTCCTTCGACGACGTGCGCGTTCCCGCGCACCACCTCCTCGGTGAAATCGAAGGGCGCGGCTTCCCGCAAATGATGGAGCAGCTGCCCTACGAGCGGCTGCAGATCGCGGTCGGCGCGGTCGCGGTGGCTGAACGGGCGGTGGAGCTCACCACCAGGTACGTGAAGGAGCGCCAGGCGTTCGGCAAGCCGCTCCTCGACCTGCAGAACACCCGCTTCAAGCTCGCCGAGTGCAAGACCCGCGCGCAGGTGGGCCGCGTGTTCCTCGACAACTGCATCGAGCGCTTCCTCGCCGGGCGCCTCGACGAGGCGAGCACCGCGATGGCGAAGTACTGGCTGACCGAGGCGCAGTGCGCCATCGTCGACGACTGCCTGCAGCTGCACGGCGGCTACGGCTACATGAGCGAGTACCCGATCGCCCGCATGTGGACCGACAGCCGCGTGCAGCGCATCTACGCCGGCTCGAACGAAATCATGAAGGAGCTGATCGCATGGTCGCTGTGAGCCCCTGCCTGCACCACCTGATCGAAGCGCAGGCGAGGCGCACGCCCGGGCGCGTGGCGTTGCGCTACGAGGACCAGTCGCTGACCTACGCCGAGCTCGAGCGCCGCGCCGGCGCGCTCGCGCGGCACCTGCGGCGCCTCGGCGCCGGCCCCGACGTGCTGGTCGGGCTCTGTCTCGAGCGCTCGGCCGAGATGGTGGTGGCGATCCTCGGCGTCCTCAAGGCCGGGGCGGCGTACGTGCCGATGGACCCCTCGTATCCGCAGGAGCGCATCGACTTCATGCGCGCCGATGCCGGCATCAAGCTGGTGCTGACGAAAGACGCGCTCGACGCAATCGACTGGGAAGCGACCCTGGAGACCGCGTCCGGGGTGCAGCCGCATCACCTGGCCTACGTCATCTACACGAGCGGCTCGACCGGCCGCCCCAAGGGCGTCGGCATCGAGCACCGCAACATCGTCAACTACGTGCTGGGGGTGGTCGAGCGCCTGCAGCTCGAGCCCGGGATGAGCTACGCGACGGTTTCGACGATCGCCGCCGATCTGGGCAACACCGTGATCTTCCCGGCGCTCGCCACCGGCGGCTGCCTGCACGTGATCGCGCGCAGCCGCACGGAGAACGCCTCGCTGCTTGCCGAGTACTTCGCGCGCGAGAAGATCGACGTCCTGAAGATCGTGCCGTCGCACTTCGCCGCGCTCAATCCCGCGGGGGTCATGCCGCAAAAACGCCTGATCCTCGGCGGCGAGGCCTCGCGCCTCGACTGGGTCGAGCGGCTGCGCGCGGCCGCGCCCGATTGCGAGATCTTCAACCATTACGGGCCGACCGAGACGACCGTCGGGGTGCTGACGTTCCACGTCAGCGGCCGGCTGCCCGCGACCGCGTCCGGCACGCTGCCCCTGGGCAAGCCGCTGCCCAACAGCACGGTGAGGGTGATCGACGGCGAGCTCTATATCGGCGGCGCGGGCGTGGCGCGCGGCTATCTCAACCGCCCCGAGCTCACCGCGGAGAGATTTGTCGAGGGCTTCTATCGCACCGGCGATCGCGTGCGCGTGCTCGAGGACGGCAGCCTCGAGTTCTGCGGCCGCGTCGACCACCAGGTCAAGGTGCACGGCTACCGCGTCGAGCTCGGCGAGATCGAGGCGGCGCTGCGCGAGAGCCCCGGGGTGCGGGAGGCCGCGGTCTTCCTGCGCGAGGAAGAGCTCGTCGCCTGCGTGGCCCCCGCGGCGGTCGACCCGGCGGCGCTGCGCGAGCATCTCAAGGCGCGCCTGCCGCAGTACATGGTGCCCTCGGCGTTCGTGCGGCTGGACAAGCTGCCGCTCAACGCCAACGGCAAGATCGATCGGCAGGCTCTGGCGTCCGTTCCACTGGAGAGCGTGGTTCCGGGAAAAAACTTCATCGCCGCACGTAGCGCGACCGAGAAGACGCTCGCCGCGATCTGGAGCGAGCTCCTGAGGGTCGAGAGCGTCGGCGTCGACGACGACGTGTTCGACCTCGGCGCGCAGTCGCTGATGGCGATGAAAGCGCTGACGCGGATCCGCGACGCGTTCCAGGTCAGCCTTTCGCTGCGCAACCTGTTCGAGCACCCGACCGTGGCCGGGCTCGCGGGCGCGATCGAGGAGCTGTCCTGGGTCGCGCAAGCCCCGGCCGCGCCGAGCGGCGCGCGCGAGGAGATCGCGCTGTGAGCACCGCCGCGTTCCTCGCCGAGCTGCGCCGCCGCGATGTCGAGGTCCGCGCCGCGGACGGCGAGCTGCGCTGCAGCGCCCCCGCCGGCGCGCTCACGCCGGAGCTGCGCGCCGAGCTCAAGCAGCGCAAGGGCGAGATCCTCGAGTTCCTCGCCGCCGCGCAGGCGCGCGCGGCGCAGCAGCGGGCGATCGTTCCGCTCCAGCCGCATGGCGCGCGCACGCCGGTGTTCGGCGTTCCCGGGCACAACGGCGACGTGTTCTGCTACCGCGCGCTCGCGCGCTCGCTCGGCGACGAGCAGCCGTTCTTCGGATTGCAGCCGCCCGGCGCCGACGGCCAGGGCGAGCCGCTCACGGCGGTCGAAGACATCGCCGCGGTCCTCGCGCAGCAGATCCTCGCTTTCCAGCCGGAAGGCCCGGTCATCATCGCCGGGTACTGCGCCGGCGGCACCGCCGCGTTCGAGCTCGCGCAGCAGCTCCAACGCGGCGGCGCCACCGTGCACCTGCTGGCGCTCTTCGGCAGTCCCTACCCGGCGTACTTCCGCTTGCCGACCCAGGCCTGGCTGCGGCTCGCCGGCCAGGCGGAGCGCGCCGCGACCCTGGTTCGCGAGCTGGCGCAGCAATCGTGGCGCGAGCGGCGCGAATATGTCGCCGAGCGGCTGCGCGCGCGCGAGGCGCGGCGCGTCAACGCTGCGGCCGCGGCGCTGGACCCGGTGCTCGTGCAGCGCGCGAAGGTCGAGCACGCCACGCTGGTGGCGGTGCGGAATTACATCCCAAGGCCCTATGCCGGCCGCATCGGCCTGTTCCTGCCCGGCAGCCGCTGGCTCGGCTCGGGCGTCGGCGTGCAGCGCTGGCGCGCGGTGGCGGGCCGCACCCTGGAATACCGCGGGCCGGAAGACTCCGGCGGCCACGACATGCTGCGCGAGCCCCACGCCGCGGCCTTCGCGCAGCTCTTCGCCGAAGCCGCGAGCGGCCTCGCGTGCCCGGGAGTGCCCGGCGCCGGCGATGAACCGATATCATCGTCAATTGGGTGGAAAGCGGGTTCATTGTCTTCATCGGAGTGGCGATCGCCGGGTTGATCGGCCTTTTCCTCTACGGCTGGAGCCGGCGCAAGGAGAAGCCGCCGCCGGGCGTAAAGCCGCTCAAGGACGAAGAGGACGACTGGGGGAGATGACATGGGCAAGAAACAGGGCCGGCGTATCGACGACATCAGCGCCGCGGAGATCAAGCAGTTCTGGCACGACTTCTGCGAACGCCGCGGCATAGACGCGGCGACGCAGGCGCGGGGCGACGCCAGGATCGACCAGGATCCCGAGTACTGGGCGGACCAGACCATGCCCCGGCTGCTCGACGCGGTCGCGAGCTAGCGACTCCGGGCCGCATCATCGCGCGATGGAAAAAAAGCTCGAAGTCCCGGCAGACGACTGCCCGGCCGCGCCGCCGTCGCTGACCACCATTTACACCAGGGTGCTGCACCGCGCCTGCCAGAAGCTCGGCGGCGTCGAGCCGCTCGCGGCGCACCTGCGCGTATCGATCGACTCGCTGCACTGCTGGCTCGAAGGCGAGCACGTCCCGCCGACGCGGATATTCCTCAAGGTGGTGGACCTGCTGATGCCGACCTGGGGCCCCGAGGACGACGCCCACGCCCGGGCGATCGCGCGCGCCCGCCCGAAGAAGAACTAGCGGTACAGCAGCACCGCCTTGCGCTCTTCCTGCCAGGCCTTCTCGTCGGGCCGGGCAAGCGCGTCCAGGTCCGCTGCGGTTGCCGCCGCATCGTCCACCCATGTGCGCAGCAGCTCGCCGCCGTTGATCACGTCGATCGCGAGCCGCGTCTCGTACTCGTACGGGAAATCGCGCCACAGAGGGTACTCGGGCTTGAGCTTGCGCAGCGCCTTGAAGGCGAGCGCCAGCAGCCGCCAGGGCCGGAACGTCCTGGCGTCGTAATGCATGTCTTCGACGTGGATCTGCAGCCCGGCGCACAGCTTCCCGGCGTGCTTGTGAATCGTCGGCTCGAACCAGCACTGGCGCAGCACGCAGCCTTTCAACCACGCCGGCGCAAGTTTTTTCATTTGTCGCAATAGCGCTGCAGCGTCGAGATCCGGCGCACCGAAGAGCTCCAGCGGTCGCGTGGTGCCGCGTCCCTCGGAGAGCGTGGTGCCCTCGAGCATCACGGTGCCGGGATAGCAGCGCGCCATCGAGACGTTCGGCGCATTCGGGCTCGGGTTGACCCAGGCGCGCGCCCCGAGCGGCCAGCCCTCGGCGCATTCCCATCCCTGCATTTTGATCACGCGGTAGTCCACATCGAGCTTGAGCGTCTTGACGAACCACCCGCCGGCTTCTCCGAGGGTGAGACCATGCCGCATCGGCAGCGCGCCCGCGCCGACGAAGCTTTCCCAGCCGGCGCGCAGCCTTGGGCCTTCCACCGCGCGGCCGGCGGGATTCGGGCGGTCGAGGACCCACACGCTCTTGCCGTGCTGCGCGGCGGCCTCGAGCACGTAGCGCAGCGTCGTGAGGAAGGTGTAGACGCGGCAGCCCAGGTCCTGCAGGTCGACGAGCAGGACGTCGAAGCGCTCCATCATCTGCGCCGTCGGGCGGCGCACCTGCCCGTACAGGCTGAACACCGGGATGCCGTGCGCCGGGTCGGTAAAGTCGGCCGACTCGACCATGTTGTCCTGCTTGTCGCCGCGCAGCCCGTGCTGGGGGCCGAACGCCGCGGTCAGCTTCAGGCCCGTGCGCGCGAGGGCGTCGAGCGAATGCGCGAGCCCGCGCGTCACCGACGCCGGATGCGCGAGCAGCGCCACGCGGCGCCCCGCCAGCGGCTTGCGCAGCGCGCGCTCCCCGAGCAGCCGGTCAATCCCGAACTTCATTCGAGCTCCAGGGCGAAGGCGGCGGGATGGTGGAAGTCGGGCTTGCCGGGCGCGTGCTTCAGCGCCCAATAGGAGAGAGCGCCGCTTTCGTCCTCGACCACCACGGAGAGGCCGATCCTCAGCCTGTCCGGGCTTGCCGGAATCGACGCCGAGAGCTCCAGGCGGCCGGGACCGCGTTTCACTGCGATGCGCGGATCGGGCGCGGCGAACGGCGCGCCTTCCCGGTAGCGCACGAATTCGTATGCCGCCCATTCGCCCGACGGCGAGAAGTTGTATTCGCGATAGGCGGGCAACGCCTCGACAATGAAAACCTCGCAGCAGGTGTGCTGCCAAAGAGGTCCCGACCTGCCGATGCGCAGGCGATCGATCTCGCCTTCGAGCGCGTAGGAAACCTCGAGCGACGCGGCGCGCCGGGTGACCGATGCCTCGATCCCGCGCAGCGCCGCGCAGGGACTCGCGGGATGGCGCTCGAGCACGGCGGACGGCATGGTCGCGCGAGCCTATCATGCGCACTGCATGCGGGGTCTCGGCACGGTCGCGGTCGCCGCGCTCGCCGCCTGGGCGTTCCTCGCCCCGGCGCCGGCGTCGTGGGCGTTCGCCGCGGCGGAGTTCGCCTTCCTCGCGTGGCTGACGCGCGCGGTGCGCGCGGCGGACGCCGCGGCGCTCGCCGCGCGCGCCCGCGAGCCGCTCGATGCCGACGAGGGCGACCTGGTGCGGCGCTATCCGGCGTACTTCGCCGCGCCGGCCTTCGCCCGCGAATGCGCCTCGACGCTCGCCGCGCTGGGGCTCGCCAGCCTGGTGCTGGTTCCCTGGCTGACCTACAGGCTGCAATGGCCGCAGGCGATCCTGATCGGCGTGCTGCTGTTCGCGGTCGCGCGTATCACCAAGCTGCTCAGCCCGGTCTACGCGCTGCGACTGGCCACCGCGAGGGGCGATCGCGACGCGCTGCGCCTGCTCTCGGCGCACGACGGCGCGCTGCGCAAGCTATCCCATCTTGGCAACCAGCCAGAACCCCAGCGCTAGGGCGGGCGGAATGAAGATCGAGTAGTTCACCACCGCCCTGACGCGGCTGCGGTCGCTCGGCTCCCACTCGGGCTTCTGATGCTTCGCGGCTGCGCGCTCCTCGACCACCTTCTTGACCTGTATGTACTCAAACACGACGAGGAATATGGCGATCGCGACACCGATCAGGCCGCCTTGCAGAGCGTTCTCCATGAGCGATTGACTCTAGCCGAATGTGGATAGGCGGGCAAACTGGCGCCTGAGCGACCGCACCTGGGCGAGGTAGGCCTGCGGGTCGTGCCCGCCGCAGCGCTGTCCGGGCGCGAGAAGCCAGCCGCGCTTCGCGTAGGCCTCGCCGGCCGCGGCGCCGCACAGGTGCATCAGCGCCGCGAGGTCCTGCTTCTGCTCGAGCGTCGCGGCGGAGATCCTGAGGCGCGCGAGCGCCGCCGCCACGCGCTGGTCGAGATAGGCGGAGGTCATCTCCACCGCGTGGCTCGGGACCACCCGCAGGTAGAGGCTGTTGAACCAGCAGCCCTCTTCCACCGCGACGTGGTCGTGGATGCAGTAGCGCTTCGCCTCGCGGAAGGTGCCGTCGGTGATCTGGTACATGCCGACCGCGCTCGACGCCGGCCGGTACAGCTCGCGCGGGTCCGCCGACACGCGCACGCGCCAGGGCGTGCGCGCGAGCGGGTCGCCCGCGCCCTCGACCTGGGCGAGCGCGGCGAGCAGCTCGGGCGTCATCACCGCGGTGGAATGGCTGCGGAAGATGGCTTCGTACTGCCGCCAGGTCTCCGCCGGCGTCTTGGTCAGCACGCCGCTCACCGGGTAGAACAGCTCCGCCGGCTTGCGGACCGACTGATAGACAAGGTTGAGCGCAAGCGCGGCCGCGACAACCGCGGCGACGCCGGCGGCGATTCGCACGGGCCGCGGAGCGCGCCGCAACCAGCGCCAAGCCTTCCGAAAATAGCGTCGAAAAATGCGGCAAATTTATCGCAGCGTCCGCGAGTAGTCATGCATGGCAATCCGCTTGTAGCCGTTCTACGACAAAGGCCGCTCACGTCGCAGGACAAACAACACTGACTTGTCTTGTCAAGACTCTTAAAATTTCTGCCATGAACGAGCCGCGGATACTCGTGGCGGACGACGACGCGGACACGGTGCTGAGCCTCACCGCCCTGCTGCGCGACGAAGGCTACGAGGTGCGCGGCGTGCACCACGGCGCCGCGGTGCTGCAGGAGATCTTCGGCTTCGGCCCCGACGTCGTGCTGCTCGACATCGGCATGCCGCAGATGAGCGGCTACGAGGTCGCCCGCACCCTGCGCGAGCGCTACGGCAGCGCGCGCCCCGC
>Ga0187892_10006494_pt1 | contig 17299 bp, 13 predicted proteins | sample MA1701073metaG_FD_139345 | JGI IMG/M metagenome (GOLD analysis project Ga0187892, IMG submission 139345) | Bio-ooze microbial communities from a basaltic lava cave in the Kipuka Kanohina Cave System on the Island of Hawaii, USA - MA170107-3 metaG ... | reverse complement strand
GCGCGTGATCGTAGAACGGGAAATGCCCGTCGCACGCTCGACCACGGTGATGCCGCCGTGACCAAGCTCCATTGCTTCCGTCGCGGCCCACATGCGCCGCGACCGTTCCGTCAGCGTGCCCGAAAGCGCTCGGTACTTCCTTCGAACCGTGGCCACGTCCATACCTCCAATCTACGTGGCCTCGATCCAAAGATCAATCACTTATTATGTCACGGTCCCGTAGTTCTGTGGCGAACGCCCCTTCCGAAATGTCTGCAATAGGGACAAGGTACTCGCATGGTTGTTGTCGCGTGCCAAGTCAATTGCACTCTTGCCACGCTGGATTTCGGTAGGATCGGCACCTGCATCAAGAAGGATACGTGCGGCCTCAACCTGCCCCGCGGCGGCGGCAGCATGTAGTGGCGGAACGGGGTCAAAGTCACCGCCCCCCGTAAGTCTGGCGCCTGCGCTCAACAAGAGGTGGACGGTTGGTGTGTGTCCCGCGCTTGCAGCAGCGCCCAGAGCGGTTAGGCCCGAGCCCTCTTCACTGTCGTCGATGTGCGCTCCAGCGGCAAGGAGGATGCGAACAACCGCAAGCCGCCCGCGCCCGGCGGCTTCGATCAGAGGCTTACTTGAATACTTGTAGCCGAACCCTTCATTTACGTTGACGCCGGACCGCAGCAGTTGCGCAACTAGTGCGGAATCTCCATTCGCAGCAAAGCAACCAAGAACGGTGACGGGCACGTTATCGCCTAAGGCTTGGTCGGGAGTCGAGGCATGGTTCCGGGCGACGTCGATAGTGAAGGCCAAGGAGTCCGACGATTGGACACAGCCTGTTTCCTGCAGTGTCCTTTGGGTCCCATAGAGCGTAACTTGAACAACGTCGGACGCAGTCCAACGAAAACTGGAAGTGTCGGCCCGATACTCAGTGTACTGGTAGTCGTGCCAAAGATCGAGGGTAGTGGGTGGGGCGCTCGTATCAGGTAATGACGTCATCAAGAGGGCGATCGCTGGACCCTTGTCAGCGGTCCAGGACTGGAGCATCACCACCCGGCTACCGTCCGGCGACCACTGAGAGGGTTGGGGTAGGTAAGCTGCTGCCCCGAGCGTAAGTGTAGACAGTAAATCGGTCGAGAGTACGTGCTGCGAATCGGGATGGACAATCCAGGCCGAGAACCGTGCATCCCTTGATTCAAGCCCATACTGGGAGAAGGTGAGAACCCTGTGGCCCTGAGGGCTTGGACGTGAGAGGATGAGCTTGTACCCCAACGGGTAATTTGACATTCCTGATGTCACTGGGAAGGGGATGGGGTTTGGCCCGAGGCAGACCTCTCCGGTTGGGGTGAAGGAGATCGTTCCTACTCTCGCTTCCGACGAGACCAGAATCGTTGTATCGGGGAGACTGGCCGCTATGCTGCGTCGGCGCCCGAGGAGGCGTTGAAAGAATGATGGGCGGGGCAGTGGGTGTGCCGTGGCGTACTGGGCGCATCTGCTTAGAGACAGCTCATCTATTGGAATGGGCGCGGGGGTTGCGGGACGAGTGGGGGCCCTCGCCCTAGCGCCGCGGGACGATATTTGGCAATCGACGGATCGCGCGGTGGAGTCGAGTGTAACAGAGAACTCAGCTTGCGCGGGGTTCCATCCAGATTCCTTAGCCTCGAAGGTTATCGCTCCACGGAGCTGAAAGACATCACCTTTGCAGGCTGGCCGTTCGCTTGCGACCATGGTACTGAACCATTGGTCCCAGAACTCCTGTGACTGCGGTTTTGCTCGGGTCTCAAGAGACCCAACGTTTCCTCCGAAGAAGCCGGCGGTCTTGTACAGAAGATCCGCGCGCGCCTGAGCACGTGCGCGAAAGTCGATTCTGTAAACCTCGACACCCATCACCTCGGCCATCTGGCCATCCGTTTTCTCGAACTCGATGAGGCTCACGCGTTCGCCGCTACCGCCGTCGATGCGAGCGTTTAGCGTCACCTGAGCAAGCTGTTCGGACGGACGGCCGGGGCTGCAGCCCAGAGCGGCGATGAGTAGGATGCCAGGTAGTCGCATGCGGTGACCCTCCGGAGAAACCAGTGAACGAGAATACTTGTGTTGCCGCCTTGGAGCCGTCAAGCGGCGCGTGCAACGGTTTCGGGTGCTTGAACGTCAACGCCCGCGCCGCTCGCGGCTCATCGCCAGATCGTTCAATCCCGTCGATCGCGCAACTTACCCCCGCGTGCGAGCCTCATTGCTCACCTCGGTAACGAGTTTCTTGCGCGACCGCAGGGCCACGACTATTGTCGCTTGCGGCAGTCGGACACGGTTCGGTTCCAACACTTGCTCGAGCGAACGTAACTGACCAGCGTCCGATAACCGTCAGAGTCATGCCGACTGCCCGGTCTGATGTGCCGTTTGACGCCAGTCTGACTGTCCGACTGCTCGTTCGTGATCCTCACTTCATCGATCGGGCGGGTCGGCCGTGGGCTGGGCGTAGGCTTGCCTTGCTCGCCGCTCTCCTGTTTACGCGACAGCCCCTGACGCGTGATGAGCTTCTCGACCTTCTGTGGAGCGGCGACCCGCCCGGCGCCGACAAGCACCACCGGCTACGGGAGCTGATTCACCGGCTGAGGAACGCCATCCCGGCCGATGTGATCCGGATCGAAGGTCCTCACATCGAGATCGATCGGACCCGGATCCGCTGCGACGCGATCGATTTCCGGGCGTGCCTGGACGCCGGGAAGCTGGACGCTGCGATCGATCTCTATGAGGAAGACTTCTTTGCTCGCGGCACCCCGAAAGACGCCCCGGGGTTCGAGGACTGGTCGGGAGCGATTCGGACCGAGTTGCGCTCTGCCTTTCGCGCTGCGCTGATCGCTGAGCTCGAAACGAATGAACGGGCAGCGCCTGAGCGTTACCTGAAGATCGCTGAATGTCTGCGCCGTCTGGATCCCGACGATCCCGTCGGCGCAGAGCACGTTCTGCGAGCCGCGCTTGCTACCAATGACCTGGCAGGGATTTCGGCCGCGGCGCGCGACTTGACCACCGCCCTTTCGGATGGGGGCGTGCCGCCGACAGCCGACGTCCGCCGGCTTATTGCGCTGGCAGAGAGCAAGCGTCGCGAGCCGCCGATCGGCGATACGCCAACCTTCGACCCACCATTCACGGGTCGGGCCGATGAGACCGGCCGTATTCGCGTGTTGCTCGATCGGGCGAGGCGAGGCAGCAGCGGCGGAGTGGTCGGCGTGGCCGGTCAATCCGGCGTGGGAAAGACGCGGCTGCTCGGCGAGATCGAACGGCTTGCCTGCATCGATGGCATGCGCATCCTCCGCGGGCGTGCGTATGAAGTCGACTGGCGGACACCGTATGCCCTGGTTGTGGATGCCATCGGCCCGCTTTTCGATGAAGTCCCGCCGCGACTCGTTCCGGCCGGCACGCTGGAAACCCTGGCCACCATCCTGCCGGACCTCCACGTGCCGGGTGGAGAGAAAGCGCTGTCGCGGACGGAACCCGATTTGCTGCAGATACAGCGGGCGCTCGCAGATCTACTGCACAAGGTGAGTGGCGATCGACCGATTGTCATCATTATCGATGACGCGCACTGGGCGGACCATCAGAGCAGAGCTTGCCTGCATCGGATCGGGCTTCGAACGGCAACGGCATCGATCCTCCTCGTCCTTGCGTACCGTGATTCACACGAACGTGTGGTAGCGCCGCTGTTCGCGGCGACCTCGGTCGAGCTGTGCCACCTTCAACCGTTCACGCCCGACGAAGTGCAGCGCCTGCTCGAGTCGCTGGCCGGCTTCCGCGATCCAGCACATTGCCAACGCCTGGTCCGGATGGTGGTCGCCTCATCGGGTGGCAATCCGCTCCAATTGATTCAGCACCTGTCCTACCTTCGCGAGCAGGGCGTCGTCTCGATTCGATCGGGATGCTGGGATCTGCTTGGGCCGTTCTCGGACGAAGCGGGCAGGATGGCAGAGCCGGTGGCCGCGCTGATTGCGCGAAGGCTCGAATCCCTCTCGGATTCCGAACGCATGATACTCGCCGCCTGCGCAGTCCTCGAGTATAGCGCTTCCCGCCGCGAGATCGCGACGGTTTGTGGGTTACCGGGAGCGCGCATTGCGGACCAGCTCGATGCGCTTGTGCGTCAGCGCCTGGTGCAGACAACTTCGGGCACCGTGGGGCTGGCCCACATCGAGATCGGCAATGCAGCGCTGCGCGTGACGCCCAGGCACCGGCTGGAGGAGATGTTCGAGGCGGCCCTTACGCTGTCAACTTCTGATGCAACGCGAAGAGGCACGAGCAGCCTCGCGCGACTGCGGCTTGCGTGTGGTGCTGGACATATGTTGCATGCGCGCCTGGCGCTGCTGGAAACGCTGCGCGATGCGGGAACCCGTCAAAACGAGCAAGTCGGAGCTGTAGCGGACGAGGTACTGCTCGCCGCGCGAGACTGGAGCCCGAATCCCGACTTCTTTGCGGAATTGCACCGTGCAGCCAGGACCGCCGTGTCGAACCCCAGGCGCATTGATTCCGAGATCCGGTCCGGTCGGCGAAGCCTGCGGCGGCGAGAAACCTGGCTTCGGATGGATCGCGTTGCAGCGGCTGCAATTCTCGCGATGCTGGTCATGGTCGTCGTGCTCTTGCGATTCACGCCAGGCGGCATGGACCCGCCCAACTTCGGGGGTGGCGGACTGCTGATCCTGCGAGACCCGGCTGGGGCGCCAAGGGCGGTTCGCATCGACGGGCCGGGGCCCGCTGACACTGTGCGGGCCGAGTACAGGGGTCCCCAGCTGTTCGGGAGTGAAAGACGGCTACTTTCGCCCGATGGCCGTTATCGCCTCGTGCGCTGTTTCAGCGAAGGTCGCGATGATCCAGACGCCTGTATCGAAACAATCGACGGGACCGAGCGTCGAGTAATCGCTTCCGGCCCAGGCGAGGACGGCGGACAGGGTTGGTCCCCGGATGGGAATTTCGTTCTGGTCAGCATGGTCGGGACGAATGCAGGCGCGTTCACCAAGGACATCTTCATCGCGAGTCTCGCAGATACCACGTTGTTCAACCTGTCGCGCGATCCGAGTCCGACGTCGGAAGCGCTGTGGTCACCGGTTGGCACGCACATCGTACTCACCGCCAATGTACCACAGGCTGACACGCTCATCGTGACGGATGCGCGAGGGCAACGGCAGTTTGTCCGGGCCTCGGCCGGCAGGATTGTGGCGCCCCAATGGTCTCCGGACGGAGCGCGATTGGCGTTCTCGACGGTCGCTCAAGACAATGGTCCGTCGTCGGTGTGGATTCTTGACATCGCGACGTTCAGCGAACGCCGCATTGAAGTCTCGCCCGGGCTACTGTCCGCGACGTGGTCACCGGACGGACGATACCTGGCGGCCACAGAACTACAACCGGGGACGGCTGCCTCACCTTCATCCAGGTTATTCCTCGTCGCGGATACGTTCACTGTTCCCGCTGGAGTCCTCGAACGCTCCGAAATAGTTGACTGGCTCCCAGACAAACCGGCCGGGTTTCTTCAAGCCGTTGACGTTCCTGACTCGCTCACGGTCCTCCAGGGTGAACTGGTTCGACTTCCCGTGAACGGCAGAAGCAGCGACGGGAGTGCAGCCACTGTTCTCGGCGTGACGCTGGCACCAGTGGATTCGCTGGTCGCTTCCTCCCCGGGCGCTGACAGCCTCTTTGCGGTTGCTCCTGGAGAAACGGCCGTGGATCTGACAGCTGGCGGTTGGCGTACGGCCAGGAGCCGCCTGATCGTTCTCCCAGTAGTCGCTCCTGCCCTGGTGTTCCACGAAGACTGGTCGCGAGGGATCGATACTGTGCGCTGGAAACACTATGGCCGGCCGCGCGCGACTGTCGTCGATATCGCTTCGAGTCGCGCGATGCGCAACAACGGGGACGCATCCTTCCCGAGTGGCGTCGTCACACGTCAAAACTTCTCCATGAACGGTGGTCTTGCCCTCGAGTGGACGCAGTCCACCCCGCTCACCGGCGGTGTGTGGGAGGAAGTCTGGATCGCGGCGATGCCCGCCCGCCCGGAGGAATTCCACGAGCGCCCGGGCGATCCGTTTCCGCTCAACCGGGCAAGTCTTAGTGCGCAAACGCCGATCATGTTGCCAACAGCGCCGTTTGCCAACATCGGTTGCACCTCTTCCGGTTACTCCATCACATGGACTGAGCCTTTCGATGGAGTACTGAGTCGCACGTCGCCGGACCACCTCCGCCTTCAGGCCTATCCCTCCGGCGGCTGCGATTTCTTTGTAAACGGCGTGCTCCGTGCGCGGCTAAGACCTGCGGGTGTACGGCCTTGGCCGGACTCTGTGCGCATCGCCGTCGGAGGTCGCAGTCAAAGCGCTGACATCCTCATTGGCGATTTCAAGATCTGGCAAGGCGTTACTCGGCCGATGGAGCGTCAGTAGCGGTCAGTTGGCATGGACCGCATCAACGAGATGGGCTGCCAGCGCAACCCTGACCGGTTGACACATTTCTGCAGATTCCCCGCCAATTCGGGGCCACTTTCGCCGATCAATTGACCCGACGAGTTTGATCGAATGCGACCACCGGATACACATTGGTCAAGGTGACCCTGCGACCATGGAATTTTGTCCCTCTCGTTCAGTGACGCTCGCCGCGTACAGGCGGCCGAACTCGTGGACGAGCTGCTGCACCGCGACAAGCTGCAGTTCGCAGACCCCACCGTTATCAATGTGAATCGTCAACGACGCGGAAGGCGATGTATTGGACCCACTCATCGCCGCAGTTGCAGCGGCAAATTCATGGCAGGGAGAGTTGCCTGAAAGCTCTCCTGTCCAGTCATTTCCTGGAGGGCTACGTTTATCGCTGACTCACATGGCAACGCCTCCGGCGAGAGGCGATCAGCGAAGGCCCGCGAGCTGCGCGGACCTTCGCCGTGCCTTTGAACGCGGCAACAGACTGGCTCGCTACCGAACCGCAGCTACGAAGCCAGCCGCTCGGCTCGTCGCGTCAAAGTAGATGCGCAGGCCGACAGCATTGCCGTGACCGCCGCAGAAGCCGCCGCTCGCATCGGTTCCAATCCTGGTCAGAACGCGGAACCCCAGAACATCCGACGAACCGTCGAAGATCACGGAGGCGAAATCCACGACGTCGATCGTGACTTCCCTGGCGAGTGACGGATTCCTTGTGATGCCCTGAATACACAGGCTCTCTCCGGCTCCGACGAGAGCGCCGTTCCTCAGCACCTCGATGCGGACGTCGAACCGCGTGCCGATATCATCGCTGTTCTTGAGTCCAAGCCAGAGGTGGGCGTCGCTGACGTTGACCAGTTCGCTGTCGGTCGCCGCCGGTGCCGCCTGCCACGTGCCAACCTCCTTCCAGACGTTCCCGCCTGCGAAGTTGATGCTGGGCGAATCCATGTACTTCACCGTTGTCAGCGTCGGCGCTGTGGCATCGGTGATCAGGACCGGCGGGTTTGCGGTCCCGCCGCTGCCATGCAGGAAGAGGGAGGTCAGCTCGGGCTCGGGCGTTTCGGGAAACAGTTCCTGGATCTCTGATTCGGTGAGAGCGCGGTCGTAGATGCGGAGTTCATCCAGCGTGCCTTGCAGCCGTTCGTGGTGAACATCCGGGCTCGCGTTGTCGCCCAGAAACAGGCTCTCCGCGACGGGTGAAGTGAAAGACCCGGGCGTCTCGAGAAGCAAGACGGCATCGCGGTAGATGCGTTTGGTCGTCGGTTCCCAGACGAACGTATACAGATGCCAGTCCAGGAAGTCGTAGGACGACTGTGGCACGAACCCTCCCTCACCGGCAACCTGGAAGTAGAACGTATCCCAGGGGTCGTCGACGAAATCGAACCCGCCCAGCTGCGCTCGCAGTCCGCCGCCGCCTGACGTGGCCTTTCCGAAGATGTTGTAGTGGCAGTAGAACGGATCGTAGTTGCCCAGGTCTGTGCGCCCACAGTCCTGAGCGGTAGTCGGCCCTGCGATCTTCACCCACAGGCTGATCGTGCCTGCGGATTTGGAATCTGTGGTGACGCCCGGAACGCTGGCCCAGTCCGTCCCATCGAAACCCAGCGCCGCACCGGCTGTGCCGAATCGGTCTGCCGCGGGCGCGACCTGCGTCTGGGTAATCGATCCGCAGCGCCGCTCGGCCACACGCCATTCAGCGGACGGTGTCAACATGCAGCTGCAAGAGCCGGCCGCATTGGGCTGCGACGATGTTCTGCCCGGATTCCGTGTGGATCTGACGGACATGTTCGGCCCGCCGCGTTGATGGCTCACACCAGAACCTCGCCTTCAACTCCGGCTACGTGCCCACCTGGAAACTCTTGTCGATTTCCTGGCAGCAGTTCCAGGAGGGCATTCCGAATTCAGGACCGCGCGAACGCGATCAGCGGGCCAACGTCGCCCTGGTCCGCCTGGCGAAGGGCGGAGATGTACGCCGCGCGAAGCGCCGGCGTCGTCGTCCGTGTGTTGTCGCCCCATGAAAAGGGGGGCCGCCCGGACTGAACCCCGATCATGTCCGCCATGAGCCGGGCATGTCGACCGTTGCCGTTCACGAACGGGTGAATCTGCACCAGCCGGTGATGGAAGCGTACAGCGATCTCGTCCGGGCCATACACGCCCGTCTGCCGCCACGTCCGCGCATCCTCGACGAGATTCCGGATTTCCATCCGAATGAGCGCCTTGTCGACGCCGATGTTCTTGTTCGTCCGGCGCACTTCACCGGCCCATTCCCACACGTCACCGAACATCCGCTTGTGGAGCCCGTAGAGGAATGCTTCCGTGAGGACATCCGCACCCTGTCTTCCGGGCACCACCGCTCGCAACGCCCACTCCGCACCGATCTGGATGTTGGCTTCCTCGAGTTCGTTCAGTTCGCCGCGCGTTGCCACGTGCGGATGCAGCAATCCTTCCGCGTCATCCGGGTCAAGCGGCGTCGCGCCATCGGGGTCATTCGTCATCCGTGATCGACCAGAGACGGGATGGCTTGTCCAGCAGCACTCGTGCGATTTCCTTCGCGCGTTCGTCCAACGGCCGATCGGGTGCCTGATCCTCGAGTCGCATCGTGTGCCGCACCGAAGCCGTCAATCGATGCGCCAGCCGATCCGCGCGCCGTTTCAGTGTCTCCGTGATCGACCGAGCCGGCACGATCGCGTACATCAGCTCACCACCCAGCGCACGAGCGGCCTGCTCGACGGCCTGCAATGTGGCCGTCCCCTCCGCTTCCCGACGTTCGAGCTGGCCCACGGCCTGGCGTGACACACCCATGCGCCGAGCCAACTCCTCCTGCGACATGCCAAGCGCGTTCCGCAGCGCCGCAATCCACCCGCCTCGCGGTCGCTGCGCCAGGCTTGAAACGCGGCGCAGGCGGTCCAACCGCCGATCCAGCTGCCGTCTGGCCAGCTGTTTCACCCTCTGGCTTCGATTGGCCACAGTCGACTCCATTTCACTGCTATGTATAGCTTTCTGACAGTGCCATTCGAAGCAATGTATACCTTGCGGTCGCATACATCAAGCGCCTGGTATGGCTTGCGGGACGGGGGGCCGGAGCCGATGCGCCGGTCGAGAGGTCCCGGGCGTGCTGCAAAGGAGCGCCAGGCGCCCCGGGCGCTGCGGACGATCAGCGCGCTTCCAGCGGATTGAACGGGATCGGCGTGATCTCCGCAGCTGAAGCGGTTGCGAGACGCTCGGCGCGACTGCGCCTTGCCCGGCGCACGACTTCCGTGCCGGCGATGATGTCGTGCAGCGCCCGCTTGTGTCGGGTGAACGGTTGAATGAAGAAGCCAATGCCGAGGGGGTACGAAAGCAGCTTGGCGAATACGCGTGCGCTGGCTCGCCGGAACGAGAGGCGCTGGCCATGCCGGTCCTGCACCACGATACGCATGGCCATCTTGCCCGGTGTGGCCTGGCGGGCGGAGCTGGTGAACCGTGCGTCATAGAGCCACGCGAAAACGACTATGGTAAGCCAGCCTCCCTGGATGGGGATTCCCGTTCCAACCATGATCTCCGCGTACGCCGTGAGCACCGCCAGCAATGTCGTGGCGAGGAAGAACACGCTGATGTCGATGATGGCGGCCATGCCTCGGCGGAAGAATCCTGCGTGCGTGGGCGGGTCTGGTGTCGCCTGGGGCCCTTTTCGGACGGCACTCAGGATGTCATCGAATCGAGAACGATGGAACAGCCATCTTCCGCCGTACGTGAGGGCCACGAAGACCAGCAGGTGCGACATCCCCAGCAGCGTGACGGCCATGATGCGGTGGAAGAAGGGTTCCCTGTCGGTGACGGCCGTCTGATCGAGACTCTGGGCGACCTTGGCGTGCAACCAGGATTCGAGCGGCTGGGAATACAGTGCGGACAGTATGAAGAAGCTGGTGAGCGTTCCGATGACGATGAACGTCCACGGCCGCCGCCAGCGGCGCTCGAATTCAGCTTCCGCGGTTTCGTAATCCCGCTCGGCCTTGCTTGCATCGAGGAAGGCCATGGCGGCGTGGAATTCGCCGCGGTAGAGTGCGGCCCAGGCGGCGGACGGTTCCTGTCGGCTCCGCCAGTCGAGCGCGAACTGCAAGTCGGGATCTCGCCAGAGTCGGGCCTTGCCTGCGGCGTGCAATACCGCGGTCTCGCTGATGCGGCGCAGCATCTGCGCTGACCGGGCTTCCTCTTCGGCCCACGTCCTGAGTCGCTGCCACACGCGCATCAGACTCTCATGCGAGATGTCGATTACTGTGTTCGGCCCCGGCACTTCGCCGAGCGGCGGCATCAGGAACGAGCGGCTCGGCTTGCGGAACACGTTGATGACGTCGATGAGTTCGGCTTCGGTCGCACCCGTGAGCATCGCGAGTTGCGCAAAGGGCAGCGGCCGGCGGATGCCACGCGCGTCCGTGCCCATGTCACTCAATGCCTTGAACAGCTTCTCGCAGATCTTTCGCTTGCGGTGGGTGTCCAGCTCCTCCATTGCTCGTTCCGCGTGTCGGTCCAGCGCGTGCGCCATCGTGCCGATCGCTTCATAGTCGGGAATCGACATCTCGGTGCCGCCGCCGTACTTCCTCCAGTAGGCCCAGCTGCGGTTGAGCGCGTGCTGCAGGATGGACAGCTGATCCGGATTGTCGCCCACGTCATTGACGAGCCGGGTCAGGAGCACGGGACTGATGCGTCCGCCGCCGACAGCGACGGGTCCGGCAATGGCGGCGCGGCGCTCGTCACGCGTCAGTCGTGGCACCAGGTACTGTCCCTGGTTGATGGCTTCGGGCAGACCCGGGAACTGCGCGCAATCGCCCAGGAAGTCCGAGCGCATGGTGAGCACGATGTAGATCGGACATTCCGCCTGCGCTTCGGCCTCGAGCAGCAGATTGACGAAAGCGACGGCATCCTGTCCTGCATCACGCGCAGCCGCGTCGGCCGCCGCGCCCAGACTGCGGTATCGAAACAGCTCCTCGAACTGGTCGACAACGACGAGCAGATTCATGCCCGGCTCGAGCTGCGCTTGATGGTAGGCGTCGACCAGGCCGAGTCTGGACATGCGCAGTGTGGCTTCGAGGATATCGACCAGCGGCAGGCCGGCGCTTCCATCCTCGCCGAACAGGACGCCGGGCTGTGCGAGCGCATCCGCCAGCGCGCGGATCGGCTGACCACCGGGCCGGAACTGCGCCATGCGCCAGCTGGTGCCGGCACTGGCCATCAGGCCACGGTGGAGTGCCGGCCGCAGCTCGCAATTCACCAGCGACGATTTGCCGCTGCCGGACGTGCCAACGACGGCGAGGAACCGCGTTCGCGCCAGTTTGTCGATCATTCGATCGACCTGGTTCTCACGGCCGAAGAAGAGATGCTCCTCGTCCTCGCGGAACGGGCGCAGTCCGGGGAATGGATTGAGCATGCCGCCCGGCATCGACACATCCCGGTTTTCGCGGTCGATGCCGTGCGTTGAACTGGACAACGTGCGGCTCGTCATCGGCGCATGGCCTGGATCAACCGCTCGAGCGCCGACTCGGTGAATCCGGCCAGCCCGTCGAGGACGTCGGCGCGTTCCAGCGCGAGCAGATCGCGCTTGTCGCTGGTCAATGGCTGCGCAAGGTACGTACCGGTGAACCGCCACGCCTTTTCGCGCACGCTGCGCAGCTTGCGCAGTTCATTCTGTACCGTGCGCTTCCAGGCCTCATCACCCTGGCCGTAGAAGATCAGCACGGCGTCCGACTGCTGGAGCAGGTCGCGGTTGGCTTCGCGAACCGTGGCCGCGTCGCCTTCGAACACCGGAATCTCGACCTCGAAGCCGCATGCCGTCAGGTGTCTGCGGAGCGGCACAGTCGCCGTGCGATCCCGTTCGTCGCAGATCAGAAACACCAGGCCACTGCTCGATGCCGCAGCGGGCGCGGGCTTTTCGCGCGACTTCTGGAGTGCGGCAAGAGTGGCATGAATGGCGCCCTTCAGCGTCTCGACGTCGCCCGTGATCAGGTCCGCGCCGTACTGCGTGTTCGCATCGTTGTGCAGCGCCGTGATGAACTCCTGCTGCCCGGCGTGCTGCGATGAGGTGGATTCCGGCAACCAGATGACACGCTTCAGACCCGCTTCCCGTGAGCGGCGTATCGCCAGCTCGTTCTGCAGCACTACTACGGACTTGTTCGAGGGACCGTCGGGCACGGCGCCATACGCCGTGCCGATCAGGTGGATGGAAAGCTGGCAGCGCCGGATCAGTTTCTCGGCTTCGGCAACGTACTCCGCTTCATCGCGGGGCAGGCGATGCTCGGGAAGCACCGAATAGCCTTGAAGCCGCAGGTCCGCTTCCAGCGCTTCGCGCGACTCGCGGCAGTCATAACTGCATTCCGCGAGATAAATGGGCGGCCGCGTGACCGTCGCGGCCGGCGCGGCTGCCGGCGAAGTTTCTTTGGATCCGTTCCCGTTCTCCAGCTTGCGGATCAACTGGGCAACGTCCCAGGCCAGCTTCGCGACCTTCAGATTGTACTTCTGCGCCAGCGCCTCACCATAGGCGGGATCCAGCTCGAGCGGCGCATCGTTGTCGAACGTGAAGAACTCGTAGCCGGTCATCCGCCGCATCACCGGCGGCAACGGCTCCTCCGTCTCGACCGGTGTCTTTATGACCTTGAAGATGCGTGACTTGTTGTCGACGACCAGCCCGCCGCGCTGCTCCGCCGCCGTGCAGAACTCGCGCACCTCACGCGTGCACCACTCGGATTCCACATAGCGAGGCGACACCACGGAAACCAGCAGGGCCGTGCGCGGAAACTGCTCGACGATCTCGTCTCCGAAGACGTCATTGCCGCGCAGCTTGTCATCACGCCAGATGCGCGCCTCGCGCCCGAGCCGCGTGCCCAGAATGGCCTCCAGCGTCTGATGGAACCGCGTGATCCAGCCCCGCTGTTCCGGCGACAACGGCTGGTTGTCGATGTGGGCATAGCTGATGAACAGGTGCTGATCGTAGCCCATGCGACGCTCCCGGTTCGCTGGGAAGCCGGGTCCTTCCAACATAGAAGCTCGGACTGCTGACCGGAGATGCGCTTTACGTCTGCCACACCGGCCACGCAACCGGGCGCTGGCCCCGCGTCGGACGAGCTGGGCCCGGAGGGTTGCCCTGCATGGTACACGATGCCGGTTCCCGGTTCAACATCCTTCGCACGCCTGCGCGGAACTCGCGCATCGGGCCGGCGGCGCGCGCGAACGCGAAGCGCTTGACAACAGCCGGGCCAGCCGCACTACTTCGGAGCGTCCCCTTTATCAGCCAGTCACGATTTTCGGGCCGGAGAAGGCGCGATGGCTACCACAGAATGGATGCTCAAGCCGCCACGCGCGCTGTGCCAGTTGCAGGTCTACAAAGGAACCGAGGCCATGTTCGCCTGCTGGGCTACATGCGCGGAGATGATGGTGAAGTGGAAGGATCCCAGGCGCTGGTTCGGCCGGCCGAGTTTCGAGATCTATCTGGGCACGGACGGTGACAGCCGGGCCCGCTATCTCGACATGATCCTCGAATACTTCGAAAAACGAGGATTCGCAGCACAGAACAATGGCGGATTCGGAACATGGGCCCCCGAAGTCATGGCGTCCTACCTCTACTGGCGAGGACCGCTTCAGGCGCGCGGCAAGTTCCTGGATGGCCTGGGCAGCGACGAAGTCCATGACATCGTCGTGTTCGGATGCAAAGGCGGCAGGGTCCACTACATCGATCCCATGGACGCTACTTCGAAGACACTCGCTCTTTCGCTCTTCCAGCAGAAACTCTGGGCAAGCTATCACGCCGTTTACGCGTTCCGTGACCATTACCGGCGATAGGCGCGCCTCACGGTCAACCACCTGTGACCGCATCCAAAAGCACGCCTGCCTGACCCCGCGCAACGCGACGGACCGCGGACCGCCATCCTCGCTGCACCGGCTGATGATCACCTGACCCTCACGCACCCAGCCGGGCAAGACCACTCCAGGGCAGGACTCGCGAGACCGTCGTCACTGAACGACGATCGTGCCTCGCATCGTGCCGCTGGTCGGCGTCGCGTGCAGCTTGCAGTAGTACGCGCAGGTGACTGCCGCGTTGGTGGAAAAGTTCATGCGCACGGTCGCAACACTGTTCGATGTGCGAGCCTCGAGCTCCGTGTCCCAGGTGCCGCACGCGGCGGGATTGTTCGGGCTCGACGTCGTCGTATGCGCGATGGGGTCGTCGTTCACCCAGTCCACATTGCTGCCTCGCTGAATGGTGAGCGTCGCCGGATCGAACAACGAATTCACCATGCAGACGCGTGTGGCCGTGGGTGTGCACTCGCCGCTGCCGGATGTCGGGTCATTGCTGCTGCAACCCATCGAAACCGCGATGACTGCCAGAGTGGCGATTCGAACGTTGGACATGATGTCCTCCCCGATGGGGAAAGCGATGTTTTTCCGCTGCCTTCTCGCCGTGCCGTCTCGGCACACGGACCAGCCGCGCAGCCACCGTGCGTACCTCTTCGGAAGGCAGTACTTCGGCCCAATTACCAGCCTTCGCTCCGCACTTCCTTGAGGATCTCCAGGCTCCGGCCCCTGGGATCCGACGGCCGCCGCGTCTGCAGAAACTTCGTTGAGAGCCGCTTCCGTGGCAGCCGGATCAGACCGGACCTCGCCCGTTCCGCGATCCGTCCTTCCTGCGCCGCGGCACCGCCTATCGGCGCCAGCCGCGCCACCGGCCGCCCGCGATGCGTAATCACCAGCTCTTCACCGGACCTGACCGCGGCTACGTATTCGCTCAGCCTGGCCTTCAGTTCGGCAATAGCCACTCGCCGTGCCACAGGACCTCCACTGACGGAACGATATGATCATAATAGTCACGAAGGCCCAGCTGTCCACGGAAGCAGAGTTGGGAGAGGCTTTCTCAGGGATCACCCGTCAAGCGGTCTGGCTGCGGCGCCCGGGCAACCGCTGAGGCCTGGGGATGGAACCGCCAGCTGGGCCCGATGCCGATGTGTGTGGCTACAGCGGAAACAACTTGATTCTGAGCGTTTTCGCCGCCGCGATCAGGCGCGCGTCATATGCGGCCAGCCGAACCGTCTGGCCCTGGCCCCGAAGGAACTCGATGCTCGCAAGGTGCAGCGCATCGAGCGTTCGGACGGCGCTGGGAAACGGATCAAAGACGCGCGATACGACTTCCGGAATCACTTCGAGCATGGCCACGCGACCGAGCAGCGCTCGCAGCAATTCGCCGTGCGATCGAGCAACGCCGCGCGCGTGCAGCCGAGTCCACATCTCGTACTCGAGCAATCGGCTGGACACGAGAGTCTCCGCCCAGAGCGCGGCCGTCGGTTGACGGTCCTCCGCGAGCAGGTGCGCGAGAGCGACCGATGTGTCGAGATAGATCATCGGTCGGTGCGGTCGACGTCCAGCTCGCGCATCAGCTCGTCAAATGGCGCCACCGGCTGGCGTGGCGGCGGGCCTGCCTGCGGCAGCACCGGCGGCTTGATCCAACCCTCACGAACCGCGTTCGCCAGCACGGCATCCGAAAGCAGCTCCGCACGCCCGGGTGGCGGCGGGCCCAGCTGCGCCACCACGCGATCCCGGTCCGTGACCAGGATCAGCTCGCCACCGGCCGCCATCCGCACGAACTCGGCCAGCCGATTCTTCAGCACCTTGAGCCCCACCGCGCGCATGACTTCAAGGTAGCTTCCGGAAGCTACCTATGCAAGCTCGTGGGCTGGCCGCGCACTGCCGAGACGCCACGGCGTCTCCTGCGTCCAGAGCGGGCCATCGTTTCCGACGATGCGGATGCCGGCACTGTCCCGCACCTCCGATCTGCCGCCGACTGCGGGCTCGCTCCCGCCCACGAGTGAAGTCGCTCCCCCCAGAGGAATTGTTCCCGCCTACGATCTGCTGGCGCCCGCGCAGGCGATGTACGATCTGATCGATTCAACGCATATCACACTGCAGTCCTCCGACCAGCCTGTGGAGGTATTCGTCGCGGCGCGCGCTACCGCAGAACTCGATCTCAGGCCTGCAGGCGATGACGTGCGCGGCGGGGTCCGAGTCACAGCGCTCGCGGGAACCGGCAACACCTATGCGGGATCGTCGGTGAACATCGGCGCAGATGAGATTCCGGACGTCGCGGAAGTCATCGTCTCGCGCCACGGCCAGGTCAGGATTGTGAAGGAACCCGCATTCTCGGATGAGCTGCGGAAGCTGATGGGCCCGAATCGCATGTACCAGAGTTTTTTCGCGCGTCTGCCCGGTCGCGAGATTCTGCGCGGTGCCAAATGGACGGATACCATCTCGATCTCCGATGAAAACCAGGGGCTCGTGTCCCGGACGCTCAGGATCGTGACGTCAGTTTGGGATCGCGATACAACGATCGCCGGCCGGGTTCTGAACGTGATCGAGTCACGGTCGATCATCATGGCGCGCGTGCGCGGCAGCACCCCTGGCGTCGAAATCGAGCAGAACCTCGCCGGCGAGTCGACCTCGACTACGCTCTGGCACTCCGCCCGGCGCCTGATCTACGAGCACTCGGAGCGCGCTAGCCTCAGTGGATCGACTGATCTGCCATCCGCCGGGCTCCGGGCATTGCCAACCAGCGCAACCACCTGGCAGATGCTGCGTCTAAGGAACTGATCGCCAGAGTGAGCGCCCTCGGCATCCACGCCACGGAGGGTCACGCGCGCGGTTTGGTGAGCGGGTACAGGCGCACGTACTGGATGTCGAGCGAATCGCGGAAGACGCCCAGGATCCAGCTGTCGCCGATCTCGTGCACGGTGAAGTCCGGCGGAATGTCGACCTCGCCCAGGGAGCGGCCCTCGGGATCCAGCACCACCCAGCGGCGCGCGTGATCCAGCGTGGGCCGTGCGACACGGCGGCTGAACAGCGAGTAGTCGTAGAACTCGACGGCGTCGATGTGATCG
>Ga0187892_10006493_pt1 | contig 17302 bp, 19 predicted proteins | sample MA1701073metaG_FD_139345 | JGI IMG/M metagenome (GOLD analysis project Ga0187892, IMG submission 139345) | Bio-ooze microbial communities from a basaltic lava cave in the Kipuka Kanohina Cave System on the Island of Hawaii, USA - MA170107-3 metaG ... | reverse complement strand
GGCTGGTCGTGCAGCGCACCCTCGCGGGCGAACTGACGAGCCTGCTCAACGGGGCGGTCGTCGACGAATCCGGCATCGCCTCCCGGATCTCTTCGGCCAGCGGCAAGGACAAGTCGGACGCCGCCATCGACGAAGCGCTCATGAAGCTCGCCAAGGAGAAGCTGGGCGGAGTCAAGTACGCCGCCTTCCTGCGGTCGCTGCACATGCAGGCAACCCTGTCAGAGGGGCAGCTCAGCGGCGTCGAGCCCACCGCGGAGCCCGCCGCCGACAAGGTCCAGGCCCAGGTCAACAAGGTCTTCGGGGACTTCGTCCGCCGGGAGGCCCTGGGTGAGGGGTTCCTGCGGGAACGGCTGATCGTCCTGCCCACCGAAACGTTCCTCGAGGCCGCCTCGGCCTATTACGGGCGGGACAAGAGCGCTTTCTCGGGCACGACCGGCTTCAACAAGTACGACAAGGTGTTCGTCGACCAGGGCAAGACGACCGACATCGGGACCCTGGTCCACGAGGCGACCCACCTCTTCGCCTCGGACACCTTCGGCGAGACGCTTGGCAACGACCTGAACGAGGGGTGCACCGAACTCTGGGCCCGCAAGACCATCGCCGCCATGGATCTCACCATCCCCCGCACCAAGTACCAGGGCGAGTGGTACTTCGCCCACGGGTTCAGCGAGTACGTCGGCGAGCGCGTGCTCGCCAAGGCGTACTTCACTGGCGACCTGTCCGAGCTGCGTGACACGTTCGTCCGCAAGCGCATGCAGGGCGGCGAGGGGCAGGCCCAGGCCGAGGCCCACTGGAAGGCGTTGACGACGAAGCTGCCCACCACCGAGCTCGCCAAGTTGTTCGCGCCCAACAAGATGCTCGCCGGCAAGCACGCCGCGACCGCCACCCGGATCCAGCGGATCAACGAACTCAACACCGAGTTCTACCAGAAGGACCTCGCGCGGCTGAAAGGCATCCTGCGGGGCGGCCAGCTGCCGACGGAGAGGCAGTCGGACAACCTCTGCGGGCCGGGATATCCCAAGTTCCAGGAGGTGTTCACCGGCAAAGCGCAGCCCGAGGGTGAGCACGATCTGGCGGCCATCCTCGTCGACATACAGGAGCGGCAGCGGCTGGTGCAGACGATCGTGGGTGAGCTGATCGACCTCGCCACCCTCGACAAGCCCGAGGCGGGCAAGCGGGCGCTCGCGTTCCTGACGAAGGCCAACGGCGTCGTGGCGGTCGAGACGCTGAGGACCGAGGCGGCCCAGCTGGCCGGGGCCAAGGAGGCGCACAAAGACTTGCTGGAGCAGCGGAAGGCCGAACGCGAGCGCAGGAAGCAGGAGTTCCTGGCGAAGCAGCACAAGTAGGTGGCGGGAGGGCAGTTCCGCCGCCGCTGTCCGCCGCCCGCGCCGGCCTGGGCGGCGATCTTGGCCGACGACCTGCTCGGGGGCGGCGACAACCTCATGGCCCTATTCGGCCCCGCGCGCCTCGCGGCCGGCCTGCCCATCTCCATCCCCGTCCTCGCCTCCCGCAGCGTCGTTCTGCTCGGCGACGAACCTCGCGAACGAGCCGAACGCCTCCCCGGCGAGGAAGCCGACCAAGTTGCTCGCCTCGGTGAACGCCTACCTCGACGGGCTCGTCAACCAACCGCCGCCGAGCCGTCCGAACCCGCAGGCCACGGATGGGCGCCGCGCCGCGCCGCGGCGCCCACGCCTGCGAACGGCAACGGGCTGGCGAGTCCCGTCGCGAGAGGCGGCCGTGGGACGGGCGCTTCGTGGCTGATGAGTCTCGCCCGCCGCTGGCGGTGCGCCCGCCACGAGTCGTTCCAACCCGCCCATCTCGCCTGCGGACATGTCCGTGCGAACCGACCACGGGCTGCGCTGATGGCGATCTTGGCGAGCGAATCGGCTGCCTCGGTGAGGTAAACCCGGCGCCAGGACCCTTCTCGTCGCCGCAGTTCCAGAGGCCGCCGAAGAGCGTTTCGTCGGCTACGACGACGCCGCGCGCCGTCCGAGCGTTTCCCGCGGCGCTCATCGCTTCGCGAACGCGGTGCACATCAACCTGCGGCTTTTGGGTGACGCTCGCCGCAGCGAGGACTGGATGGACCGGATCCCCGACAGGCCCCGACAAGCCCTCGCCGCTGGCGCGACCGGCCAACTACCGGGCCCGCACGACCGCCTGGATCTGGCGGGCCGGGAGTCGTCGATCGTGCCCTGGGTGGCCAGTTGGCGGAGGACGCCGCTCTCGCCGCCCAGCCAGCGAAGGACGGGGCCGGCTCCCGATCGGCGACAGGGAAACGGGTAGCGACGACCTCGTCTCCACCGGGCGAGCCGATCGGCGGTCACCCCGCCGGCGGGCTGCGCCGGTGTAACCGCCACCCCACCCTGGCGTCTGGATGGTTGCAGCACGAACTGCGTGCTGGAGGAAACGGAGGAACGGATGGACCCTACCGCGGACGTCGAACGGCTCACCGCAATCGTGCAGGAGATCGGGGAAAGGGCGTCGGCCGACCCCGCCTACCGCGAGAGCCTCAAGGCCAACCAGATCGAGGCCCTGCGGGAAGCTGGCGCCTCGGCGGTCGTCCTCGGCGGCATGCTTGAGGAGCTCGGAGCAGAGGCGGAGGAGGTGGAGGCGTTCGGCCTGAGCCTGACCGGGAGCGGCGAGGGCACCGCGATCATCGTCTCCGGTACGTGCATCGGCACCTGCCGCAAGCAGACCTTCCAGGTCTGCTGCCACAACTCGTTCGCGGCTGCACGAGGAGGCGGAGCACAAGCCGGCGGAGCCCAGGCGGGCGGAATCGCCGGTGCGTGAAGTCGCCGTCTCGGAGGAGGGGGCCGCAGCCCCCTCCTCACGGCGGTCGTCGTTCTTGACCCCGATCGCCCGGGCCTGCGCCGGGCAGGGGTGGCGGGCGGCTGCCCACGACGAGTGGATCGATGTCGCCCACAACCAGGCAGTCGTGCCTGAGCAGGGCTGGAAGCTCCATGTGTCGGCCTCGGTGGAGGCGGCGGCCGCCGTGCTGGCGCGTTGCCTCCCGGTGCTCGCCGCCGAGCCGACGAGGTTCAAGGTGGCGGCTTCGACCGAGCGCCTCGGCGACCTCAACCTGGGGGAGGGAGGTGCGAGCCAGGTGGGCAAGTTCCTGACGGTGTACCCGTCCGGTGACGACCAGGCCGTCCGCCTTGCCATCGCCCTCGATCGCGCCACCGCCGGGCTGGGCGGCCCCCGCATCCCATCCGACCGGCCGCTGCGCCCAGGCAGCATCGTCCACTACCGCTACGGGAGCTTCTCCCCCCGCTGGCTGCAGACCCCTCTCGGTGAGGTCGTCGCCGCTGTCGTCGGGCCCGACGGCGGCGCCGAGCCCGACCGCCGCACCCGGGTCTACGCACCCCCGGCCTGGGCGTCGGCCGGCGATCCGTTCGAGGCGGCGGGGGTGGTCGAGCGCCTCCCCCCGACGGACCTGATCGTCGGCGGCCGGTACCTGGAGGTCAAGGTGCTGGGCAGCTCGCCCGAGGTCACGGTGACCCTCGCCGCCGACCTCGAGGCGGGTGGCGCCCGCGTGTTGAAGCGGGCCCGGCGGCACGCCGGCGCGACGTCGGCTGACGCCGCCGTCGCCCGCCTGCGCCACGAGGCCGACGTGCTGCGCCGGCTGTCAGCCGTGGGCGCCGCCGTACCCGCCGTCCACGACCTCATCGAGGACGGCGACGGGGTCGTGCTGGTGCTCGAGCACGTCGAGGGGCTGACCATCGAGCAGTGCGTGGCCCGCGCCCGGGCCCGGCAGGGCTACCTCGCCGACGCCGAGATCACCCAGTGGGTCGAGGCCGCGGCCGGTGTCCTCGACCGCTTCCACCAGCTCGGGATGGTCTACGGCGACCTCAAACCGCCCCACGTGCTGATCGGCCCGCACGGGACGGTTCACCTCGTCGACGCCGAGAGCGCGTGGCCCGCGCCGGCGGAGGTGGCGACCACGGTGGCCGGGACGGCCGGGTACGCCTCCCCGCAGCGACTGGCGGGCGAACCGCCGGCCGTGACCGACGACGTGTACAGCATGGGCGCGGTGCTGTGGCTGATGGTCACCGGCGCGGAGCCGTCCCACGCCCCCGACCGGCGGAACCTGCTCGCCCGGCCCCTCCACCTGCTTCGGCCGGGCGCCTCGCCCACGCTCGCCCGCCTCATCGAGGACTGCCTCGACCCCGACCCGGCTCGCCGCCCGCAGTCCATGCCCGATCTCGTCGCACGTCTCGGCGCGGCCAGGCCCCGCGCCGCAACCCCGGCGCCCCCGGCGCGCCCGGCGCGCCCGGCGCCCCCGGCGCCGTCCTTCGCCGGCCTGGCCGCCGCCCTTCGCGCCCGCATCTGCATCGGATTCGCGCCGGACCCGGGCAGCGGTCCACCACGCCGCGACGTCTCGGGTGGTGCGGCCGGCGTGCTGCTGGCTCTGGCCCAGCCCCCCGGCCGGCAACTGTCCCCGGAGGCCGGCGCGGCGCTCCGGCGCGGCGCCCGCTGGTTGGAGGCCTCGCCGCCGTTGCCGGGCGGCCCTCTTCCCGGGCTCTACGTGGGCGAGTCGGGCATCGGCCTCGCCCTGCTGCGGGCCGGCCAGGCCCTCGACGACGGCGACCTGGCACGCGCCGGCCTCCGGCGGGTGCTGGACGCGGCCCAGCTCCCGCACCGTTCGCCTGACCTCTACAACGGCACGGCGGGGCGGGCTCGCGCCCTCCTCGCCGCCTGGGACGCAACCGGCGACGGCCGAGCCCTCGACGCGGCGATCGAGGCCGGCGACCGGCTCCTGGCGTCCATGCAGAGGCCGGAGGTCGCCTGGCCCATCCCCGACGGCTACGAGGGGGCCAGCGGGCGGTCCTATCTCGGCTACGCCCACGGCGTGGCCGGCATCGCGGACACGCTCCTCGACCTCCACGAGACCACCGCCGACGAGCGGCTCGCCGAGGTCGTGACCGCCGCCGCCGCCCGCCTCGCCGGGCTGGCCCAGCCCACCCTGGCCGGCGCGGAGGGCTGCGACTGGCCCGAGGAGGAGGGCGGGGCGCGGTTCGGTCCCGTCTGGTGCCACGGCGCCGCGGGCATAGCCCGCTTCCTGCTCCACGCCACCACCGCCGGTCTGGCCCCCGACGGCGCCGTGGCGCGGGTGCTCGCCGGCGCATTGGCGGCCACTGCCCACGGCGCCCGCCACTGCGGGCCCAGCCAGTGCCACGGCCTGGCTGGCTCGATCGAGGTCCTTCTGGACGCCTGGCAGGCCACCGGTGACCTCCGCTGGCAGGCCACGGCTCAGGACTTGGGCCACCTGCTCGCCGCGTTCGCGGCCGAGCCGGACGGGCTGCTGCCGCCGTCGGCCGGTTCGCCGCCGCCGGCCGACCTGCTGGGAGGCGCGCCCGGGATCGTCTGCTGCTTCGCCCGGCTGGCAGAACCGTCGCTGCCTCACGTGCTGAGCCGGCGCGGCCTGGCCGGCGCGTGGCTGGTTGGATCCGACCAGGGCTGCCGGCGATGAGCCGAATGTGTCGGCGGCTCAGGCGGCGGGGGCGGCGCAGGCGCCTGGCCGGGCCGAGAGCGGGGTTCGCCGGCTGCTGCCTGCTCGAGGGCAGGGCGCCGATCGCCGAAGGAACTAGGTTCGGTCGCCCGTGGCTTGGCCCCGCCGCAAGGCGCTTGGATGGGCGGCGATCTTCGCCGACGACCTGCTCGGGGGCGGCGACGACCTCATGGCCGCATTCGGCCCCGAGCGCCTCGCGGCCGGCCTGCCCATCTCCATCCCCGTCGACCCGGACGGCGTCGTGCTCCTCCAGCCGGCCGGGCCCCTCGACGCCCCGCGCGTGCCCGCCACCCTGGCCGTCGCCCGGTGCGCCATCCGCGCCTACGGGTTCCGCATCGAGCGGGTCGACGGCGGCCCGCTGGCCGTCCCCGGCTTCGGCGACAGCCGCCTGACGCTCGTCTGCAACGTCAACGCCGCCGGCCTCGACATCGTCCCGCCACCGCCCGCGCTGACCGAGGAAACGGCCCGCGCCCTGGCCACCGCCCTGCTCATCACCATCAGGATGAAACTGGTGCAGGCGGAGCGGCCCTGAGGCTGTCATCATCTTCTTCCATGTTCGGTCGAAACGATGTGCCTGTCGTCGTCGCTCCCCGCCGGTCCCGCGTGGGGACCGTCATGTTCGCCCTCCTGGCCGTCGCCGGCGTCCTGGTGGTGGCCGGCAAGCTCGGCCTCGGCGCCTTCCTGCCCGACCTGCCCAACCCCTTCGGCGCCAAGACGGTGGACCGGAGCCAGCCCGCCCTGCTCAAGTCCCTTGAGGACCTGAGCCGCTACGAGGCGGCCTCGGCCAACCTCCAGGTGATCGTCGACACCGAGAAGGACGCCAAGTTCCTGCCCCAGGTCATCAAGGGCGAGCGGACCGTGTACGTGGCCGCCGGCGAGGTCACCGCCACCGTCGACTTCTCCACCCTGGACGAGCGCTCGATCGTGGTGTCGCCGGACAAGGCGGTCACCATCACCCTGCCCCAGCCGGTCTTCTCCGCCCCGCACATCGATCCCGAGCAGAGCCAGGTGGTGAGCCGCCAGCGGGGCCTCCTCGACCGCATCGGGTCGATGTTCTCCGACACCCCCACCAGCGAGCGGGGCCTCCTCCTGGCCGCCGAGGGCAAGATGGCCGCCGCCGCCGCCGGCAGCGACCTCCGCCTCCGGGCCGAGCAGAACACCCGCCAGATGCTGGTGAATATGCTGCGCGCCCTCGGGTACGGCAACGTCACCGTCACCTTCGCCCCCACCCCCGTCTGATCTGCACACGCACGGGCTTACAGCGCGGGCGGTGCAGCCGGCAGCCGCTGCTCCACCGCCTCGACCGGCGCCCACAGGTCGCCGTCGCGCTCGACCCGCTCGAGCGCCTCCCCGGCGGTGAAGGACAGCTCCTCGCCGCCCGCCCCCGCCTCGACCTCCTCCCAGCTCACCGGCGCCGACACCGTCGGCGTCGGCCGGGCCCGCAACGAGTACACGCACACCGTGGTCTTGGTGTCGTCGTTCTGGGACCAGTCGATGAACACCTTGCCCTTGCGCAGATCCTTGGCCATGACGGAGAGCACCTCCTCGGGGTGCTGGGCTTCCAGGACCTTGGCCAGGGCGTGCGCGAACGGCTTGGTCTGGTCGTAGGTGACCGGCGTGTTCAGCGGCACGTACACCTGCAACCCCTTCGACCCCGACGTCTTGGGGAAGGCCTGCAGCCCCAGGTCGTCCAGGATCGACCGCAGCCACAGCGCCACCCGGCAGCACTCCACGATCGTCGCCGGCGCCCCCGGGTCGAGGTCGAAGGCCACGTAGGTCGGCTTCTGGTAGTCGTCCGCCGCCGACAGCGACGTGTGCAGCTCCAGCGACGCCAGGTTGGCCACCCACACCAAGCCGGGCAGGTCGTCGATCAGGCAGTAGTTCACGTCGGCCTTGTTGCGGGCCGACCACACGGGCAGGGTCGCGACCCAGTCGGGCCGGTGCTTGGGGCAGTTCTTCTCGTAGAAGAACGGCGCGTCCACCCCGTTGGGGTACCGCTTGAGGGTCAGCGCCCGCCGGCGCAGGTGGGGCAGCAAGGCCGGCGCCACCCGGGTGTAGTAGTCGATGACCTGGCCCTTGGTGAACCCGCCCTCGGGGTACAGCACCTTGTCGAGGTTCGACAGTTTGAGCTGCCGCCCCTCGATCTCGACCTGGACGTCAGCCACCCTTGCCCTTCTTGGCCGCGGCCAGGGATGCCTCCAGGGCCGCCATCAGGTCGACCACCTTGGCCGGCTCCTCGGGGTTTTCGTCCATGACGATCTCCTGGCCCGACGCCTTTTGCTCGATCAGCGCCAGCACCCGCTCCCGGTACTCGTCGCGGTACTGGGCCGGATCGAACTCGGTGGTGAGGGAGTCGATGAGCTGGCGGGCCATCTTCTCCTCCCGCTCCGAGACGTCGACGTCGTCACCCGGAAGGTCCAGTTCGTCGACGGGGTTGACCTCGTCGGGGTACAGCATGGTCTCGATGATCAGGACGTCGTCCTTGGCCCTGATGGCGGCCAGGTACTGCTTGGTGCGCAGCACCAGCCGGGCGATACCCACCTTGTTGGTCTCCCGCATGGCGGCCCGCAGCAGGGCGTAGGCCTTGGCGCCGCCCTTGTCGGGCACCAGGTAGTACGCCCGCTCGAAGAAGATGGGATCGATCTGGTCGAGGTCGACGAAGTCCTCGATGTCGATGGTGCGGGTGGCCTTGGGGTCGAGGGAGTCCAGCTCCTCCGGGGTGATGACGACGAAGCGATCGGTCCCCATCTCGTACCCCTTGACGATGTCCTCGTAGGGGACCTCCTCGCCCGTCGTCGACGAGACGCGCTTCTGCTTTATCCGGGAGTTGGTGCGGCCGTCGATCTGGTGGAACCGCACGTCCTTGGCGGACGTGGCGCTGAACAGCTTCACCGGCACGTTCACCAGCCCGAAGCTGATGGCGCCGCTCCAGATCGGTCGGGGCATTCCGCCAAGTCTGGCACGGCGGAATGTGAGCGCCCGTCCATGGGTACAGCTACGGCAAGTTCGATCGCAGAACAGGAGGCTTTCAAATGGGTATCGGTGTGAGCGTCTTTCTCATCGCAGTGGGCGCCATCCTCGCCTTCGCGGTGAACGTCGCCGTGTCGGGCGTCGATCTCGCCGCCGTCGGCTGGATCTTGATGGGTGTGGGCGCCATCGGCCTGCTCGTCGCTCTGATCGCCCTCAACGGGTACGGCTGGGGCGGGGCCTCTCGCACCACGGTCGTCGAGGAGGGCGACCACGTCGACACCGCGCCCCGCCGGGTGGTGCGCCGCCGCACCTACGTCGACTGACCGCGCCGCCCTTCCAACACGTCTCACCGCGCCCGTTCAGGATTCTGCTGGCTGGCGTGCGGGCGGAGAACGCGGGCGCCGACCTGCGGCGTTAGCTGCGGGCAATCCCCCGGGTGCGGGATTTTGCCCCCGGGAGCGCCTCCCGCTGGAATGTTGGCCCGCCGGGTGTGGTTCAATATGAGTGCTCCGGGTGTCCGCCCACCCGGGGCGCCCGAGGTGGTCGAGGCGCCAGTCGCCTTCCCGCCAGGCCTGGCGCCTCCCACCCAAGCCGCCTCCCCCTCGGGTCCAACGCAGGCGGTCCGGGTCTGCGTGGGGGGCGGTGAAGACCTCCCGGGGAACGCCGACCCCCCGGGGCTAGGCCTGCTCCTCGCCGGAGAAGCGCTCGGCGATCTCCTCGTCCCAGGTCACCTCGGCGGCGACCAGGTCGGTGCGCAGGCCCTTGATCGACGGCTGGCGCAGCGTGCCCGTCTCGGTCACCTCGGTGTAGGCGATCTCGACGACCAGCAGCGGGCGGACGTAGTGCAGCTTCGGCAGCGTCGGGTTCACGAACGGCGACTCGTCCACCCCGATCTGAGCGAAGAGCTTCTGGAGCTGGCGGATCATCTCCTCGTTGAGCCCCGACCCGGCCTGCCCCACGTAGCGGAGCCCCTCGCCGGCGCCGCCGTACACCCCGAGCGCCAGCGAGCCGATGCTCTCCCGCCGGCCGCCGGACCCCGTCGACCAGCCGCCCACCACGAACTCCCGCCGCCGGCCGCACTTGACCTTCCACCACGCGCTCGACCGGCGGCCGGGCTGGTAGGGGGCGTCCCGCCGCTTGGCCATGTTATTCGCGTTGTTTGCGCGTGAGACAAGAATCCGTATGTTGAGGGCACCGGGGCAGAGCCTCGGGGCTACTCCTCGGTGATCTCGCCCGACTGTTCCGCCAGTATCATGTGGCCGAGATCGCAAGCCCGGTATCGCTTCGGTCGGATCACACCTTCCTTCTCGTAACCGTAGTGCTTCTCCCAGAAGCCCAGTTCGAACAAGTCGGTAACCTCCAGGCTCGCTAGGCCCTTGACTCCCTTGTAGCCGTAGAGGGCGAAGTCCATCAGCCGGACAGGAAAGCCGCGATCGAGGCGCAGCGGGGCGCTGTCGATTGTGTCAACTATTAGGGCATCTCGTTCGAGAGCAGCGCCGATTCGTAGCGTCGACGAGTAGGTGCCCCGGACGGGCGTCCCGATGCTCGTCTGGACCAGGAACTGTCCCGATCTCGTCTTGTCCCACCCGATCTCGTCCAGCAGGCTGGCCAACAGCACCCCGCGCCACTGGTGCCGGACGCTCCAGTTGCACACGCACACCATCCTCCGGTCCTGAACTACGTGGGGAAGCCGGCTGATCATCTCGTAGTCGAACACGACCTCGTCCACACCCAAGCCACCAACCTTCAGGCGCCACTGGGCGAGATCGACCTCGGGGGGACCCTCCCGGTAGTAGCGCAGGGAGGACGGCCTCCGGTATCCGGTAAGCGGGTCAGTCATCGGGACGGTAGACGCACCTGAACGAGATCAGGTTGTCCCTGATCGTGGGGCTGTAGGAGTCACGAGCGGTGCAGCGGAGGTACTCGCCGTCGTGGAGGCCGCTGCCACCCCGCACTACGTGGTCGTCACCCTCGTCGATGAGGCAGACGGGGTCAGCAACTTCGGGGCCGTATCGGCTGCGGTAGTTGTCGAGGCACCACTCGGCGAAGTTTCCGGCCAGGTCGATGATCCCGAACCCAGAGCAGTTCCTCTCGTGCGCCGTCGCCAGCGTCGGCCGTCGATCGAGGGGCTCCCCGTCGGGGGCGAAGTTGGCGAACTCTGAGATCGGCGGGTCCTCGCCCCAAGGGTAGCTGCGGCCGTCTGGCCCACCACACGCCCGCTCCCATTGGGCCTCGCTCGGGAGCTGGCCTCCTCGAAACCTGGCGTAGGCAGCCGCCTCCCACCAGCTGATGCCGGTGACCGGCATGTCGAACTCGCCCCAGACCGGGTCGCGCTCGTAAGCAGGGCGCAGCACTCCGTGCCGGGACACCCATTCCCAGCCGGCCGCCGACCACAACTTCCGGTTCCGATACCCGTTGGCAGCGACGAACGTCGCGAAGTCCCGGTTGGTGACGGGCACGACATCGATGTCGAAGGCCGAAAGGTGGACCGTGGCGACGGGTCCCTCGTCAGCGGACCGGTCCGATCCCCGCCGGAAGGATCCGCTTGGCACTCTCCTCGTCCCCGGCCGGCTCATCGAACCAGGGCGAGGCTGCCGGTGAGCTTGCTCACGAACTTCTTGGCGCCGACCAGGCCCAGAGCAAGGTAGGTGAGCTGGTCAGCCTGGCGCTCGCCGAGCAGTGTCGTGTAGTCGGTGTAGTTCCTCGTCTGCTGGGCCGCGTCGCTGAAGTCGACCACGAAGAGCCCGTCCCCCATCGCTCGTTCTCGAATGTCGAACAGGGCTGCCGCCGACGCCTTGAGGACCGGGATCGGCACGGTAGTGATCCCAACGTGGCGGAACCCGCTGCCATCGACGATGTCGGGGCCGATGATGCCGTTGATCATCTTGCCGACGGTGAGGGCGATCACGCTCGCGGCGTTGACGGCCATGCCCATAGGCAAGCTGTCCGACACGACAATCACGCACTTCTGCCCGTCGAACATCATGCCGCCTTCACGAAGACCAACCAGTCCATGGGGATCGTCTTGGATTCCTCCGAGATGGCCACCAGCCCGAACCGGCGACGTGCCGGATCGGTGGTGAGCGCCACCTCCACCTCGTCCTTCGCCACCATCCGGGCGGCCTCGGCGGTGGACGTGCTGTGCACCACCTTGAACCAGTCAAAGGTGTCCGCCATGGTGGCCAAGAGCTGGTCGATGACCTCGGCGGGGGCAGGGTGTGTCGCGATGCGCACCGCCCGCGGCAGCATGCACCTCCGCGAGCGGCTGACCAGCAGGTAGGGCGGCGTGTCGCGGGGAAAATGGTTCTCGTGGTCGGGAATCAGTTCGCCAGACATGTAGAAGTGGTGGCACTCGGGGTAGGCGGTAGCCACCACCAAGTGGGAAGCGAAATCGCTCAGGACGGCGTCCTTAGCCTCCTCGTAGGTCGAGAACAGCAAGACGTCACCCTCGGCCGCCGGGCGCCCGACGGCCTTGAGAAAGAAGAAGCGGGCCGCCTCCTCGCTGCTCGTTCCCTCCGGACCCAACGTTGCGACCTTGACCTCGGCCGTGCTCACGTGGACCTCGTGTTGCTCATTCACTGGCATCCTCATGGTGTCTCGTCTCTCCCGGTGGTTTCCGGCCCGATCACACACGCATGTACCTGCCGGAGTTCAACTGGCGCAAGTATATGCACGAGTCAGAGGAGAAGATCAAGGGCCTGGGTCCGCCTGGAGGAGCTGAGGATCGTCACGCAGCAGCTGGCGGAGACCCGGACTTCCGTGCCTGAGAAGGACACAGGACCCTAAGTGCGGATCGCCTTCGGCACTGCCTTGGCGTAGCAGCTCATGGCTACGTACTTGAAGATGACACCGACCAGGGTCGTGCCGGCGCCCAAGTACCCGATGACCATGCCGACTGACTTCTCTGGATGCAGCCAGCCAGCGTCCAGGCTGGGGATAAGCATCACGGTCATGCCTGCCATGACCAATGCGCACCCAACCTTGCCTCGCCAGTCGACCTCGACCGGATCGGCGCCAAGGACCCAGAACGTGACGGACAAGCCCGACACCAGGCTCTCGCGAACGAACAGGAGTGCCATGAGCCAGATCGGGACCGGGCCACCTGCCATCAGGAAGCTGCCAGCCATCGCAAGCATGAAGAGCCGGTCTGCACCACGGTCGAGCACTCGCCCGGCGAAGGTGACCTGGCCCCAAAGACGCGCCAGGTGCCCGTCTGCCCAGTCCGAGATCCCGGCGAGGAGCACGACGATCATCGCCGCGCCGTGGTTGTTGATGACGACGAAGTAAATGAACAGTGGGCCGCCCAGCAGCAGTCGCGATGCGGAGAGAAGGTTCGGTCCCGTCAGGAGACGGTTCGGGTCACCGGCGTCCGAGAGCTTTCGCTCAGGGGGATCGAGGTCGAGATTGATCCGCCACCGCACATGCAGGGCGGCTGCCAGGCTCCAGAGCGCTGCGGCAGCAACAACCACGACGAGGGTGACGGTCTCACGGTTGGCACCGGCGGCGCTCGCGACCAACCCGATGAGAAGCGCCCCGGGAAGCGCATAGCCGACGAGAATCTTCATCGGGACGTTGAGGAAGCGGTAGACCGTGGTGTTGTCGAGATCGAGCATCCCGATGTCAGGCCTTGCGTCCCAGATGTCGTGAAGGCCCTCGGTGAGCAGGCTCGTCGGGCGCATGGGTCGCCCGTACTTGCGTGGGGGCCGCCGCCGGAAGTCGTGGGCCATTGAGTCGAAGAATGCTCGAAGCGAGATGTAGAGGTCCCGTCCCTCATTCCGGCGCAGGGGAACGCAGAGGACCAACACGATGGCCTTTAGCAGGCCCTTGATGAATCTCATCGCCCAGGAGAGTCTCTCCTTGGCATCCACCCGTGTTGCCTCCTTGTCGTTAAGTCTCCACTGCTAGACGCCCTGCGGGAGGGCTCCGGAGGGTCGGACGCGAGACTTGGTCACCTTCTTGCCGTTGGGTGCGAGCTTCTCGACCGCCCCTGCATTGGCGGTGAGTTTGAACTCGGTAGACACGCTCGGTGCCCGATCACGTGCCTTTGCCCCCTCCTCGGTCACCCGGTAGAAGATCCGGCGAGGCCGGTGCTCCCTCTCGGCCAGCACTGCGTCCTCGTAGCGGCTCTCGAACCAGTGCTGGGCCTCCATCCGCCGCAGCGCTCGGTACATGGTCCCGTTGCCAATGAACGACGGAGTCACGTCCGTGTCTTGGAGCTGGCATGCCGCCCAGTAGGGGTAGAACCAGCCGTCGCCTTCGGCGGCCAGATCAAGCGCGAACTGAAGGATCGCCGCCTCGGTGGCGATCGGAACGTCGGGGCGTCGTCTCATGGGCAGAGAACCTTATCAGCAGATACCTGCCGAATACCTGGTCCACCCCGCCGACCACCCAGTGACCCCGAAGGTTCGAACCACCAGTGGAGAGTGGACAATTACTTACTGGCACTTGTTCTTGACGGCGTTCCACAGGCCCCCGCGGTTCGGAACCCACGACTCGTAGTCGAAGGTGTCGCCAGACTTGAGGCGCCCCAAGAGGCCGAGCCGCAAGTGGCAACGGTGCTGGAGCCAAAGCGAACTCCACTGATCCTGGCTCAAGCGGTCGAACCCGTCGTCCCACCCGATGCAGTTGAAGTAGGCGTCCCAGATGGAGCCGGCGACGAGCGTGTTGCCGGCCTGGATGCCCGCCCATGCCCGCTTCGTCGGGCGGATCGTCATCTTGATGTTGTCGCCGAAGTCCTTGTATTGGGCCCAGCCGATCCAACCACCAGCACAGTCCCTGCTGACGACCTGCTCGGCGTGCGCGACGCCTGTCTGCAGGACTACACCGGTCAGTGAGGTAGCCACGAACACGATGGCAGTCAGAATCCCCTTGGTTCGCATCGCGCTCCTGTGGGTCGTCGAAGACGTAAACGTACACAGAACCGTAATCTGCGTCAACACATGGATCTAGATTTGCCAGCCGTAGACAGTTACGCTGGCTCGACCCCGGGATGGTCCTGGGTGACTGAGACGAAAGGAGGACACTGATGTCGACAGAACCTGATCGGATCGCTCCGCCGAGGTGCGCTCCATGAGCACGAAGCCGGTCGTAAGTGTCCGGTTGGACTATCAGACGCTGGCTGTGCTCAAGCTCATCTCCGAGGTGACGCACGACGCCCCTGAGGCGGAGGGTGCCGACACCGTCTCGGAGTTGGCACGCAACATTCTCACAAGGTTCGCTGACCACTACATGGCGCAGTTCGGCGACGACACGGACCGCCTGCTGGAGCGCCTGGACTCGGCGATCGAGAAGCGACGCGAAGAAGCAGCCGCCGAGCTGGAGGAGGTCCGAGAACTCATTGTCTCGGGTGTCGGTGACGAGCATGACCAGAAGCCGGTGACACCGGCGAAAGCCCGCAAAAGGTCGAAGGTGCCAGCAGGAGTTCCAAGCTGAGAGGAGGAGTAGCCGTGTACATCGAGGTGGCCCCCATCAACGAGAAGGCCACTGCGATCATCCGCCTGCTTGGAGGCTGCCGCGAAATGGGACAACTCTAGCAAGCGCCCACAAGATGTTGGGTCTTTGACTCTGCCGTAACCCAAGATATTGGGGTCGTCGAGGGCGTCGCGAGGATTTCGCGGCAGCCTCCTTGCTGAGGTGTGCTTCATAAGGACCGGCGCAACCTTCGCCGACCGGATCGAAAGCGTGCCTAGCGCGGCCATCCAGGCTGTGACACAGCGCAGGCAGAGTCCAGTGACCGTTGGCGAAGCTGAAACGTAGCTAGTACACCTCGACACGATCTCTCGGCCAGCGACGCTCCTGACCCCGGGCGGTCGCTTGGCGTGATATCGAGTGGGCCATCGTGATGACCTGGAAACTCACCGAGATCCCGTTGCAGAGAACTGCAACGGGATCTCGGTCTTTCTGAGCGCTGTCAGCTACGCAAGCTCGCCACTCCACAGCGCCGAAGCTGGCGGAACGTCGTCTCGAATGCCCTTCAGAGACGGCTGGCGGAGCACGCCCGCGGTCGTCATCTCGTTGAACAGAACCTCGACGACCAGTTCGGGGCGCACGACGTGGAGCCCGGGCGGCGGAGCCGGCGGCGGGACGAAGGGGCTGGTCTCCGTCGCCAAGTCCTTGAACGCCGTGCCCAGGTGGCGGAGGAGGAGTTCGCTCAACCCGGAGCCCACCTGGCCGGCGTAGCGGAGGGCGAATGGATGGCCGGGCGGGGCGGGGCGGTCGGGGTCGACCCAGCCGACGGCGAGGGAGCCGATCTGGCCGGAGCGGCCGCCCGATCCCTCGCTCCAGCCGCCCACCACGAACTCCCGCTGGCGGACGCACTTGACCTTGGTCCACGACTTGGACCGCTTCCCGACCAGGTAGGTCGCGGGCCCGAATTTCCCGACGTAGCCCTCGAGGCCGACCTGGCGGCAGGCGGCCAGCAGGTCGTCGTCGGGGGGCTCGGGCAGCAGGTTGGAGACCCGCCAGTTGGGGCCGGCCAGCCCGAGCGTTTCCAGCTGGCGGCGCCGCTCGACGAAGGGCTCGCCGGTGAGCAGCCGCCCGTCCAGCCACAGCAGGTCGAAGACCACGTAGAGGACGGGGACCTCGGCCATGAGCAGCCGGTTCGGCCCCCGGACGTGCATGCGGCGCTGGAGGCGCTCGAAGCTGGGCCGGCCCCGGTCGTCGAAGGCCACGATCTCGCCGTCGAGCACGGCGGCCCGCTCGCCGAGGGCGGGCCCGAGAGCGGACAGCTCCGGGTAGCTGGGGGTGACGTCGTTGCCGAGCCTGCTGGCCAGCGCCACCTTGGTGTCCCACACCCGGGCGACGGCCCGGACGCCGTCCCACTTGGGCTCGAACACCCACCCCGTGGGGTCGGCGGGCATGCCGGTCGAGCCGGCCAGCATGGGGGCCAGGACCGGGGGCCCCACGGCGGTCACCGGGCGGGCAGGGCCACGACCCGCGCCGCCCGGTCGCCCCGCAGCTGGGCGTTCTCCTCGCTGAGCAGGGCCACCCGGCAGGCGAGGGCGGCCAGGTCGGCCCGCAGCCGGCGGACCTCGGCGTTGCGCTCCGCCAGCTTGGCCCGGGCCTCGGCCAGCTCATCCCGCAGCCGCCCGGCCTCGGCGGCGGCGGGCGGCATCGCCGGCTTCGACAGGGCTGCCACCGCGTCCCGGAAGTCCCCCAGCACGCCGGAGGCCCGGGCCGCGGTGCGCCGGCTCACCCCCGCCTCGGCGGCCAGGGCCGTCACCGTGTGGGACCCGTTGCTGCGGATGGGCGTGCCGGCCACGATCCTGTCCATGGCCGCCCGCAGGAGGCGCTCGCTCTCGTCGTTCACGGTCACTGCCGATCCCCTTTGCGGACGGTGTCGATGGCGGACTTGAGGCGGTCGCGCTGGCCGGCGAGGTGGCGGCGCTGCAGCGGCGGCAGGCCCCGGAGGCGGAGGTCGGCCCGGACCTGGGCGAGGCGCTCCTCCCAGGCAGGCAGGTGGTGCTCGCCGATGCGGGAGTTCCGGCACCGTTCGGGCTGGCAGCCCCCGACCACCGGGGCGGTGGCGGCGGATCGGTCCTGGTCCCGCAGGCACAGGGCCACGTCGGGGTCGAAGCAGTCCGTCAGCGGCCCCACGAACAGGTTGTGCGAGACGCTGCGCAGCATGACCGTCCGCCGCTGCTCGTCGGCCACCTGGGCCCGCCCCGCGGCTGGCCGGTCATCGCCCAGCTCGGCCCGCAGCTCCTCCAGGCGGGCGTTGACCCGCCGGGCCCCGCCCCCGGCGGAGCGGGCGCCGGCGGCGTGGGCGACGGCCAGGTTGCCCACGTAGAGGTCGGCGGCGGCCTGTTTGGCCAGCTCCACCTC
>Ga0187892_10006491_pt1 | contig 17308 bp, 17 predicted proteins | sample MA1701073metaG_FD_139345 | JGI IMG/M metagenome (GOLD analysis project Ga0187892, IMG submission 139345) | Bio-ooze microbial communities from a basaltic lava cave in the Kipuka Kanohina Cave System on the Island of Hawaii, USA - MA170107-3 metaG ... | reverse complement strand
GTTGGTGATGTCGCGGATTGGAATTTTGTCGAGAACCTGACTAAAACGCATCAGCCAGATTTCGTTTTTCATCTCGCAGCAAATTCTACAACGCGTCACGAAGCGTTGTTCGATAATCACGCTGCAATCTCAACCGGGACAATCAATATTCTGGAATCTGTTTATCTTCACAGTCAACAAAGCAAAATTTTTCTCTCGGGCAGCGCAATGCAGTTTGAAAATAACGGCACGCCGATCGACGAAAACACGCCGTTTGCACCGCTCAGCCCTTACGCCGTCAGCCGCATTCAGTCGGTTTATGCGGGCCGCTATTTTCGCTCTTTGGGTTTGAAGGTTTACGTCGGTTATTTTTTTAATCACGACAGTCCGCGACGGCCGCTCAACCACTTAAATCAAAAGATCGCGACGGTCGCAAAGAACATTTCAAAAGGTATCGATGAGCGAATTGAGATCGGCGATGTTACTGTAGAAAAAGAGTTTAACTATGCCGGCGATACCGTCGAGGCAGTTTGGACACTGGTGAATCAGGATGAGGTTTTCGAGGCGGTTATCGGCAGCAGCGAAGCTCACAGTATAGAAGAATGGCTGGAACTTTGCTTTATAAGCGTCAATAAAAATTGGCGCGATCATGTCGTTAAAAAAAAAGATTTCACGCCCGAATACAAAATTTTAGTTTCAAATCCAAAACTTATTAAATCGCTCGGTTGGCAACCGAAAGTCGATATTAAAGGCTTGGCAAAAATAATGATGGAGGAATAATAGAGTTCTTTGATAAACCTAACGGTATCGATAGCAATTTATTCGGAATAGATTAGAGATAATAGATGATAACTGATAGATCTATCATCTAGAATCTGTCACCTATTATTTATTTCGAATTAAAATCTATTCTTTAAGGGTTTTCAAAGTACTCTAATAATTTTTTATGGCAGAAACGCTCGGCACGCTCGGTGACAAACTCACGACCGTAAAACTAAAGCAATGGCACACCGACGATAAAGATCGGCTGGAGAGTTTAGCTCATCAAGAGAAACAACTACAGAGCGAGATCGACGAATTCATAACCGATGCGGTCAGCGGAAAAATCCCGGTCGAGAAACTTACATTTGCCGCGAACAAGGTTTATAAAAAAGAGGGAAACGAGACGGCGAAAATTAGCGGCAGCCTCGGCGAAATTTTTGCGATGCTGGCCGAGGTGAATTGCAAACTCTGGCACGTGCAGGAAACTGTTTACGATTTTGAAAAGATTCCCGTCGAAGAAAAAGACAATGTGATAAGGGAGCTCGCCGTCGTAAATCTCGAACGAAACCAATGCATCGACGAACTCGACAAAGCTTTTCGATCGATCGTCAAATCGCTTCACGGATGAAAAAGATAACGATACTTTTTAGCGGCGCACATCTTTCCTACTCGCCGACCGTGATCGGTTTGTATGATTTATTGTCGGAACATTTCGACGTGACTATCGTCGCTAAAAGCCCTGCGTCATTTGACCGACAACCGCTTGCGGACAGAAACGTTGTTTACATAAATTTGCCGGTCAGCAGAGTCGGACAGGAGCTGAAAAAAAAGACCTTCCAGATCACTTCGATCTTCGACAAGGATGCAAAGCTATTTGCTGAGATCAAAGCCCCTTACGACGCTTTTTACGAATTCAAGTTTTTAAAAAAATATCTCGCTGCGGAACGGCCTGACATGATTATTGCGGTCGATTTCAAGAACTTATTTTTCGCGCAGATACTCGATAAAAGAGCAGACTTTGTTTCGCTGGAGATAATTCCTAACGATCCTTTTTACAACTCGTGCAATTTCGAAAACATCAACTCAGTCGTTATTCAAACAGAAATGCGATACGAGTATTTGTTCGGCGATAAAACATTCAAGACTTTCTACATTCAAAACGCACCGATCTATTCGCCGGCGATAAGCGGTCAGGAACGGAGAGATTTGGTTTACTGCGGAACTGCGTGGAATCCTTTCGGCTTTTACCATTGCCTCGAGTTTATAAAACAATTTTCGGAATTCAGTTTACATGTGCGTGGGGCGCTCTTGCCCACCGACAGAAAGCGCGTTCTACGCGAGTATGGCGAATTGCTTTGTAGTGGACGGCTGGTCATCGACGATGATTATCTGGATGAGAAAGAGGTCGTCGATTATCTCCGTAATTTTAGGATTGGTTTTTCTTTTTACAATTTCGGCGTCGACTGGATCGATAATTTTAATTACTATTCTGCACCGTCAGGCAAGATGTTCAAATACTTCGCCGCAGGCGTTCCGGTAGTTGCGTTAGATACTATAGGTGCAAAGCCAATTACAGAATTTGATTGCGGCGTTCTGATAAAAGATCTAAAACCCGAGAGCATAAAATGCTCGATCGACAAGATCGAAAGCGACTTCGATCGGTATTCAGAAAATTGTCTAAAGGCCGCCGAACATTACAGCTTTGACAAGACGGCAAAGCCGTTTGTCGATTATCTTGTTAGTGCCGCGCAAAAGTGACTTGTCGGTTTACCCTCTAATAGATTGCTTCTTTGCTTATGCTCGCGATTTTGCAGATACTTTCATAAATGTGTGCTGTCGAAAAAAATAGCATTAGCGAGTCTGAGTCACCTGTTTCTGTTTTTGTTCCATGCTACAATCACGGCCCGTTTGTCGAGCGATGTTTGAGATCGATATTCGAACAAACACTCGCTCCGAAACAGTTGCTTGTGATCGACGACGGCTCGACAGATGACTCGAAGAGCGTGATCGAGCGAGTTTTGAAAGATTGTCCTTTCCCGTCCGAATTTATCTCGCGCGAAAATCGCGGGCTGTGCGCGACGCTCAATCAAGCGATCGAGCATGCCGAGACGGAATTTTTTGCATACCTCGGCTCGGACGATATTTGGTTTCCGCGTTTTTTAAAGGAGCGTGTCGAATTGTTACGGGCGAGCCCAAACGCGGTGCTGGCCTACGGCCATGCCTATCTGCTCGACGAGAACGATAATGTCATAGATAGTACATCCGACTGGAAAGAAGTCGCATATCAAACCGGTGACACACTGCCGATGTTGCTCCGTTTCAGAGGTGTCCCAATATGCTCCAGCGTGGTTTATCGTCGTTCGGCCCTCGATAGGCGCCCCTGGAATGAACAATCCAAACTCGAAGATTACGAGCTTTATTTACAGCTTGCACATGACGGCGAATTTGCCTTCGACCCGCGCGCTCTCTCTGCCTGGAGAATGCATGGTTACAACACGAGCTCCGATTTGACAGTAATGCTTGACGAAGTGCTCGCATCTCAAACTCGCGTCGCGAAAATGGCAGGTTGGGACGCCGACGAACTTGCGGTTATTCATAAGCACACACGCTTTGTCTTTGCGGAGTTACTTACCGATAGAGGACATCGAGCAACGGCGGCAAAACTTTTTGTCAGCAATATTCGGGGTGAGCCTTTAAAAAAAATTGCCCGATTGGGTGCGCGACTGTTAGTCCCGCCGGCTGCGTTGCAATGGAGACGTAAATTCATTCATAGAAGGAATGCTGAGCGTTTTTCGCTTGATCAAATCTTGAGAGATTAGATGAGAGCTCTTAACGATCGGCACCAACTCGAATATCTAGCTAGTAATTTAATCCCAGATTTACTGACGACAAAGGGCGACCCAACTGGAACAATATGCGCCTAAACAGAATATTTAGAAGGATAGCCACGAATGCACGAATGTTTTGTAATAATTTGAAGTACATTCGGGCATTCGTGGCTGCCTTCTCTATTGCGTAATCCGGGTTAATGACAAGAGCACTTCAGATTTTAGACTCGCTCAATCGCGGCGGAGCCGAAATGTTAACTCTCGACGTATGTCGCAATGCGCGGGTCGCGGGACTCGACCTCACATTTGCGGCGATGGGAGACGGCGATCTTGCCGGTGAGTTTGCTGCCGTCGATATCGATCAGGTTTGGCTCAGGCGGCGGCTTCCAGTCGATCCGATAGTTGTTAAAAAGCTGCGCCAGACAATCGTCAGTCGCTCGATCAAAGTCGCCCATGCACAACAGGCAGTCGAGGCAATACACATTTATCTCGCCACACGAGGGACGACTGCAAAATGTGTGATGAGTTTGCATAACTTCATCCTTGATACAAAGAACCGGATTGCGACCAAACTGATCGTGCCGAGAATGGATGCAATTTATTCTGTCAGCGAATCGGTGCAAGAGTGGTTTCGAACCGATGAAGATATCGAGCCGGATGACAGGTTTCGAGTTTTGCACAACGGCGTCGACTTCGAACGCTTAAAACCGACACGAGCGCCTGGAACGACAAGCCTTCGTGAGGAACTTGGAATCGCGAAAACCGATACGCTCATCGGAATGGTCGGTAATTTTTATCCCGATACGCGCAAAGATCAATTGACAGTTTGCAAGGCTCTTCCCATGGTAATGCGCGATGTGGCCGATTGCCATTTTGTTTTTGTAGGTGCCGTTCATGACGGATCGCGCGAATATTTCGATCGTTGTTTGCGGTTCTGCCGAGATGCCGGAATTGCGGATCGAGTTCATTTTGTCGGTAAGCGCTCCGACGTTCCCGATTTGTTGCGCGAACTTGATCTGTTTGTCTTTTCATCCGTGCAGGAAGGATTGCCGGTGGCGGCAGTTGAGGCTTTGATGCTTGGGGTTCCGATGCTCGTGTCGGATATCCCGCCGCTGCTCGAGGTCGCCGGCTTTGCGACTCAGGAAGGGCCGGTTGCGGAATCATTCAACACCGGAGATGCTGAAAGTTTAGCTGCGAAGTTGATTGGACTGCTTGGCAATCGCGAAAGGCTGCGCGAACTCGGGCAGCGCGCCCGCACCCTTACGCCTCGTCGATTCGGCATCGATGTTCATCTAAAGAATCTTCGCAAACTATACGAGGAGTTAACATATCAATAAACTAGAGATACGCGCGAATATGGTCGCTTCGTCACATAAAAAACCGTCTGTCTTCGTTGTCGTTCCGTCTCACAATCACGCACCGTTTATCGAGCGATGTCTACGATCGGTGATCGGGCAAAGTCTAAAGCCCTCAAAATTGCTCGTGATCGACGACGGTTCGACGGATAACTCGCCGGAGATCATCGAGCGAGTTTTGAAGGAATGCACCTTTCCGTCCGAGCTTATTGTTCGATCGAACCAAGGTTTGTGTGCGACATTGAATCAGGGTTTTGCGGCTAGCGAAGGAGACTATTTTGCTTACATCGGCTCTGACGACATTTGGCTTCCGGAATTTTTGGAAAGTCGCGTCTCACTTCTCGAGAAACGCCCCGATGCGGTTTTGGCATACGGCTATTCGTATCTGATCGACAAGGATGATGCGATCACCGACTCGACGCAAAACTGGGCCGAGTATGCCGACGGAGACGCGCTCTCGATGCTCCTCTATCCTATAATTCCAGCTAGTGCGAGTGTCGTATATCGACGAAATGCTTTGGAAAAGTGCGCGTGGAATACGGCCTCGATTCTCGAGGACTATGATCTTTATCTGCGTCTGAGCGCGCTTGGCGAATTTGCTCTCGACGACAGAATACTTTCGGCGTGGCGCATTCACTCCTATAACACGAGTTCGGATTTTCCGTTGATGATGCAAGAATGGCAAACTGCGATAAAACAAAATGCCGAGGTTATCGGTTTGGATGGGGACGCGTTAGAGCACGCTCTGCGGCGAATAAGGTTTCGTTGCGTCGCTGATTTTATTCGCAGCGGGCAAAAGCGAGAAGCGTGGAAAATGTTTTGGAATAATTTAGGCGGAGCGTCGTCCTTTATTGATGTTGGAAAAATGTTCTCTCGCTTTCTCGTTCCGACCAAAGTCTTCCAGGTGAAAAGAAGTGCATTTACCAGAAGTTACGTCAGACAAAGTGGCATATTGCGTTATTAAAATGCGCCTTTGTAACCTTCGATCAGCTTTTTGTCGTCCAAGATCGTTCCCGTTTTTCTGCCCAAAAATAATAGGCCGAAGCCGCGTCAAAGCCGCCTGATTTTTCGTCCAGGAAATAATCGAAATATTTCAGCCAGAATACGCAATGTCGCGGAGCTCCATTTTGAAATTTCTGAGATTCGTGATGAACAGTGAACCCTCGACGGCACACGTCTTGACATAAGTTTAGAGATTACTCATCGACGGTCTTTGCGTGAATTTGATCACGCGATGCTAGAATCTTCGTCGATGCGGATTTTAGTTACCGGCGGTGCCGGCTACATCGGAAGCGTTTTGACGGAGGAGTTGGTCGCCTACGGTCACAACGTCGTTGTCTGCGACGATCTTTCGACCGGACATCGGTCGGCTGTGTCGCCCGCCGTCGTTTTTGTCGAAGGCAATATCGGCGATCGCGATCTCGTCGTTGGTGTTTTGCGAGAACATTCGATCGAGGCGGTGATGCACCTTGCCGCGTTTTCACGTGTCGAGGAATCGGTCAAGGCACCGGAGAAATACGTCGAGAATAACTACCGGTCGAGCGTCGCGTTATTTGAGGCTATGATTGAGACCGGCGTCGCGAAAGTTGTTTTCTCGTCCACCGCCGCGGTTTACGGCGAACCTGAAAAGGCGGTCTTGACTGAAGACGATGAGACTCGCCCGATCAATCCCTACGGCGAGTCGAAGCTGGCGGTCGAAAAAGCTCTGCACGAATACAATCGGAAATTCGATTTTCGCTTCGTAGCTCTGCGCTATTTTAATGTCGCCGGTGCGAGTAAAAATTATGGCGAATGGCATAGGCCCGAGACGCACCTGATACCGCGCATTTTGCATGCCGCGAATGGCAAAGAAGATATAATCGAAATCTACGGCAACGACTATCCGACCCGCGACGGCACATGCATTCGCGATTATATACACGTTCAGGACTTAGCCGCGGCCCACATTCTCGCCCTAAATGCTCTGGGGGCCGGCTCGGCGATCTACAATCTCGGTTCCGGCAGCGGCTATTCTGTAAACGAGGTCGTCGAAACCGCAAGACGCGTCACCGGTTGCGAAATTCCGGTACAGTTTGCCGGTCGGCGCGTCGGTGACCCTGCGATTTTGACTGCGAGCTCCGAAAAAATCGTGCGCGATCTCGGTTGGCGACCGCATAAAGGAAGTCTCGACGCAATAATCGAATCTGCGTGGCGCTGGCTTCGCGATCATCCGAACGGCTATGTCGATTAGCGGCGAAAATCTTCGCATTCTCGTAGGCATGCCAAGCATCAACTCGCTCGGCGGCCCGATCTATTGCGAGCCGCCGTTTGTCGAAGAGCTGCGAGCCGCTGGCGTCGAAGTCGATGAGGAAACTTACGTATATGGCGACGCCGGAACTTCTACAAATATTTTAACGCGAGTTTCACGTGTGCTCGACGCCGCACGACGTTTGCGTAACCGCACGATGGAGAAAAAATACGACGTTATCCATCTCAATACTTCGTTCGATGAAAAATGTGTTCTTCGCGATTTGGTTACGATGTTTTTTTTGCGCAAATCGGGCGCGTCGGTTTATCTGAAAATGCACGGCTCGATCGCTGCCTTTCTTAAAACGAAAAGTTTATTCTGGCGTTATTTGCAGCGAAAAGTTTTTAAGACGGCAGCTAACATCGGCGTGTTGTCGAACGAAGAGCGTGAGCTTTTTATTGCAGCCGGCTGTCCCGTTGAAAAGCTAAGTGATGCAAAATATGTTGTCGTGGCCGAAGATTTCAGACACGATCCGAATTTCCGCTCGTTTCACAACATCGATGCGATTACGCCGATTCTACTGTTCAGCGCGCGCTTCATTCCGGCAAAAGGTTTGCTCGATCTGATCGCAGCATGCGGCGGGATAAAACAAACGGGGCGCGACTTTGTCCTCTTCTTCCTCGGCGATGGTCCGATCCGCGACGAAGCCGAACAACTCGTCAAACAACTCGGCCTCGCCGAACTAGTTCGCTTTACGGGCTACATATCCGAAACTGAAACCGCAGCCTTTCATGCAAACAGTACGATCTTTGTTTTCCCAACTTATCATGACGAGGGCTTTCCGCTTGTGCTGCTAAAGTCGCTCGCCGCCGGTTTGCCGATCATCACAACCCGCATTCGCGCCGCCGCCGATCACATGAATGAGCCCGACAACTGCCTCTGGGTCAAACCACGCGATCCGCGCGATCTCGCTGCGCAGATCAATCGCCTTCTCGATGACGACACGCTTCGATCTGCGATGTCCGCGAACAACCGCGATCTCGCCGTGCAATTCTCACCTGAGAATATCGCTCAAGATTATTTAAAACTTTATAAAACAATCGCGCAAAAAGAAGTGCGGCCTTGAGTTTTGGACTCAAGGCCGCGGTTTAACCAGATAGGCATTGCTGTAGGCCTCGCGGAGCAGAAGGCAAAAGGCGGTTTTTATTTGGCTGGACAATGGGCCGACGGATCAACTCCTCCGCGTTTATCGATCCGCCGAGCCCAAAACTTTTTATTCTCTGAGACCGAGGCGTTTCACTTCACGCTGAATCACCTCACGGTTGGTCTTCAGACTATGTATCTCTTCTTGCAATGCCAGATTCTCGTCCTGAAGATTCTGGATCTGCGAAGAGAGGCGTGCATTTTGAGATGTCTCTTCTCGCATCTCGGTGAACGCACGAAAATTTATCGAAACGAGGAGCATCGCAAATAACGAGACTAAGATAACAAACGACAACCACCACGGCGTCGTCCGCTGCGCAACGACGTTCGCTTTTCGGCGGCGAATGGTTCGTCGCCTCGCCGTTTCGGCATTATCCCAGTAAATATTTGCGGCCTTGCTCAAGTAGTTCCTCCAAATCTTTTTTGCTCTCGCTCTCTGCGTAAATTCGCACGAGCGGTTCGGTTCCTGACGGTCGCATTAACATCCAAGCGTTGTTATCAAATAAAAACTTAACACCGTCGGTTCGGTTTATTTTTTCAATTCGCCTTCCTGAAATTTCGGTCGGCTCTTCGGCCAGTTTTTCTTTCAACTTGGCTGCGACTTCGGTCGTGAGCTTTACGCCGATGCGGCCCGATTCGAGTTTGCCGTCTCTTTTAAAGAGTTCGGCAAGCTGTTCTGTCAAACTTGCCCCGCGTGCAGCAACCGCTTCGGCTGCGAGAAGACAAGCGATGATGCCGTCCTTCTCCGGGTAATGCCCGCGTATCGAGAGACCGGCGGATTCCTCGCCGCCCAATATGATCTCGTCGTTATTTATCAATTCGCCGATAAACTTAAACCCGACCGGCGTTTCGTAAAGCCTTATGCTTCTTGCATTTGCAACGCGATCGACCTGATGTGACGTTGCTACGCTGCGTGCGACTCCTCGCGGATCGCCGCGTGTTTCGCATAAGTAATCTGTCAAAAGTGCGATCAGATTATTCGGCGTAATAAACTCACCGTTACTATCGATAACGCCAAATCTGTCGCCGTCACCGTCGGTCGCAAGGCCAAGAGTCAAACCTTTTTCGGCGACCAACTTTTTCAATTCGCCAATGTGTTCCTCTCCCGGTTCAGGCGGCTGACCGCCAAATGTAACATCTCGCCAGTCGTGAATCGTCTCGATTTCAAGATCGTGATCTCGAAGAATCTTATCGAGATAACCGCGACCCGTGCCATAGATCGCGTCGTACGCGTAACGACCTTTTGAGGCAGCGATCACATCGAAGCGGACTTTAGTTTTCAAATCGTCCAGATAAGCCGGACGCGGATCAAAATCTTCTATCGAGCCGCCCGCCGCATCGTGGCCCGACATTTTGTTGGCGACGCGATGCTCGATCTGCTTTGTAATTTCTGGCAAAGCCGGCGCGCCGTCGGCGGTCGAAAACTTAATTCCCTGATACTCAGGCGGATTGTGCGATGCCGTGAAGTTCATTCCGCCAACCGCTTTTTGCGAGCGTATTGCGTGGCTGATCGTCGGCGTCGGCGTCGGTTCCGTGCACTTAAGCACTTTAAAACCTTTCGCCGCCGCGATCTCAGCCGCGACATTCGCGAACGTCTCGCCCATAAACCGCGAATCGTGTCCGACGATCAATGTCTGGCTTTCTTCAATTTCTTTAGTTTTCAAATATCCGCAGATCGCTTCGGTGACGAGCCGCACATTTTCAAATGTGAAATCATCGGCGATGATCGCCCGCCAACCCGATGTTCCAAAACGGATAGCCATTAACCTGATTTGATAGAAATCACTTCTCGGAAAAACCGCAAGAGCTATTATTTCAACCCAATTTCCCTTAAAGTGGTAAAACCATAACACGAACTTTAAGCATTGTAAAGCGCAAATTTAAATTTTTATGCACTTTTTTTAAGAGGCATATTTTCAGCAGTTTAGGCTTGGCGCATTAATGTTTGTCTTGATAGCGGCGCTTTAGGAATTTGAGATTGCGCACGAAGCGCTTAAGATGAAATCTTGCGAGCATAGTTTACGACACCGGCCGAATTGAAAAATTGCCTCAAATTTTACCGCCGCAGTGACGCTCATCGTGTCAATAAGGCGCACTTCAGGAAAGATTTGACGATTTGTGTCGAAAAAGCACGTGTAAAATGTCGGTTTGGCAGAAGATCGATTTGTATAACTGTTATTATTTCAACACTTATCGTGCTATTAAGCGCTCTCGGCGGATGGCACAGTGATTGCAAAACTTAAGTCAGTATTTTTGCGCTGAAATCCCTGAGCGTAATCGATTTAAGTCATCATTGGAGAAACATAATAATGCGACCCGTAAAACATTTTGAGAAAGGACTGACCTACGTTGCGTCAGCAGCGTTCAACGCGATCAAAAGCGTCAACCAGTTCAAACCAAATCCGTCATTCACTCCGAAGTGGGCCGACAAGCCAATTCTGAAATCGTGGCAGAAGACAAAGCCGACGCTCGGCTTTCCGCGAACGACCGACTCACTCTGTCCGCAGTGCGTGATCGAAGCGCGCGAGGCGATCATCAGCGGCGAACGCGATGTCTCGACACTCGTCAACGACAAAGTAGGCGAGATCAAGGCTCAGATAATCGAGCGCGACGGCGAAGTTTGGATGATCAAGGAATGTCCCGAGCATGGCAAGATCGAAGATCTGATGGCGATGGACTCAGAGTTTCTCACGCACATCGAAGGCCTTTTTCCCGGTCGCGACATGCAGTCGCACAATGACGAGAAGCTTCACAACCACGGCTCTTCGACGATCAAGTACGGACGCGGCGCGGTGCTCACGGTCGACTTAACAAATCGTTGCAACATGATGTGCGACCCGTGCTTCATGGACGCGAACCAGGTCGGTTTTGTTCACGAGCTTTCGATGGAAGATGTCAGCGAGATCCTCGACAACGCGATCTCGATCAAGCCGCGTCGCCAGATGTCGGTGCAATATTCGGGAGGTGAGCCGACGCTCTCGCCGTACTTTTTAGACGCGATTCGTTACGCACGCAAAGTCGGTTACAACTCGGTGCAGGCTGCGACAAACGGAATCGAGTTTGCTAAATCAAAAGAATTTTGCCGCGAAGCTGCCGAAGCCGGTCTTCGCTTTGTCTATCTGCAGTTCGACGGCATCGGCAACGATGCTAACTCGCACCGTCAGATCGGCAACTTGTTTGATGTCAAGCTCCGTGCGATCAACAACCTTCACGAAGCCGGCGTTGACATCATTCTCGTGACCACGCTGGTCAACGGCATCAATAACGATCAGGTCGGATCGATCATCCGCTTCGCGCTTGAGAATCCGAAGAAAATTTCGTTCATCGCGTTTCAGCCGGTTAGCTTTACCGGTCGCGACGAACACATCACCGAACAGCGTCGTCTGCAACAGCGCTACACCTTGGCGCACCTCGCACACGATGTTAAAGGGCAGGTTGGAATCACTGAGCCGACGCGCGATTGGTTCCCGCTTTCGCTTATGGGAGCATTTGCGGATTTCGCCGATGTGGTCCACGGTCAAGACGCCGATTGGGGTCAGGTCAGCTGCGGCTGCCACCCGAACTGCGGCGTCGGCACGGCTGTGATGGTCAACAAGGAAACTAAAGAAATGGCGCCCGTGCCGCAGTTCCTGAACATTCAGGGACTCGTCACCGACATGCAGCACATCACCGATACCAACCGCGGCAAGTGGTTTTCGAACATCATGATGGGCCTTGCGCTTCTCAAAAATTACAACCCGTACGGCGCGCCGAAATCGTTAACGCTCGGCGGCATTCTCAAAAAATTCGATAAGAGTTTTGGCCTCTCGGGCAAGGACTACGGTAAGGTCGGCCCCGATCGCACCGCCGAGGATATCGAGAAGCGTCGTCAGGACCCGTGGAACTTCCTATTCATCGCGGGAATGTGGTTTCAGGATCTCTTCAATTACGATTTCCGCCGTACCGAGATGTGCATCATCCCTTACGGCACGCAGGAAGGCGAAATTTCGTTCTGTGCATACAACACCGGCATCGGCTGGCGTAACATCATCGAGCACATGCACCAAAACGCGACCGTCGCCCAATGGTATAAAGACCACGGCCGTCACGAGGTCTTCGCTCGCGGCAAAGAAGTCGAAATGGCTGATGCGACGCACAACCTCAATCTAAACGAGGTCGATCTCACGCGTCCGCACAAACCCGAAATGGAAGGCCCCAAAACCGCCGCCGAAGAAATGCAAATGATGCGCAAGCTCTATCAGCAAATGGTCATGGACAAAAACCAGATCACTGCCGAACCGCTGATTCAAATTGGCGGTATTAAGAAAAAGACCGAAGACAAAGAAATGGCAGTGGCTGAATAAATAGTCAGAAGCTAGAAGCCAGCAGTTAGAAGAAAAGCCTCGTCGAGCAATCGGCGAGGCTTTTTATGCTAATATGGTAAAGTCATGGCAACGCGAGAGATCGACATTATTAAGAAGCGGTTCGATATACTATCCGAGAGCGAGAAGATCGAGTTGATCGCTCTTTTGAACAAGAGTCTTCAAAGACCTGATCGACCGTCAAAACTCTTACAATACGGCAAATATCGAAAAACCGGCCGACGGCTTTCGACTCCCGAAGACTTTAAGATAGCAGAATGGCATCCAACCGACTCCGAACTTGATGGCGATGCGGTACATTCTTGACACCCATGGGTTAATCTGGCACCTTGAAAGCAATTTAAGTCTTGGTGTCGCTGCGCGTAAAGTCCTCGAGGATCCGTCGAGCGAACTGGTTTTGCCTGCTATTGCACTGGCCGAGGCGATTTTTATCGTGGAAAAAGGCCGAACCGCTATTCCACGCGTTACTGACTTGATTTCCGATGTGGAAGCCGATCCACGCATCGAAATTCACCCGCTGACTCGCGAAATTTTGACTGAAAGCGTCAAACTCACGACCATTCCCGAGATTCACGACCGCCTCATCGTAGCTACCGGAGTTTACTTACAGTCGCTCGGTGAATCTGTGCAAATTCTCACAAAAGATAATGAAATTATTTTATCGAAACTTCTAACCGTCACATGGGCCTAGCGATGTTTTAAAAGCCTCGCCGAGCGATCGGCGAGGCTTTATTTATTGCATTTTGGCTATAGTCTAGCACAACTTTTTTATGCGTTCAGAACGAGCGGAGTTAATTCGGTGCGTAATGCTGCGACGTTGTATTGAAGAAGGGAATCTATTTCCGTCATGTTCGGATTAGCGACTGAAACCCAACCTTGATTGGGATGCCACTTGAAACGTTTGGTTGACTTGATGAATGGATTCGTATCGATTAGTACTAAGTCGAATTTTTTTGATAGTTCAGTCAAAAATTCGGTGCCGCCACGAAGAACTAGTCGGAGTTTTCTAGGCGCACAATCAGCAAGTTGTATCAGTTGATCCGCGTAAAGTCGTTTTCGTTCACCCAAGATTGTCGCGAACTCAAAGGCTATCGTCGTTACTTCATCACGTTCTATGATGAATTCAGCCCATCGATTCCAGTCGGTCGCCGTTCGTCCGTTAACGTGGAGTGCTGTCGGTATACCCGCGCGAACAAATTCTGTCCAGCAAGTCGCAATACGCTTAATGTTATACATATCGGTCCATCGAGGCGCATTTGCGAAGGTGCTAAAATTAGGAGTCGTTACTAAATCTGGTTTAATTGCGGCCAGAGCAGAAATGAATTGCTCATTACGAGACCACCAGTATTTCTCCAACGGCAGATCGTCAGCTATGCCGGAGATTACCAGTTTTGCCTCCGTATCTATTCCGAAACGATCATTCACATCCTCACGAGAAGTAAATTTTAACTCACCGGAATTGAAATCTATTAATTGCCCAAGCTCCAATGCTACGACATCCGATACTAGCTTTGTTAGTCTATTCCTCGACTTGTGATAAATGAGCGGAACGTAGAACGGAACTTGAATGTCATGCACGCTTGACAGTCTAGGAAGATCAGTTAAATTGTAACCACCAATCGCATTAACTAGTTCAACATACTCTTGAATGTCCTCGGGGCAGACAAAGTCGCACGTATCGGGGAATTCGCAACACAAATCTAAACAACTTATCATGTTGGGTTTTGCCAAACCGCCGCAGATGTTCCTGTCCTCGCAATTTCCACAACCCAAGCCGATTGTGTAATTACTATCTCGCAGAAGCCGTTTTCGCACTCGTCTGTCCATCACTTGTCCTTTCTTGCTCGTTGCTCATAATGGCGATCGCCAGTTGATTCGACCGAGTCATTTTGTGATCAACTCTACCCACTACACGTCCTCCAGATCGTCGAATAGTATCCTTCAAAGAGGTGCGCATATTAGGTATGAAAGCAATTTTATTCCTTGATTTAAAAACCTCTACCTGCTCACCGCTAACGCAAACCTCCAAGTGATCACCTTCCTCTACCGACGTGTTGCAAATCAATTTTGCAGATACTAAGGATTCGTGCACGACTGTAGGAGGCAATTCACTTTCTAGAGATTTTTTCTTGCGTTCCCTACATTTTCTTAGCTTTCCCGATTTTTTAAACAGAAATTCATTGCCCATAATTATTTATCTCCTCAGATTTCTAGAACCGGTCGATAACGTTTACTACGACCACTTCTAAATTCCATCAAAAGTCCTTTTTCGCTCAATGCTACTAAACGATTATTCCAACCTGTCGCCTTTATGTCCTCGTATTTTTTAGATAATGACGCGGCGTCTGTATCGCTCCACTGTCCAACAGCTTCGAGGGTCAGGCGTTGCTTTTCTTCAAGATTTCCAATCCACTCCACGTTCGATATAATTTCATCGTCATTGATGTTACAGATAAAAACTGCGTCAGGAGACACGTCAAGGAGCCATCTAAGCTCTTCTTTTGATTCCTCATCCAAATTGCAAAGAACGAGATACGCATCCATTCGTCTAGCAAATTTGCGCAAAGGAAGAATCGCTTGGCTAAAAAAACTGCCACTGGCAGACACACCTTCAAAGTCTAAAAATATGCGGGTAGGTTCGATTTGCTTGTCTATCCTCGAGATCAGGATTGGGTATATATGACGACCGAACAGTCCACTTAAGAAGGATCGATTTTCTGCAAGTTCTTTTATCTTAATCTTAGACATGTCACTTCCTCACAATTCTCACGTTACACACGTGAGAATTGTGAGCTTAACCGAAAGCCGTTCTTGAGTCAAGTGTCTATTTGATTTTACAGTGAAGTGAAATGGTAAAGCCTGAGAGATTGGGAGCAGTAGCATCCTTGACTTTAATTGGGGTGGAATTCATAAAGCTCGCGATTCCTTCATAAACAATTACTGCGTCCGAAGTGTGAAATCTAAGATCACAACAATTTTTGGCGATGTTCCGCAACAAGGAGTTAAATCCAGTACCTCTATTAGCATCAAGTGGAAATCGTGAAACGCCGTTGTTTAAAGCTAAATGCAGGGCGTCTATAGAATTATCTAGGTACGTATAAAGCAGATTCTGCCTAAGACTTTTCAAAACTCCAATTCCCAAATCGCCGACAAAGTACTCAAAAATTCCTTCTGTCCATCTGTAACCAGCAAGTCCCGTATTTGCTGCACAAGAATGCCATACAACATTCTCAGACATCTCTTGCAGTGTCCCGATTAATGCTTGTGCAAGATTTTTTGGTGCGCCTGATGCTTCGGACGCCCGTTGTGCACGTATCAGAAACGAATTCCAAACAGGTTGATCCACATCTTCAATGGTCGGCGGCGTTCTCACTATTTCACAAGGAAGAATGTCGCCGGTAACAAGCTGAGGAGTATTGCGAAACAGGTTATTGATCGCAATGATGGTTGGGCTTGGTTGTGCGGATTCCACAATAGAACGCACCGTATTAGGGTTTTGTAATAATAATTCGAGGGCGGGACCTAAGCCGACCAAAGCTACGCTACAAAGTTCTCGCGAGGAATCGGGATCGGCGAGACTTAATATGTCGTCAAGTATTTGAAAATCAAGTTCAGTCATAGCTATCAGAGCGCCGCAGACGATTGCGGGATTTTTTATAGCCAGACGATTATGACTTCTTTTTCCAACTGTTTGAATTCGCGGTCGGCGATCATGTCGGCGATCTTTTCGGCTGCCGGTTCGTCCTCAAGATATGCCATGATCGCCCACGAATCGAGAACAATTGTCTTGGGGTGATTCATTTTTTACCGAGACGGTCGAATTTATGATCTTCGCGCTCACGGTCGCGGGCTCGCGATGCCTCAAGCTCTTTGACAAGCCCGGAGCCCTTAAGCATTCCGCGAAGGCTGTGGATGTATTCGCGCGTGATCGGTTTGAGAATGAGCTGTGCGTTTGCCTCATCAAGCTCTATCCGAATCCGTGTTCCCGTCGTTATGCCGAGTTTTTGCCGGACCGAGGAAGGTATTACTATCTGCCCTTTCGATGTTGCTGTAGTTTCCATATTTACCACCACAGACGAAAGGTTAGCATAGTTCAGATATGAGATTTGTGTCTTACATATTTGGTTAGGTCATACTTTCTGGCGTGAGAATGTAGCTGAGATAGAGTTCACGTGGCTGCGTCGTGAGTTCGGGTTCAGTGTCCAAGATTGACTTAGAAACTACATAAGACGACAATTATCAAGCGACATTCGCAGGGAAGTCGGGTGAAAGTCCCGCACGATCGCGTCACCGTGAAGCGATTGCGGATTGAAGATTGCGGATTGCGGATTTGAAAAAAATCCAAAATCCAAAATCTGAAATCCAAAATCGGAAGTCGGACCACTTGCGACACAACAAGAGCCAGAAGATGTTTCGCGCAAAAGCATCGGGGCGAATATGGTTAGTCATTTGACGCCTTGTTTTCCGATTTGACGCGGAAGGCAGGGCGTTTTACTTTGCGGAAAAGTAAAAAGGCAAAAGGCAAAAGGCAAAAGGCAAAAAGGCAAAAGGCAAAAGGCAAAAGGCAAAAGGCAAAAGGCAAAAGGCAAAAAG
>Ga0187892_10006489_pt1 | contig 17315 bp, 18 predicted proteins | sample MA1701073metaG_FD_139345 | JGI IMG/M metagenome (GOLD analysis project Ga0187892, IMG submission 139345) | Bio-ooze microbial communities from a basaltic lava cave in the Kipuka Kanohina Cave System on the Island of Hawaii, USA - MA170107-3 metaG ... | reverse complement strand
GCGTCCTCGTCCTCGCGGATGGCCTGCATGCCCAGCCCGAGGCGCGAGCCGGCGAGCACGGCCACCGCGATCACCGAGAGCGCGGCGAGCGCCAGCGCCAGGTAGTAGCGGGGCGCGAGCCGGTACCCCGCGATGCTGGCCGCGGGCAGGGTCGAGATCTCGGGCAGCGTATTGCTCACGAAGGTGCGCAGGATCTCGCCCAGGGCCAGCGTGCCGATCGCGAAGTAGGCGCCGCGGAGCCGGAAGGCGGCCGCGCCGATGAGCAGCGCCAGGGCGACGGCCACCAGCGCCCCCGCCGCCATCGCGAGCAGGATCGGCGCGCCCGCGATCCAGAGGGTGCGCGTGGTCAGCGCGCCCAGGCCGAAGAAGGCGGCGTGGCCCAGGTTCACCTGGCCCGCGTAGCCCGCGATGACGTTCCAGCTCTGGGCCATCGTGATCGAGAGCAGGATCAGCAGCACGAAGTTGAGCACGTCGTCGCGGCGGACGAGCAGCGGCAGCGGCGCGAGCGCGGCCAGGGCCAGCAGGATCGTGGCCGTCCACCTGCGCTTACCGGTCATTCTGAGCGCCTCGCGCTGGAGGACGTCGCGCGGCGGTTTGGCCTCTTCGCGCAAGCGCTCATCGGGGTCTCCCGAAGAGCCCCTGCGGCCTGAGCACCAGCACCACCACGAAGATCACCAGGCCCACGACCTCGCGATAGGGGCCGCCGAAGGCGGCGGCGCTCAGGGCCTCGGCCACGCCCAGGAACAGGCCGGCCGCGAAGGTGCCCAGCATGGACCCGAGGCCGGCCAGCACCACGACGATCAGGGCCTTGAGCGTCCACTCGAGCCCCATGGCGGGGCTGATCGAGTAGCCGACGCTCACCAGGGTGCCGGCCGCCCCCGCCAGCGCGGTGCCGATGGCGAAGGCCAGCAGGTAAGCGCGCCGCACGTCGATGCCGGTGAGCGACGCGGCCTGCCAGTCCTCCGCGGTGGCGCGGATGGCCTTGCCCCAGCGCCAGCGGGCCAGCAGGAGATGGAGCCCCGCGATGAGGGCGAAGGCGACGGCCAGGCTGACCAGCCGGATGACCGGGATGGCGAGCGGCCCCACGTGGAGCACCGCGCCGCCATAGGTGGTGGTGACCGAGCGGTCGTCCGCGGTCCACAGCTGCACCGCGAGGGCGTGGAGCGCCAGGGCCAGGCCGAAGCCGACCAGGAGCGAGTTCTTGATGCGGGTCTCCTCGTGAGCGCGGACCACGAAGCCGAACAGGACCGCGTAGAGCACCGCCCCCAGCACGAGCGCGCCCGGGATGACCAGGAGCAGGGAGGCGAAGGGGTCGAAGCGGAGCAGGGCGAAGAGCCAGAAGGTGCCGTAGCCGCCCAGCATGATCAGCTCGCCGTGGGCCACGTCCAGCACCTTGAGCACGCCGAAGACGAGCGACAGCCCCGCCGCCGCGAGGCCGTAGAGCCCGCCCAGCAGCAGGCCGAGCAGCACCTGCTGGGCCAGGACGGTCAGCGCGATCGCGTCCATCACTCGGCTACCGCGAGCGGCCCGAGATAGGCGCGGCGCACGTGGGGGTCGCGCAGCAGCTCGGCGCCGCCGCCCTCGCCCACCAGACGCCCGCCCTCGAGGATATAGGCGCGGTGGGCCAGGGTCAGGGCCGCCCGCACGTTCTGCTCGACCAGGAAGATCGCGACGCCCGCGCGGTTGATCTCGCCCAGCGCGTCCAGGATCGAGCGCACGAGCTGGGGGGCGATGCCGAGCGAGGGCTCGTCGAGCATCAGCAGGCGCGGGCTCGCCATCAGGGCGCGGCCCACCGCCACCATCTGCTGCTGGCCGCCCGAGAGCGCGCGCACGATCTGCCGCCGCCGGTCGCGCAGGGCCGGGAAGAGCGCGTACACCCGCTCGAAGCTCTCGCGGCGCGCGGCGCGGGCGCGCGGGGAGAAGGCGCCCAGCTCGAGATTGTCCTCCACCGTCATGCTCGCGAAGAGCCGCCGGCCCTCGGGCACGGTGGCGAGCCCTCGCTCCACGATCAGGTGCGACGGCAGCGCGCGCAGGTCCTCCCCGTTCCAGCGGATGCGGCCGGCGCGCGGCCGCACGAGCCCGGCCACGCAGGCCAGGAGCGTGCTCTTGCCCGCGCCGTTGGGGCCGAGCAGGGCCACGATCTCGCCGGGCCGGACCGCGAGCGTCACGCCGGCGAGCACGGGGACGTCGCCATAGGCCGCCTCGAGGCCGTCGATCTCAAGCATGGGCGGCCTCACGCATGTGAATCGGGCGTCCGCGCGGTCCCCAGGTAGACGTCGACGACGCGGGCATCGGCGGCGACGACGGCGGGCGGCCCGTCCGCGATCTTCTCGCCCGCGCTCAGCACCATGATCCGTCGCGCGAGATCCATCAGCGCCCACACGATGTGCTCCACCATCAGCACGGTGAGGCCCTCGGCGACCAGGCGCCGGATCAGGGCCATCGCGGCCGCGGTCTCGGCGGGATTGAGCCCGGCCATGAACTCGTCCAGCAGCAGGAGGTCGGGGCCGGTGGCCAGGGCGCGGGCCAGCTCCAGACGCTTGCGATCCATCAGGGTCAGGGCGGACGCCGGGGTGGCGCCCCGGCCCTCGAGGCCGACCAGCGCGAGCAGCCGCTCCGCCTCCGCGCGGGCGCCGGCCCCGGCCCGCTTGCGCCCGTAGAGGCATCCGACGCGCACGTTGTCGAGCGCGGTGAGCCCCGCGAAGGGCCGGACGAGCTGGAAGGTGCGGGCCACGCCGCGGCCGCAGAGCCGGTGCGGGGGGAGCCCGGCCACGTCGCGGCCCTGGAGCCGGATGCGCCCGTGATCGGGGCGCAGCGCGCCCGCGATCAGGTTGAAGAGCGTGGTCTTGCCGGAGCCGTTCGGCCCCATGATGCCGAGCAGCTCGCCGGGCTCGATCGCGAAGCTGACGTCGCTGACCGCGAGGACCCCCCCGAAGCCCTTCGACAGCCGCTCGACCTCGAGAAGGGCCACGCCCCCTCAGGCGCCGCGGACGGCGATCGGCTTCACCTCAGCGCTTGGCGAAGGGCGGGGCGGGGAAGGCGAGCGGCGCGGTCGCGACCTCCTTCGGCCACACCAGCTCCTGCTTGCCGTTGATCCACTGCAGCAGCGCCTGCTGCACGATGCCGGTGCCGTCCGGCCGGAACTTCACCGCGCCGACGACCGTGCTCATGCTGGTGGCGGCGACGGCATCACGGATCTTCTCCCGGTCCGGCCCCCCCGCGCGCGTGACCGCCGCGGCCAGGATCTGCACGCAGGCATAGGCCGGGCCCACCAGGGGATCGGCGGGCCGTCCGAACCGCTTCTGGTGCGCGTCGTTCAGCTCCTTCACGCCCGCGCCCTTCATCGCGTGATGCCAGCCCGCCGCGAGCACCATGAAGTCGCCGTCCTTGCCGAGGTTCTGCGACCAGATCTGGGCGTCGGGCGCGCGGATGAAGAGCGAGAGCTTGGGGGTGTAGCCGAGCTCCTTCATCTGCTTCACGAGGGTCATGCCGTCGGGCGGGGTGGGCAGCGCCAGCACCGCGTCCGCGTTCGCGGTGCGGGCCTTCAGGATGATGTCGGAGAAATCCTTGGCGCCCGGCGCGTACTCGCCGGTGACCACCACCTGGTAGCCCGCGGTCTTGCCCGCCTCCGTCCACGCCGCCGCCATCTCGCGGCCCCAGTCGGTCTTCTCCTGGAAGATCGCGACGGTCTTCGGCCGCTCCGCCGCCGGGATCAGCCCCAGGAGCCCCTGGGTGGCCTGGCCGATGTCGGGCGACTTCCAGAACGGCGAGAAGAGATAGCGGAAGCCCTGCTGGTGGATCTTCTGCAGCGCGAAGGCCACCCCCAGATACGGCACGCGGTTCTTCTCGGCCACCGAGGCCGCCGCCGCGTGCAGGTCGGACCCGAAGCCGCCCAGATACCCCGCCACGCCCTGGGCGGCCAGGCCCTCGAGCCGCGCCACCGTCTTGGTGGCGTCGGACTCGTCGTCCTGCAGGACCAGCTCGATCGGGAGCTTGGCCGCGCCGACGGTCACCCCGCCCGCCGCGTTGATCTGCTCGACCGCGATCTCGTAGCCGGCGCGGATCTGGGCGCCGCCGGCGCCGTAGCGGCCGGTGAGCGGGACCACCGCGCCCATCTTCACGGTTTGAGCCCAGGCGGCGGTCGGAGCCAGGCCGAGCAGCGCGAGCGCGAGCAGAGCCAGGATTCTCATGGGCGTCGTCTCCTTGTAGTCAGTCGGTCCAGATCGATCGGGCGGTCTCGGCCACGCGATGGAGCTTGGCCCGCTGCTCCTCCGGCGAGATCCGGTTGCCTTCCATGGTCGAGGCGAAGCCGCACTGGGGGCTGAGGGCCAGCCGCTCCCGCGGGAGATAGCCGGCAGCCTCCTCCACGCGGGCCCGCAGCTCGGCCACCGACTCGAGCCGCGGGATCTTGGTCGTCACGAGGCCGAGGACGACCGTGCGGTCCTCCGGCATCGCGCGCAGGGGCTCGAAGCCGCCCGAGCGCGCGTCGTCGTACTCCAGGAGGAAGCGCTGGAAGCGGCTCCGGGTGAAGACGCGCGCGATCGGCTCGTAGCCGCCCCTGGCGTAGAACATCGACTGGTTGTTGCCGCGGCAGATGTGCAGGCCGAAGGTGACGCCGGGGTGCTTGCCGATCACCGCGTTATCCATCTCGATGCACGCGTCGATCAGACGATCCGGATCGCTCCCTCGCTGCCGATAGCCCTCCCGGAGCTCGGGGTCGAGCAGCGCCGCGTACTGGGGCGCGTCGATCTGGATATAGGTGCAGCCGAGCGCGACCAGCTCGTCCACCTCCCGCCGGGTCAGGTCCACGATGTCGGCCAGGTAGGCGTCGCGGGTCGGATAGGCGCCGGTGGACTTCTCCGGGTCGTAGTAGGCGGCGGCCTGCTGGCTGCTGATCAGGGTGACCTTGCTGCGCCGGGTCGTGCGGGCGCGCAGGTAGGCGAACTCCTCGGCGCACATGCTGCGGCGCCAGCGGAGCTTCTCGACGACCACCGGCCGCTTGAAGACGAGCCGCTCGCCCTGCTCGTTGTGAAAGGGGATGGCCCAGCCGCCCAGCTTGTCGAAGCCGTCGAGCGCGTCGATGAGGTGGCCGAAGAAGGCGTAGCGTCGCAGCTCGCCATCGGTGACCACGTCGAGCCCCGCCTCTTCCTGGAGGCGCACCGCCTCGTCCACCGCGCGGTCCTCGACCTGCTTGAACGCGGCCGCGGAGAGCTCGCCACGCTCCCAGCGGGAGCGGGCGGCCTTCAGCTCCGCAGGCCGAAGCAGGCTCCCGACTACGTCGCTGCGAATCACGATAGCTGATCTTATTCGGAAATCTTGAACATGACACCCTCGATGCCCAATGCGCTCTTCCCGATGCCTTCGAGCATGCGGTCCACCGTGGGCGGCATGAGGGTCGAGGTACGGAGGTCGCGGAAGGCGCGCTCGGCCGGGAAATCCTTGTAGGCGCCGCGGCCGCCCACCACCTGGATCACCTTGGACGTGACCGCGAGGCCGACCTCGGTGGCGAGGTACTTGGCCTTGTTGCCGAGCACGCCGCGCTCCACGATGTCGCCGTCCTCCCAGCGCTCGGCGGCGTCGGCCAGTACGAGCAGGGCGCCGTCGAGATGCGCGGAGAGCTCCCCGATGTGCCGCTGCACGGTGGGGTCGTGGGCGACCGGGATGTTCTCGGGCTTCACGATGCGCTTCCGGGCGTAGTCGATGGCGAAGGCCAGCGCGCCCTCCGCGATGCCGGTGTAGACCGCGGCATAACCCAGCGCGAAGCTCTCCACCACGCCCACCTGGAGCCCGGCGCCCAGATCGCCGAGCGCCGCGTCCTTCGAAACCCGTACCCCGGTGAAGGTCACCGAGGGGCTGAAGGTCGCCCGCATGCCCAGCGTGTTCCACTTCCCGTCGGTGGCGATGCCGGGAGCCTCGGCGGGCACCAGGACCAGCAGCAGGGACTTGCCCATGTCGATGCCGCCCTCGAGCGCGCACCAGACCATGTAGTGCGAGGCGCCCAGCGCCATCGTGCAGAAGTGCTTCACCCCGTCCACCACGTAAGCGTCGCCGTCCTGCCGGACCGCCGTCTCCATCAGGAAGGTGCGGGAGAGGCTCACCGCGGGCTCGCTGCCCCAGCTTCCGAAGAGCCGGCCGTCGCGCACCACCTCGCCGAAGTAGCGCCGCTTCTGGGCCTCGGTGCCGAGCGCGTCGACGAAGCGCATGACCGTGGAGTGCATGTGCAGGGTCATCGCGGTGTTGGCGCAGCCCCGCGCGATCGTGCGGATCACGCCGATATAGGTCGGCATGTCGAGGCCGAGGCCGCCGTGGGCGGTGGGAATGCACGAGCCCAGAAAGCCGTCCCGGCCGAGCACGCGCCAGCTGTCGATCGGGTTGGCGCCCGCCGCGTCGTACTCGGACGCGCGCGGCGCGATCGACTCGCGCGTGAGCTGGTCGGCCCGCTCGAGGATGGCTTTCTGGGCCCCGGTGTACAAGAAGCCTAGCTCATGCCCCCGACGGGCTCGCGATTCCCGGTGATGCAGCGGCAGGTGCCGGCCTGGTGCAGCTCGATCATGTTGCCGAACGGATCGTACATGAAGATCTGCTGCGACTGCGGGCCGACCACGCCGGTGGTCACCCAGAAGTCCACCTTCATCCGCTCCAGCTCGGCCTTGGCCTCCTGGATGTCGGGCACCGCGAGGGCCACGTGCGGCCGCGAGGGATCCTTGTCCGGCCCCTGGGCGAACTTGGACGCGCCATCAACTCCCATGAGATGGATTTGGGCAGTTCCGCCCACATCCATCCAGTAGCCGTCGATGGTGGGAATAACCGGGCGGCCCTGATCAGCGCTCAGCCCGAGCACGTCGTGGTAGAAGCCGTAGGCCTTCTTCACATCCGCGGGCGAGGGACCGACGCGGATGCCGTGATGGTGGAGCTCAAGCACTTTGACGGCCATGGAAGCCTCCTGTGAGCGTGCCCCAGATCCCCTTGGGGAGGAAGAGGACGAATGCGGAGAAGATCGCGCCGATGACGATCGGCCACGCCTCGATGACCCGGCTCAGGCGCTCCTCCAGCACGAGGAACGTGGCCGCGCCGACGAAGGGACCGAAGAAGGTCCCGGCGCCACCCAGGAGCGTCATCATCACCGTCTGGCCCGAAGTGGTCCAGTACAGGGATTCCACCGGCACGACGGTGAGGCGCAGCGCGTCGAGCGACCCGGCGAGCCCCGCGAAGCAGGCCGAGAAGACGAAGGACAGGTGCTTGACCCGATTGACGTCGTAACCGCAGGCCTCCGCGCGGCTGGTGTTCTCGCGAATGGCCCGCAGCACCGCCCCGAAGGGGGAGTCCAGGATGCGCTTGAGCGCGCCGACCGCGAGCCCCACCAGGACGTAGGCGAAGTAGTAGAACGCGAGCGTGGTCTCGATCGAGTACTGCCAGGGCCCCAGGCCCAGGGTGAGCTGCGGGATGCCGCGGAGGCCGTCGTCACCGCCCGTCAAGTCGGCCAGGTGGAAGGCGATGAAGTAGAGCAGCTGGGCAAAGGCCAGGGTCAGCATCGCGAAGTAGATACCGCGGCGGCGGAGGCAGAAGAAGCCGATGACCAGCCCGCCCACGCCGGCCAGCAAGAGCCCGGCCGCGAGCCCGAGCCAGAGCGAGCCCACGTGGAGCTTGGCGAGCGCGATGCCGGCGCCGTAGGCGCCGAGGCCGTAGTAGGCGGCGTGGCCGAAGGAGAGCAGCCCGGTGTAGCCGTAGAGCAGGTTGAAGCCCATGGCGAGCAGGCCGAAGATCAGCACCTGGGTGGCCATGGTGCGGTTGGGCACGATGAAGGGGAACAGGGCGAAGAAGGCCCAGAAGGCGAGCACCGGGTGCGCGGCGATGCGAAGCGCGACGCTCCGTAGCGCGCTCACTCGGCCAGGCCCGCCTCGCCGAAGAGGCCGCTCGGCCGCACCAGCAGGACGACCGCCATCACCACGAACACCATGATCTCGGCGGCCTTGGGCACGAAGAAGGTGGTGAGCCCCACCACCTGGCCGATGAGCAGCCCGGCCACCACCGCGCCGAGCAGGCTGCCCATGCCGCCCACCACGATGACCACGAAGGACTCGATCACCATGGTCACGCCCATCTCGGCATAGGCCCCTCGCATCGGCCCGGCCAGGATTCCGGCCAGTCCGGCGAGCGCGGTGCCGATCCCGAAGACGACCAGCCAGACGCGCCCGAGGTCGATGCCGAGCGCGCGGACCATCAGGGGATCGCGCGAGCCGGCGCGGATGATGAGCCCGATATTGGTGCGTCCCAGGAAGAAGTAGAGAGCGATCAGCACCGCGGCGATGACCGCGACCAGGAACAGCCGGTAGGCGGGGAAGGTCATGAAGCCCAGGTCCACGGCGCCCGCCAGGGCCCGCGGCGGATCCAGCGTGAGGCCGATCTTGCCCCAGAACACCTTGACGCCTTCGATCAGGATCAGGGAGAGGCCGAAGGTGAGCAGCAGCGGATCATCGGGCGAGCGGCCGTAGAGCCGCCGGATGAGGAAGCGCTCCATGAGCAGCCCGAGGGCGCCGACCATGAGGGGCGCCACGATCAGCGCCACCCAGAAGCTCTTGGTGTAGCCAAGCAGGAAGACCCCGAAGTACGCCCCCAGCATGTAGAGCGCGCCGTGGGCGAAGTTCACCACCGTCATCAGCCCGAAGATCAGCGACAGGCCGATGGCGAGCAGGACGTAGATCATCCCCAGCACGAGGCCCGTGAAGACCTGTGCCAGGAGCGTCGAGAACTCGGGCACGAGCTAGGCGTGACCCTTTTCTTTACAGGTCCGGTCCAGCTCCTCGTTGGCCGGAATCTTGGCCACGATGTCCACGAAGCCCCATTCGCCCTTCACCTTCCCCGGCTCCCGGCCCCGGCAGATCCAGAGGTCCTGGAAGGACTTGTTGTCGCAGGCCCGCCACCACTGCTTGCCCTTGTAGTGGTCGTAGACCGGGTTTTTGCGGAGCGCGTCGGCGACCGCCTCGGAGTCGGTGGACTTGGCCAGCTCGACGCCGCGCGCGACCTCCATCACCCCGCTGAAGGCAAAGGCTCCGTAGTCGCCCGGAGGCGCCTTGTGCTTCTTCCGGTACGTCTCCACGTACTTCTTCGCGGACGGGTTGGTGTCCTCCAGCTCCCAGTAGAAGCTGGTCCCGCCGTAGACGTCGGCGTAGAGGTCGCCGCCGCCCTCCTTGAGCTGGGGCAGCCAGACCAGGGGCTGGGCGATCTTCATCTGCTTCTTCATGCCGTAGCTCAGCACCTGCTTGAGGAAGGCGATATTGTCCGCGCCCGGGGTCATCGACACCAGCACTTCCGGCTTGGCGGCCTGGATCTTGGGCAGGTGGGCCGAGAACTCGGCGCTGCCGAGCGGGTAGGGCGTCGAGCCCAGCAGGGTGCCGCCCTGCTTGGCCAGGGTCTCGGTGAGGACGGCGTTGTTCTGCTTGCCCCACGCGTAGTCGGCGTAGATGATCCACCACTTCTTGCCGAGGTTCTGGGCGACCCACGTCCCGACCGCGCGGCTGGTGATCGTGGGGTTCAGGGCCTCGTGGAAGGTCAACGGGCTCGTGTCCGGCTTGGCGGTGATCTCGTCGGACTGGCTCACCGAGATGAAGAGCACCTTGGCCTTCTTGGTCTGCTCGTTGATGGCCATCTGCACGTGGGCGGCGAGCCCACCGACGACGAACTGGACCTTGTCGTTCTCGATCAGCTCCTTGGTCCGCTGCGCCCCGACGGCGGGCTTCAGCTGGTCATCGCGGAAGAGGACCTCGACCTTGCGCCCCAGGACCCCGCCCTTGGCGTTCAGCTCGTCCATGGCGAGCGTGGCGCCGCTTTGCTGGTCGGCGGCGAGCGCGGCGAAGGGCCCGGTGAGCGGGAGAGGGAAGCCGATCCGGATCGGATCCTTGGACTGGGCCCGCAAGATCGCCGGGAAGGATACGGCCGCGGCACCGGCCGCGGTGGTTGCCAGGAATGAGCGCCGATCCATAAGAATGCCTCCTCTGCGTTGAGTGAGCGCGCCTCTTCGGGGGACAGGTGGCGGGTATCATAGGAGCCCCTCCCGGCCGTGTCAATCGTGTTAAGATGCCGCACCTTTACGCATGAGGAGGCCTCCATGTTCCGGATCGCGTTGAGCGTCCTGACCGCGCTGATCGTCCTGATCGCGGGCCTCGGCCCCGCCGCGGCCCAGTACCCCGAGCGCCCCATCACGATCCTGACCGGCTACCCGGCGGGCGGCATGGTCGACGTCGTGGCCCGCGCGCTCAGCGAGGGGCTCAAGAAGAAGTACCCGAAGGGCGTGGGCATCGTCACCCGGCCGGGAGCCGGCGGCTCCCTGGCGGTGGCCGAGCTGGTGCAGGCCAAGCCGGACGGCTACACGATGATCCTCGCGCCGCTCTCCACGCTGGTGATCCATCCGCAGCTGAACGACCTGCCCTACAAGACCCCCGACGATTACGAAGCGATCATCAATGTCGTTTCCTTCTACTCGCTGGTGGCCGTGAAGGCCGACGCGCCCTGGAAGACCATCCAGGAGCTCGTGGCCGCCGCCAAGGCCAACCCCGGCAAGCTGCGCATGGGCTCCCCCGGCGAGGGCACCTCGAGCCACCTGAACTTCGAGGAGATGAAGCGCCTGTCCGGCGCCAACTTCACCCACGTGCCGTTCTCGGGCTGGGGCGAGTCGAGCCCCGCGCTGCTCGGCGGCCACGTCGAGGCGCTGATGGCGCAGCCGGGCGAGGTCAAGCCTCTCGTGGACGGGGGCAAGATGCGCGTGCTCATGGTCTCCCAGGCGAAGCGCCACCCCGCCTTCCCCGACGCGCCGAGCGCCAAGGAGCTCGGCTGGGGCGAGACCCCGAGCGGCGCCTGGTTCATGTTCGTGGTGCCCAAGGGCACGCCGGCGCCCGTGATGAAGTACATCCACGACACGGTCAAGGTCGCGATGGACGATCCGCAGTTCGTCAACACGATCAAGCAGCGGGTGATCGACCTCGACTACCGGGCCGGCGATCAGCTCAAGGCGGACCTGTGGAAGGAGCACAAGTTCCACACCGACGTGCTCACGCGCCTGGGGATGATCAAGAAGAAGTAGGATGACCGAGCGGCTCCTGGCCCTCGTCGTGGTGGCGGCCAGCGGCGCGTACCTGCTGAGCGCGTGGCCGCTGCCGCACGGCACGACGGCGCGGCCGGGAGCCGGATTCTTCCCGCTGATGGTCGGCGCGTTCGGCGCCGTCATGGCGGTCGTGTGGACGGTGAGCGCGTTCCGGCGGCCGGCGGCCGTGTCGGGCCCCGCCGAGCCGGGAGCCCCGGTCGAGGGCTTCGGGCGGGTCGTGGCCACCGCGGGGTCGCTGGTCGGCTTCTGTCTGGTCCTGCCCTACGCGGGCTACCCGGTCGCCGCGCTCGTCTTCACGGCCGTCCTGCTGCGGTGGCTCGGAGCCGGCTGGCGATCGGCTCTCGTGATCGGCCTCGCCAGCGCCGCCCTGTCCTATTACCTCTTCGGCATCGTGCTGAGCGTCCCCCTCCCGCGCGGCGTCCTGTTCGACTGAGCGCCGGCCCGTGGGTCCGATCGAAGGGCTCCTCTATGGCTTCTCGATCGCGCTGACCCCGGGGAATCTCTTCGCCTGCTTCATCGGCGTGCTGGTCGGCACCATCGTCGGCATCCTGCCCGGCATCGGGCCGGTGGGCGCGATGGCCCTGCTGCTGCCGTCGACGTTCGCGCTGCAGCCCGCCACCGCCCTCATCATGCTCGCGGGCATCTACTACGGGGCCATGTACGGGGGCTCCACGACCTCGATCCTGGTCAACGTGCCCGGCGAGGCGGCGTCGGTGGTCACCGCGATCGAGGGCTACCAGATGACCAGGAAGGGCCGGGCCGGCGCGGCGCTCACCGTGGCCGGGGCGGGCTCGTTCGTGGCGGGATCGCTCGGGGTCATCGGGATCGTCCTGGCCTCGGCCTGGCTGGCCGAGCAGGCCCTCCGCTTCGGCCCGCCCGAGTATTTCGCGATGGCGCTCGCCGGCCTGCTCCTCCTGTCGCGCTTGAGCGGGGGCTCGGTGCTCCAGGCCTTCGTGCTGGTGGCGATCGGCCTCGCCCTGGGCACGGTGGGCATGGAGCCGATCTCCGCGGTCCGGCGCTTCACCTTCGGCTCGACCCAGCTCTCGCAGGGAATCGAGCTGGTCCCGGTGATCATGGGGCTCTACGGGGTCGCGGAGGTGCTCCTGATCGCGGAGGTGGGCGCCAAGCGCGCGCTGATCGCCTCGGTCAAGCTCCGGGAGCTGCTGCCGACGCGCCAGGAGTGGCGGCAGTCCGCCGGGCCGATCGCGCGGGGCTCGGTGGTCGGATTCTTCACCGGCCTGATCCCGGGCCCGGCCGGCGTGCTGTCCACGTTCATCGCCTACGCGCTCGAGCGCAAGGTCTCGAAGACTCCCGAGCGGTTCGGGCACGGGGCCATCGAGGGCGTGGCCGGCCCCGAGGCCGCCAACAATGGGGCCACCGCCGGCGCGATGGTGCCGCTCCTGTCCCTCGGCATTCCGTTCTCTCCCGCGACCGCCATCCTGCTGAGCGCGCTCGTGATCACCGGCATCCAGCCGGGCCCCCTCCTCATCAGCCAGCGGCCCGAGGTGTTCTGGGGCGTCGTGGCCAGCATGTACGTGGGCAATATCCTCCTCTTGATCCTAAACCTGCCGCTGGTCGGGCTCTTCGTGAGCGTCCTGCGGCTGCCTCAGCACGTGCTGGCGACGCTGATCCTGCTGCTCTGTCTGGTGGGCGCCTACAGCCTCAACAACAGCCAGCTCGACCTCTGGGTGCTGGTCGGCTTCGGCATCTTCGGCTATGGCCTGCGCAAGCTGGCCATCGACCCTTCGCCGCTCGTGGTGGCCCTGGTGCTCGGGCCAATGATGGAGAAGACGCTGCGGCAGTCGCTCTTCATGACGCGAGGCAGCTTCGTCGACATCCTGAGCCGGCCGCTCACGATGACGCTCCTGCTGCTCGGCCTCGCCGCGGTGGTGGCGCCCTGGGTGATCCGGCGCGTGCGAGGCGCGCCCGTCGTCTCGTTGCCGGACGCTATCCGCTAGCCCCTCGCCGGTTGGTGTCCCTCTCCCCCGCGAGGGGGAGAGGGCAGGGTGAGGGGGCGGCCTTGATGTTCACCTGGGCGCGGGCTCGAGCGGCTCGCTGAAGCGGAGCCGGTTGCCGAAGGGGTCGGTCACCTCCATCACCCGGGCGTTCCACGGCGCCAGCTCGATGCCCGGGCGCATGAAGCGGTAGCCCTTCGCGGTGATCTCGCGGTGGTAGGCCTCGAGGCCGGTGCTCTGCACGAGCACCGTCGAGCCCGGACACGCATCGCCGTGGTGCTCGCTCAGGTGGAGCACGAGCCCGTCGCGCGAGATCTGCATGTAGAGCGGCGCGGTCTCGTCGAACCGGTGCTCCCAGTCCACGCGGAAGCCGAGGAAGCCCACGTAGAACTCCCGGGCCTTCGCCTCGTCGAAGATGCGGAAGATCGGGATGGCCTGGAAGGTGGGCGGCATGTGATCAGCCCGCCAGCCGGCTCAAGCAGGCCGCGAGCGCGCGCGGATGCTCGCAGAGGAGGTCGGCGCCCGCGTCGGCCAGCTCGCGGCGGTCCCCGAATCCCCAGAGCGCGCCGATGGACCGGATGCCGTTGATCTTGGCCGCGGTGATGTCGAGCTCCCGGTCCCCCACCATGACCGCCGCCTCGGCGCGGATGACGCCGCGCTCGCACAGGTGGGCGAGCAGGTCGATCTTGCGGTCGAACCGTCCGCCGAGCTCGGCACCGTAGACGGCCGTGAAGTGCCGCGCCAGATCGAAGTGGGCCACGATGCGAATGGCGGCGGGCTGGAGCTTGGCGGTGGTCACGAACATCGCCTCCGCGATCCGCGCGGCCCCCTCCAGCATCTCGGCGACGCCGTCGTACACCCGGTTCTCGTAGAGGCCGACCTCGTCGTAGCGCGCCCGGTAGTGGACCAGCGCGGTCTCGATCAGCGCGGGGTCGGTGGTCCCGAGCAGCGTCGAGAAGGTGCCCCGCAGCGGCGGGCCGATATAGGCCGCGAGCGCGTCGTCGTCGGGGCAGGGTCGCCCGAGCCGATCGAGCGCGTGCCGGATGCAGGCGGTGATGCCGACGCGCGAGTCGGTGAGGGTGCCGTCGAGGTCGAAGAGGACGGTCAGGCCACTCATGGTTCCCGCGGCTTCACCGTGATCTCGGCCACAGCCTGCCCGATGTCCACATGTTGCCGATGAAGTGGCCGCATGGTCGCAGTGTAGCCGTCGCGGCGGGGTCGGCGCCACCTCGCCCGGCTCACGGCCGCAACTTCATGAGAAGGAGCAGCGGCCACCCGAGATACTTGGCGGCGCGGGGAGCCCGTGAGGCGAGCTCGTCGTCGACCGCATGCTCGCTCATGTGCTCGAGCGTCAGGCCGCTTCGAGCCGCGCCCATCACGTAGTCGGAGATCTGGTTGCCGCGGCTCGCGGGACGAACCTCGACCCCGGTAGCGGGGTCGACGAAGCGCGCGTGGATACCGTGCACCGTGAGGGCCGGATGGAAGACCGAGACGAGCACGAATCCATCGACGCGGCACACGCGTCGGCTCTCCGAGAAGAAAGCGGCAATATCGCTGATGTGGTCTAGAACCAGGCAGCTGAGCACACGGTCAAAAGATCGGTCGGGTAGCGGCAAGGGCTCGCTCAGATCATGCGCAATGAACTTCACGCGCTCCCACCCGGCCTTGCCCCGCGCTCGAGCCACCATCCCATCGCTGAAGTCCAGCGCGGTGACACGCGCTCCAGCCGCCGCGAGACGGACGGCGTGCCGGCCAGTGCCGCAGCCGAGATCCGCGACCGTGAGGTCACGCACATCTCCGAGAAGCGGAGCCAGATGCTGCTCTTCGAGGAGAATGACCGGATTCTGCTCCTCGTCGTAGATGGCGGCCCATCGATCATAGCCCTCCTTCGTCGTCAGGTACTCGACCGGCCGCGTCGATGAGAAGTCTGACCCGGGTTCCACCATCCGAGCCCTACCGCGACGGCTTCACTGTGATCTCGGTCTTGGCCGAACGCCCGTCAGGCATCACACGTAAGTCCTTTGAACTTCGTGGTCTCCGGCACCATCCCCGCGCCTACCACCGGGCGGGCTCGGGGTGACTGTCCGCCCCAGGGCCGGTGCCCTACGGTCAGCGCCGAGGGGACGTGCTCGTCGGCGGCCGGCGATGCTGTTCGTGCACAGACGTGACGATCCCAGAGAGACATTCCCTGCTAGAGTTACCAGCGTCTAGATCTCGGGGCAACCGGTCGGACTGAATAGGGGAGTCCGGGATGAAGCGTCGACGATTCATCGCGATGGTCGCCGGCGGCCTCCTCGCCGCGCCGCTCGCGGCCGAGGCGCAGCAGGCGGGGAAGGTCTACCGCATCGGGTTCCTGCGCAACGGTCCGCCTCCCGAGACCTTCATCGAAGGCCTTCGGACGGGCCTGCGCGAGCTCGGGTACGTCGAGGGTCAGAACATCCGCATTGAATATGCGTTGGCGCGTAGTGCGGACGAGCTTCCCAGTGCTGCAGCCCGGCTGGTCGGTCTCAAGGTTGATGTACTTCTCGCGTCGGGGACGCCGCCGGTCCCGGCAGCCAAGGCTGCCACGAAGACGATCCCTATCGTCTTTGTCGCCTCCATCGATCCTGTTGCGACTGGGGCGGTCGCCAGCCTGGCGCGGCCAGGCGGAAACGTCACAGGTCTCGCCGGCATCCATTCTGATCTGATGGGGAAGCGGTTGGAACTACTGAGAGAGGTCGTACCCAAACTCTCCCGCGTGGCTGTCATGTCCCACGCAACCAATCCGGGCAACGCCGAATACATCAGGCAAGCGGAGCTTGCCGCGCGTGCGCTCGGAGTCCAGCTGCTATTCCTGGCCGTGCGCGACGCTGGCGATTTCGAACGGGCATTCAGCGAGGCGCGAGGCGCGAGCGCCCTGATTCAGCTTGATGACGTCATTTTCACGTCTCACCGCAAAAGAGTCGTCGAACTTGCGGTGAAACATCAGCTCGCAGCGATGTACGGGTTCAGGGAGTTTGTAGACGCAGGCGGTCTTATAGCCTATGGGCCGGACTACCCAGACCTGTACCGACGCGCCGCCACATACGTGGACAAAATTGTGAGGGGTGCCAATCCCGGTGACCTCCCCATTGAGCAGCCAACCAAGTTCGAGCTGGTCATCAACGTCAAAACCGCCAAGGCGCTCGGCCTGACGATTCCTCAGTCGCTCCTGCACCGCGCGGATCAGGTGATCGAGTAGAGCGCCCACGGCGCCCGCCGCCGACCTTGACGGCGAGGTCAAGACCCGGCTGCCACCTCAATCCGTATCTCCGTCTTCACCGAGTTGGCGATGAAGCACTGCTCGTGGGCGGCGTGGTGCAGCTGGGCCACCTCCTCGTCGGAGGGGCGCTTGTCGCCTCCGTAGGCGATGCGCGGACTCAGGGTCACCGCGCCCACCCAGATCGCGCCGCGCTCGTTCTTGCGCATCACCCCCACCGCGTCGTCCTCGTAGGAGGTGAGCACGAAGCCCTGGCGCATGGCCACGTAGAGGAACGTGAGCATGTGGCAGCTCGAGATCGCGGCCACGTAGGCCTCTTCCGGATCCACGTGGGCCGGGTTGGACCACGGCGCGGGGACCACGCCGGGCGAGGGCGAGGCCGGCACCGTGACCCCGCCGTCGAACGTCCACGTGTGCTCGCGGGAGTAGCGGCCCTTGAGAAACGCCTCCGCGTCCCCGGCCAGCTTCCATCGCACCGCCGCCTTGTGCTCAGCCATGGCTCGTCTCCTCGAGTCTCGTGATCTGGCGGTCGTGGGGACGGGACAGGAGCAGCAGGGCCCCCGCCGCCCCTAGCAGCGCCAGGAACATGTCCCACTGAGTGTCCCACTGATCGCCCTGCGTGCCCAGGAACGCCTCGGCGTCCTCGCCCCCGAGCAGGGCGGCCCACCACTCGACCAGCTCGTAGAGCGCGCTGATCGCGAGGCACACGCCGAGCGCCAGGAAGGTCAGCCACTTCCCCGCTCGGAGCGGCGAGCGCCGGATCAGGATCTCGCGCACCACGATGGCGGGCACGAAGCCCTGGGCGAGATGGCCGATGCGATCGTAGTGGTTGCGCGCGAAGCCGAAGACGCGCTCCATCCAGAAGCCGAGCGGCACCTCCGCGTAGGTGTAATGGCCGCCCAGCATCAGGATGAGCGCGTGGACGAAGATGAGCCGGTAGGCGAGCGGGGTCAGCGGAAAGCGGCGCGCGGTGAGGAGGAGGATCGGGACCGCGATCAGGATCGGGGCCACCTCGAGCACCCAG
>Ga0187892_10006486_pt1 | contig 17327 bp, 17 predicted proteins | sample MA1701073metaG_FD_139345 | JGI IMG/M metagenome (GOLD analysis project Ga0187892, IMG submission 139345) | Bio-ooze microbial communities from a basaltic lava cave in the Kipuka Kanohina Cave System on the Island of Hawaii, USA - MA170107-3 metaG ... | reverse complement strand
CTCCTTCGGCAGCCGCATCACGACCAGCCCCGAGCCGTGGCTGGGTCCGGGGTAGATCAGCTCGATCGTCTGGTCGCCCACCGTTACGACGTGCTTGTCGCCGGCGAAGGTCTCGTCGGCCGGGACCACCGCCGGGTGGGGCCGCGTGTGCTTCGCGGCGAGCTCGTGCTGGATGATCTTCGCCCCCTGATCCTTGAAGACCCGGGCGCCCGCGATGTGGTCCCAGTGGTTGTGGCTGTAGATCACGAGCCGCACCGGCTTGTCGGTGACCTTCCGGATCTCGGCCAGCATGTGCTGCGCGGCCGTCGGGTTGATCGGGTCGCTCACGACCACGCCGTCGCTGGTCGTGACGACCATGCTGCGATGGATGAAGAAGCGGAAGCTGTAGACGTTGTCCGAAACCTTGGTCAGATCGAACGCCGGACCGGTGGGCGACTGGGCGACGCCGGGGTGCGCCAGCAGGGCGGCCGCGATTCCGATCAGGACCGTGTGCGCTTTCCGGAGCGTCGTTTCCATGCCTCTCCTCCTCGTGAGACGACCACGATTCGCGTGTCGGCGGAAGTATCCCTCATCCGCGTCGCGCGCCCGAAGCGTCCGGCGCCTCGTCGGGGAAAGCGGGGCAGCGCGTCGCGGAAACGCACTGTTGCCGGCTTGCGCTTGACGCGCTCGACGGCCGCGACCTAGTATGTCAATTGGTCTGAGGTCAGACCAGTAGCCCACCAACAAGAGCGGCTGTGGCCTCGGATCCAGCCATCGCCCATGACTCGCACGCGCCCGGGCAATCCCCGAGCCCCCGCGCGGGCGCGCCCCCAAGGAGGAGGGAACCATGGTACGGACAGCCCTTGCAGCATCACTGGTGGCCTTCGCCGCCGCGGCGTTGAGCCCGCCCGCCCAGGCGCAGAAGGTGATCCGCGTCTGGCACACCGAAACGCAGCCCAATTCGCAAGCGGCGATGAAGAACATCGCCGCCCGCTTCGAGGCGAAGCACCCGGGCGTGAAAGTCGAGCTCGAGGCGCTCGCCTGGACCGACCTCGAGGGCAAGATCATGGCCTCGCTCGCCGCCGGGACGCCGCCCGAGCTGTCGCACGGCCAGCCGATCACCTGCACCGCGCTGCAGTCGAAGGGCCTGCTGCTGCCGCTCGACGACGTCGTCAAGGCGCTCGGCGAAGCCAACATCTTCGATCAGATCAAGCGGGTGTGCCGCGTCGGCAACAGCCAGTACGGGCTCGTGCACGCAGCGGGCACGTCGCTTCTGATCTACCGCAAGGACCTCGCGCAGAAGCACGGCGTCAAGCCGCCCAAGACCTGGGCCGATCTCGTGGCGGCGGCGAAGGCGCTGACGCTCGACACGAACAACGACGGGAAGCCGGACATCTACGGCATCACGCTCCCCGGCGACAACCTGTTCATCAACATCCTGCTCGGCGAGCTGATCGCCTCGAACGGCGGGATCCTGTTCGACAAGCAGAACCGCCCGCAGCTCACCGCCAAACAGATGATCGAGACGCTCGACTTCATCAAGGAGCTGGTGCGCTACGCGCCGCCCGGATGGGAAGGCCACGGCTACCGCGAGACCTTCACCAACCTGTACGGGCAGAAGGCGGCGATGATGTTCCAGGGCTACGGCCGCGGCGCCTCGCTCATCGAGCAGAACGCGCCGAAGGAGATGGCGAGCTCCGACTACTTCGACGTCTGGGTGAAGCCGCACGGCCCGAGCGGCAAGGCGCCCACCGCGCAAGTGGACGAGGAGCCGTGGATGCTGTTCAAGGGGGCGAAGAACCCGAAGGAGGCGGTCGAGTTCCTGAAGTTCTTCTACCAGAAGGAGAACTACCTCGAGTACATCCAGACCGTGCCGATCCACTTCTTCCCGATTACCAAGTCGATGCGCGCCGACCGCGACTACCAGTCGACGCCGATGATCCAGCGCTGGAAGGGCTGGCTCGAGGCGCAGGAGTACTACCTGTCGCGCGACCAGGGCCGGCCGACGCTGGTCGTGAACTGGGAGGACATGAACACCAAGCCCTACCTGATGGAAGTCCTCGGCAGCGGCATCCTGCGCGACATGGTCATGGACGCGGTGCTGGAGGGCAAGCCGCCGAAGGACGCGACCGCGCGTGCGCAGAAGCGGCTCGAGGACCTGCTCCGCTCCAAGGGCTACCTGAAGTAGCGGCGGCGTAGCGGTGGCGCGCGAACGCTCGGCCAGGACGGGGTGGCTCCTCGTCCTGCCCGCGCTCGCGCTCCTGTGCGCGCTCACCCTCTATCCCGTCGGCTACGGGATCTGGATCAGCTTCTTCGACAAACACTCGTTCTTCCCCGGCGAGCGGTTCGTCGCGGCTGCGAACTACCTGGCGGTCTTCGCCGACGAGGAGTTCTGGCGGGCGGTGCGGCTCGGGCTCGTCTACTCGATCAGCACGATTGCGCTGCAGCTCGGCCTCGGCGTGGGTGCGGCGCTCCTGCTGAACGAGGCGCTCCCGGGGCGCAACGTCCTGCGGGCGATCGTCGTTTTTCCGTACGTCATCCCCACGGTCGTCGCGGTGATCATCTGGAAGTGGCTCCTGAACAGCCAGTTCGGGCTGGTCAACTACGCCCTCGAGACGGCGCGGCTCGTCGACGAGCCGATCAGCTGGATGGGCCGCGACTGGATCATGGTGTCGCTCATCCTGGTGAGCGTGTGGCAGTTCTTCCCGTTCGTCGTGATCGCGGTGCTCGCGCGCCTGCAGACCATCCCGCCCGAGCTCTACGAGGCCGCCACGGTCGACGGGGCGAGCGCGTTCCGGCGTTTCCTCCACGTCACGCTGCCGCAGCTCGCGAGCGTGCTGTTCGTGGTCGTCCTGCTGCGCTCGATCTGGATGTTCACGAAGTTCGACACGCCCTGGCTCCTGATCCAGGGCGGCGGCGCGGAGACCTACATCCGCACCCTGCCGATCTACACCTACATGCGCGCCTTCGCCTACTACGAGGCGGGGCGCGGCTCGGCGATGGCGGTAGTCATGTTCCTGATGCTGGTCGTCGCGGCGGCCCTGTACTTCCGCCTGTGGCGGCGCGAGGAGAGCCTGTGACTCGCGCGCTGCGGCTCGGCGGCTGGCGCGGAGCGCTCTTGCTCGCCGGCGTCGCGGCGCTCCTCTTCTTCACCGCCTTCCCGTTCGCGTGGATGATCGCGACCGCCTTCAAGGCGCCGCGCGAGATCTTCGTGTCGCCGCCGACGTTCTTCCCGAGCGAGCTGACGCTCGAGAACGTCTCGCGGCTGTTCGCGCAGACGCGCTTCGCGACCTATCTCGCGAACAGCGTGCTCGTCGCCTCCGGAACGGTGGCTCTCACGCTCGCCATCGCGACGCCGGGCGCCTACAGCCTGACGCGCTTCCGGTACCGGGGGCGCGAGACGATCTCGGCGACGATCCTGTTCGTCTACATGTTCGCGCCGATCATGATCATCATCCCGTTCTACGTGCTGATGCGCACGCTCGGCCTCGCCAACACCCATCTCGGGCTCGTCCTCGCCTACACCACGTTCTGCCTGCCGTTCGCGCTGTGGCTGCTGCGCACGTTCTTCCAGTCGATCCCGCTCGAGCTCGAGGAGGCGGCGCTGACCGACGGCGCGAGCCGCGCGCAGTCGGTGCGCTACGTCGTGCTGCCGCTCGCGCTGCCCGGCGTCGTGGCGACCGGCATCTTCACCTTCATCCTCGCCTGGAACGACTACATCTTCGCGCGTGTGCTGATCAGCGCGGACGAGCTGAAGACGCTGCCGGTGGGCATCGCCGACCTGTACAACGCCTCGGTCGTCGACTGGGGCATGATCATGTCGGCCGGGATGCTCGTGCTCCTGCCGGTGCTCGCCGTGTTCGTCGTCGTCCAGAGGTACATGGTCGCCGGCTGGGGCTCCGGCGGCATCAAGGGATAAGGAGAACCCCTATGGCGACATCGACGCATTCGGTCCGACCGGCGTTCTCGCCGCTGCGCAGCGTGCGCAAGTCCGACGAGGTGTACGAGCAGCTCGCGGTGCTGATCCGCGCCGGGCGCTTCCCGCCGGGCACGCGGCTCCCGTCCGAGCGCGAGCTCGCGGCCCAGATCAACGCCAGCCGGCAGACGATCCGCGAGGCGCTCTACCGCGCCGAGCTCACCGGCCTGATCGAGGTCCGGCACGGCGCGGGCAGCTTCGTGGTCGCGTCGCGCCCGCGCGAGCGGGGGGATGCGCTCGTGCTCGACCTGATGGCGAGCGAGGCCGGCCGGATCGCCGAGTTCTTCGAGATCCGCCGCCTGCTGGAGGGCTGGTGCGCCGCCCGGGCGGCGCAGAGCGCCTCCGAGACGGACCTCGGCGCGCTGCTGCAGACGCTCGAGCGCATGCGCCAGCTCGAGCTCACCGACGCGGCCTGGGAGCCGACCGACGTGGCGTTCCACATCGCGATCGCCAAGGCCACGGGCAATCCGCTCGCGGTGCGCATGATCGAGATCCTGCGGGAGAGCTTCAGCGCCCTGTATCGCCTGAAGAGCGTGATCCCGAACAAGGAAGAGAAGGCGCTCGTCTGGAAGCACCACTGGGACGTGTACGACGCGATCCGGGCGCGCGCGCCGGAGGCCGCGCGCGCGGCGATCGTCGCCCACATGGACTACGTCGAGCGCTCGCTCCAGGCGAGCATGCAGGACATCGGCGCATGAGCGCGTGTCCGGGCCGTCGCGATCCCCCGCCCGCGTAGTCCGCATGGCCACCGTCTCGCTGCGCAACGTCCGCAAGGCGTTCGAGGGCCGGGACGTCGTCTCCGGGCTGAGCCTCGAGGTCGACGACGGCGAGTTCCTGGTGCTGGTCGGGCCGTCGGGCTGCGGCAAGAGCACGACCCTGCGGATGATCGCCGGGCTCGAGGACGCCACCGCGGGCGAGATCTGGATCGGCGGCCGCAGGGTCGACGACGTCCAGCCGAAGGACCGCGACATCGCGATGGTGTTCCAGAGCTACGCGCTCTACCCGCACATGTCGGCGTTCGACAACATCGCCTTCGGCCTGCGCATGCGCGGCCACCCGCGCGACGACGTCCGCCGGGCGGTCGAGCGGGCCGCGGCCGTGCTCGGCATCGAGGAGCTGCTCGACCGGCGCCCGGCGCAGCTCTCCGGCGGGCAGCGGCAGCGGGTCGCGATGGGGCGGGCGATCGTGCGCAATCCCAAGGTGTTCCTGTTCGACGAGCCGCTCAGCAACCTCGACGCGAAGCTGCGCGTGCAGATGCGCACCGAGATCAAGCGCCTGCATCACCGCCTCGGCACGACCGCGATCTACGTGACCCACGACCAGGTCGAGGCGATGACGCTCGCCTCCCGGATCGTGGTGATGAACGCCGGCCGCATCGAGCAGATCGGCACGCCGGCCGAGGTGTATGCCAGCCCGGCGACGAAGTTCGTCGCCGGGTTCATCGGCTCGCCGGCGATGAACTTCATCCCGTGCGAGCTCGCGGCGAACGGCGCGGGCCTTTCCGTCCGGCTCGAAGGCGGCGCGGCGGTACCGGTGCCGGCCGCGCGCGAGCCGGCCTATCGCCCGCACGCGGGCCGCCGGCTGCTGCTCGGGCTGCGCCCCGAGCACCTGAGCGACCGCCTCCCCGACGGACCGGACACCGCGGAGCTCGAGCTGGCGGTCGACCTGGTCGAGCCGCAGGGCGTCGATACGATGGCGCTCGGCCGCCTCGGCGCCACGGAGGTCTGCGTTCGGCTAGCGGGCACGAGCGCTGCCCGGGCCGGCGATCGCCTCCGCCTCGTCGCCGATCTTTCCCGGATGCACCTGATCGACCCGTCGTCGGAACGGGTCATCCGCTGAAGCCGGCCGGCGCCGCGCGCTCGCGGAGCGCAAACCCTCCTGAGCGCGCGGCGCGAGCCGTTACAATGCGGCGTGTATCGAGGCTCCCGCAGATGGTCGACGACATCCCCGGACTCCGCCGCATCCTCGCAACGAGCAAAGTCATCGCGATGGTCGGGCTCTCGGCGCAGTGGTTCCGGCCGAGCTACTTCGCGGCGAAATACATGATGGAGCACGGGTACACCGTGATCCCCGTCAACCCGAACTACCCGGAGATCCTCGGCGCGAAGTGCTACAAGAGCCTCCGCGACATCCCGGTCGCGGTCGACATCGTCGACTGCTTCCGCAAGACCGCGGACATCCCGCCGGTCGCCGAGGACGCGATCGCGATCCGCGCGAAGGTGCTCTGGCAGCAGCTCGGCGTACGCAACGCCGAGGCCGCGCGCAGGGCCGAAGCGGCCGGGCTCGAGGCGGTGATGGACCGCTGCGTGAAGATCGAGCATGCGCGGCTCTTCGGCGGCCTCAACTGGGCGGGCGTGAACACCAGGGTGCTCTCGGCGAAGCGGCCGAAGTACATCGCTAACTGAAATGCCCGACCGCCAATACGGCTTCGAGACCCTCGCGCTGCACGCCGGGCAGATTCCGGACGCGACGACCGGCGCGCGCGCCGCGCCGATCTATCAGACGACCTCGTTCGTGTTCGACTCGGCGGACCACGCCGCGAGCCTCTTCAACCTGCAGACCTTCGGCAACGTCTACTCCCGGATCTCGAACCCGACCCTGGCCGTGCTCGAGGAACGCGTGGCGGCGCTCGAGGGCGGCCGCGCCGCGCTCGCGACCGCAACCGGCCAGGCGGCCGAGGCGGTGGTGATCATGACGCTCCTCGGTGCGGGCGATCACGCCGTGTCGGCATCCACGCTGTACGGCGGCACCCACACCCTGCTCGGCGTCAACCTGAAGCGGCTCGGGGTCGAGGCGACCTTCGTCGACCCGGACGATCCGGAGAACTTCCGCCGCGCGCTCACCAGGAAGACGAGGCTCCTCTACGCCGAGACGCTCGGCAATCCGTCGATCAACGTCGTCGACATCGCGGCGATCGGCGCCATCGCGAAAGCGGCCGGGATCCCGTTCGTCGTCGACAACACCGTGCCGTCGCCGTACCTCTGCCGGCCGCTCGAGCACGGCGCCGACATCGTCGTCCACTCGGCGACGAAGTACATCGGCGGCCACGGCACGACCATGGGCGGCGTGATCGTCGAGTCGGGCAAGTTCCCGTGGGACAACGGCAACTTCCCCGGCATGACCTCGCCCTCGCCGGGCTATCACGGGGTGATCTTCCACGAGACGTTCGGCGACTTCGGATTCACGATGCGCTGCCGGATGGAGACGATGCGCACCTACGGTCCGGCGCTCTCGCCGTTCAACGCCTGGCTCCTGCTGCAGGGCCTCGAGACCCTGCCGCTGCGCATGGAGCGCCACTGCCAGAACGCGCTCGCGGTCGCGAAGTTCCTGCAGGGCCATCCGCAGGTCACTTGGGTCAACTACCCCGGGCTGCCCGGCAACAAGTACTACGAGCTGACGCGCAAGTACCTGCCCAAAGGGGCGAGCGGCCTGCTCTCGTTCGGCATCAAGGGCGGGGCGCGAGCGGGGGAGAAATTCATCGAGGCGGCGACCTTCATGAGCCACCTCGCCAACATCGGCGACGCGAAGACGCTCGTCATCCATCCGGCGTCGACCACCCACCGGCAGATGTCGGAGGAGGAGCAGGCGAAGGCCGGCGTCACGCCCGACATGATCCGGATCTCGGTCGGCCTGGAAACGCTCGACGACATCCTGTGGGACATCGACCAGTCGCTGCACGCGGCCTCGAAGGCCTAAAGATTTCAACGCAAAGGTGCAGCGGGCCGCAAAGGACGCAGAGAAGGATCTGACGGAACAACAATTCTCTTCTTTGCGTTCTCTGCGCCCCTCTGCGTCTTTGCGTTGAGGATTTTTTGGAGCAGGACATGATCAGCTACGACATCATCGAGCACGGCAAGCCGCTGCAGCGAGTGGTCAAGGAGACGCCCAAGCCGCAGGGGACCGAGGTCCTCGTGCGGGTGACCCGCTGCGGGGTGTGCCACTCCGACCTCCACATCTGGGACGGCTATTTCGACCTCGGCGGCGGCAAGCGTTTCTACGTCAAGGAGCGGGGCTGCATCCCGCCGTTCACGCTCGGCCACGAGCCGTTCGGCGTCGTCGAGGCCCTCGGGCCCGAGGCGAAGGGCGTGGCGGTCGGCGCGAAACGGATCGTCTTCCCCTGGATCGGCTGCGGCGAGTGCGCCGTCTGCCGCGCCGGACGCGACAACTACTGCACGGCCATGCGCTCGGTCGGCGTCACCCGCCCGGGGGCGTACGCCTCGCACCTGCTCGTGCCGCACCCGAGGTACCTCGTCGATGCGGAGGGCATCGACGACAGCTTCGCCGCGACGCTCGGCTGCTCCGGCATCACGACCTACAGCGCGATCCGGAAGATGCCGGAGCTCAGCGAGCGCGACTGGGTGGTCGTGCTCGGCTGCGGCGGGCTCGGGCTGATCGCGCTCGCCATCCTGCGCGCGCTCGGGATCGAGCGCGTGATCGCCTGCGACATCGACGACGCGAAGTTCGCGGCGGCGCGCGCGGCGGGCGCGCGCGAGACGGTGAGCTCGCGCGACCCGCAGGCCGGGCTCGCCGAGATCCAGAAGATCTCGGGCGGCGCGGTCGCCGCGGTGCTCGACTTCGTCGGCATGCCGGCGACCGCGAGCTTCGGCATCGCCGCGCTCGCCAAGGGCGGCCGCTACATCCTCTGCGGGCTGTTCGGGGGCGAGATCACCCTGTCGCTGCCGCCGATCGCGCAGCGCGCGATCGGGGTCGTAGGCTCGTACGTCGGCAACCTCCAGGAGCTGCGGGAGGTCGTCGGGCTCGCGAAGAGCGGGAAGCTGAAGCCGACCCCGGTCGAGACGCGGCCGCTCGCCGAGGCGAACCGCACGCTGGAAGAGCTGAAGGCGGGCAAGATCCTCGGCCGGGTGGTGCTCGACGTGAACGAGGCCGCGTGAGCGCAATGAGCTTCCCCGACTGGACCTCCGCGTACCGCACCGCGCGCCGCCCGACGATGGCGGCGAACGTGGTCTCCACGTCGCAGCCGCTCGCGGCCCAGGCCGGGCTGCGCATGCTCGCCGACGGCGGGAACGCCATGGACGCCGCGCTCGCCGCGGCGATCGCGCTCACGATCGTCGAGCCGATCTCGAACGGCATCGGCTCGGATCTCTTCGCGATCGTGTGGGACGGCCGCGAGCTCCACGGGCTGAACGCCTCGGGCCGCTCGCCCGCGGCGTGGACCCCGGAGTACTTCGCCCGCGAGAAGGCCATCCCGCAGCGCGGCTGGAACAGCGTCACCGTGCCCGGCGCGGTCGCCGCGTGGGTGAGCCTCTCGGAGCGGTTCGGGCAGCTGCCGTTCGAGCGCCTGTTCGAGCCGGCGATCGACTACGCCTTCAACGGTTACCTCGTCTCGCCGTTCATCGCCCGGCGCTGGAACACGCTCGTGCCGGAGCTGCGCGACCAGCCCGGCTTCGCGCAGGCGTTCATGCCGGGCGGGCGGCCGCCGCGCGCCGGCGAGAAGTTCGTCTTCCGCGACGCCGCCGCGGCCCTCGAGCTGATCGCGGAGACCCGCGGGAAGAGCTTCTACGAGGGCGAGCTCGCCGAGCGGCTCGAGGCGCACGCCGCGGCGAACGGCGGCGCGATGACCCGCGCGGACCTCGCCGAGCACGCGAACGACTGGGTCGGCACGATCCGGCAGGACTACCGCGGCTACACCGTGCACGAGCTGCCCCCGAACGGCCAGGGCATCGTCTGCCTGATGGCGCTCGGCATCCTGTCGAACTTCGACGTGGCGCGGCTGCCGGTCGACTCCGCGGACAGCGTCCACCTCCAGCTCGAGGCGGTGAAGCTCGCGTTCGCCGACGCGCGGCGCCACGTCGCCGACGCGGCGGCGATGGACATCGCGCCCGCGGCGCTGCTCGACCGCGATTACCTCGCCGCGCGCGCGAAGCTCGTCGACATGAAGCGCGCGCAGGACTTCGGCCACGGCACGCCGCCGCGCGGCGGCACCGTCTACCTCACCGCCGCGGACGCGCAGGGGATGATGGTGTCGCTGATCCAGTCGAACTACATGGGCTTCGGCTCGGGCGTCGTCGTGCCCGGGGCCGGCATCAGCCTGCAGAACCGCGGCGCGGGCTTCGTGCTGCAGCCCGGCCACCCGAACCGGGTCGCGCCGCGCAAGCGCCCCTATCACACCATCATCCCGGCCTTCGTCACCCGGGACGGCGCGCCGGTGATGACCCTCGGCCTGATGGGCGGGACGATGCAGCCGCAGGGCCACACCCAACTCATGGTCCGCATGGCCGACTACGGGCAGTCGCCGCAGACGGCGATCGACGGCCCGCGCTTCCGGGCCGTCAGCGGGACCGACATCAACGTCGAGGGCGAGTTTCCGGCCGCGACGCTCGCCGAGCTCGAGCGGCGCGGGCACCGCATCCTGCAGATCGGCGAAGCCTACATGGACTTCGGCTGCGCGCAGATCGCGTTCAAGGTCGACGGCGGTTACGTCGCGGCGTCCGACCCGCGGCGGGACTCCCTCGCAGTCGGGTTCTAGGCCGGGGGCACGCCCGGCGCGCGATCGCACCGCGGAGACCAACGTTGCGAACCCTCGCCCGGGCAAGCCTGCTGCTCGCCCTCCTCGTGCTGTGGCAGCTCCTGTGGCTCTGGGGGCTGCCCGACTACATCCTGAGCCCGCTCGAGATCCTGCGCCACTTCTTCGCCGCCCTCGGTTCGGCCGAGCTCTACGAGCACATCAGCGCGAGCCTCCTGCGCTCGCTCCCCGGCTTCGCCATCGGGACGGTCGCCGGCGTCGCGCTCGGGCTCGCCGCTGGCGTCGCGCGCGGCTTCGACCAGATGCTGAGCCCGGTGGTGTTCCTGACCTACCCGGTGCCGAAGATCGTCATGCTGCCGCTGTTCATGCTGTGGTTCGGGATCGGCGACCTCTCCAAGATCCTCATCATCGCCCTCGCCTGCTTCTACCCGATGTTCATCAACGCGTACTACGGCGCGCGGTCCACGCCGACGATCCTCGTCTGGTCGGGGCTCAACATGGGCGCCGGCCGGTGGCGGATCTTCAGCCGAGTGGTGGTGCCGAGCGCGCTGCCGCTGATCTTCGCCGGGATGCGGGTGTCGCTCGCGCTCTCGTTCATCGTGATGTTCGCCACCGAGATGATCAACGCCCGCAGCGGGCTCGGCCACCTGATCCAGGTGGCGGAGAACAGCCTGCGCTTCGACCTGATGTACGTGTCGCTGCTGAGCATCGCCATCCTCGGCTACGCCGGCGACCGGCTGCTGCGCCTCGGCCGCCAGCGCGCGCTCGCCTGGCAGGAGCACGCCGCGTGAGCCCCGCCGGGCCGCCCCAGGGAGGGAAGACAGGGCCCCTCCCCCGTCTTGGGCGAACCCCGGGCGCGCTTTCGGCGCGAGGGTAGTCCAATGAGCCGGCTGAAGCCGCTCGTCCTGATCGCCATCGCGCTCGCCGCCTGGGAGCTCGCCGCGCGCAGCGGCCTGTGGAATCCGCTGCTGTTTCCCTCGCTGGCGAGCATCGCCGAGGAGTTCGTCCGCTTCGTGTCGAGCATCGGCGGCCTGCGCGAGGCCTGGACCTCGCTCTACCGCGCGCTCGCGGGCTTCGCGCTGGCGGCGGTGGTCGGGGTGGCGATCGGCATGCTGATGGGGCGCTCGAGCTTCGCCGCGGGGCTGCTCGATCCGCTCTTCTCCGGAACGTACGCGGTCCCCAAGCTCGCGCTGTTCCCGATCTTCATCTTCGTGTTCGGCATCGGCAGCCTGTCGAAGGTCGCGCTGATCTTCCTCGAATGCCTCTACCCGATCGTCATCGTCACCTACCAGGGCGCGCGCAGCGTCAACCGGGTGCTGATCTGGTCGGCGCAGAACATGGGCGCCTCGCGCGCGCGGATCTTCCGCCGGATCGTGATCCCGGCCACCGCGCCGTTCATCTTCGCCGGCTACCGCGTGGCCCTGCCGGTCGCGATGATCGTCGTGATCATCACCGAGATGATCAGCTCGATCGACGGGCTCGGCTACGTCGTGATCTATTCGCTCTCGTCCCTCAAGACCGACCGCATGCTCGCCGTGGTGGTGGCGATCGCGGTCCTCGGCTTCCTCGTCGACAGGGTGCTCGTTGCCCTGCGCGACCGGTTGGTATACTGGGACAAGCTCGACACCTACTTCGTCTGATCACCCGACCCGGGAGCGTGCCATGAGACCATCCTCGAGCCTCCTCCTTGCCGTCGCCGCGGCGCTCTTCCTCGGCTCCGTCAGCGTGGACGCGGCCGATCCGCCGCTGATCCGGTTCGGCCGCGGCTTCGCCGCCGAGGAGCAGGTCTGGCTGATGAGCGCGCGCCCCGACCTGACCCCGAACCAGGGCAAGCAGTACCAGCTCAAGCAGATCCTGTTTCAGGCCAATCCGCAGCGCTTCCAGGCCTATCTCGCGGGCGAGATCGACGCCGGCACCGCGCCCGGCCTCGCCGTGATCTTCGCCCGGGCGCAAGGCGTCGACATGAAGATCGTCGCCAGCATCTGCATGGAGGCCGCCGGCACGCAGTGGTTCAGCACCACCTACATGGTGAAGGACGACGGGCCGATCAAGTCGGCGAAGGACCTCAAGGGCGGCACCGTCGGCGTGGTCGGGATCAAGACCGCGACCGACCTGTGGGCGCGCGCCGGGCTGCTCAACGCCGGCCTCACGCCCGACCAGGACACCAAGGTATTCCCGATGGGCTTTCCCGCGATGGGCGACGCGGTGCGCACCGGCAAGGTGAGCGCCGGCACGTTCGTGGAGCCCTTCTACTCCGCAGAGGTGGCCAAGGGCGGCTTGCGGAAGCTCTTCACGGCGGTGGAGGCGGTCGGCTACGACCACGAGCTGCTCGATATCTGGTTCGGCGAGAAGTTCCTCAAGGCGCACCCGGGTGCCGTGCGCGCCTTTCTCGCGGACTACGTCGCGGTGACCAAGTACTACCTGAACAACACGGCGCAGGCGAAGCGCGACCTGCACAAGGCCGGGTTCGTGCGGACGCCGCTCGAGGTCTATCTGAAGAACGCCGACTGGAAGCGCGATCCCGATGCGCGGGTCGACGTGGCGAGCCTGCAGAAGCTCTCGAGCTTCATGCTCGACAAGCTCCAGTGGCTGGAGAAGCCGGTGAAGGTCGAGGAGATGGTCGACCAGAGCTACCTGCCACGCTAGGCGGCTAGCGCGCGGACTCGCTGCGGATCAGGTCCCAGATGTAGTTGCGGTACTCGAGGCAGCGCACCGACTTCTTGATGTCGAGGGCGCGCGGCCTGGGGAGGTCGATGTGGACCTCCTCCCGGATGCGCGCCGGGCGCGCGGTCAGGACGACGACGCGGTCGCCGAGGTAGACGGCCTCCTCGATGTCGTGGGTGACGAAGACGATCGTCTTGCCGGTGCGCTCCCACAGGCGCGTCAGCTCCTCCTGCATCACCTCGCGGGTCTGGGCGTCGAGGGCGCCGAACGGCTCGTCCATCAGCAGCACCTTCGGGTCGAAGGCGAGCACCCGCGCGAGCGCGACGCGCTGCTTCATCCCGCCCGACAGCTCGGCCGGAAAGTGACGGCCGAAGTCGGCGAGCCCCATCATCTCGAGGTATTTGCGCACCGCAGCGTCGATCTCGGACTGCGGCGCGCCCTGCGCCTCGAGGCCCCAAGCGACGTTGCCGGCCACGGTGCGCCAGGGGAACAGCGCGAACTCCTGGAACATCATGCCGCGGTCGGGACCCGGCCCGCTGACTTCCTGACCGTAGACCCGGATGCTGCCGCTCTCGGCCTTGATGAAGCCGCCGACGATGTGGAGGAAGGTGCTCTTGCCGCACCCGCTCGGCCCGATGACGGTGATGAACTCGCCCTCGCGGGCGGTGAACCGCTCGACGTCGAGGACCGCCAGCCGCTGGCCGTTCTTGGTGTAGACCTTCGTGACGCCGGAGGCCTCCAGCGCGATCGCGCTCACTTGCGCTCCGGCGCGACCGGCCAGCCGTGGCCCGACAGATCGAACTTCACCCCGGCGAGCACGTACTTCTTCTCGAAGAAGATCCGGCCGCCGAGCCGCGCGAGATCCACGGGCGGCGGCGGCTGGGGCGTCGCGCCGACCGCGCGCACGCGGGCCTCGGCACCCGCCAGGTCGTCGACGAGCACGCCGAAGTGGTCGAGCCCGTAGCCCCCGGGGTACGGGTTCGGCGTCTCCTGCGTCCGCTTCCAGCAGACGATCGCGAGGTTGATGTACCCGTCGGTGAGGTAGACCTCGCGCGCGAGCTCGCTGTCCCCGCGCCCGATCTCCTCGAGGCCGAGCGCCTCCTTGAAGAGCTCGGCGGTCGCGAAGGGATCCTCCGCCGTGATGGCGATGTGCCGGATTTTTGCCATGTGCCTCATCTTTGCGTCACCCCGGTAGGCGAACCGCCGTTCCGCGACCGCATTATCCACAACCGCCCCGCGGGCGACCGGGCGCCCGCCCGTCCCGCCCGGGGTCGAGATCGTCGCCGGCGCAGCATCTTTACCATGAGCGCGGATCTTTCTATCCTCCCGGCCATCGATCCTCGGAGCCTCGAGCCATGGGCGCGTTCGACCGCGAGCGGCTGGCGATGCTGGTCCAGCCCGACCGGGTGCACCGCGCGGTGTACGCGGACCCCGACGTCTTCGCGCTGGAGATGGAGTGCATCTTCGGCCGCGCGTGGCTCGTCGTCGGCCACGAGAGCCAGGTGCGCGGCCGCGGCGACTTCTTCACCACGCGGCTCGGCCGCGAGCCGGTCGTCGTCGTGCGCCAGGAGGACGGCGCGGTCGCGGTGCTCGTCAATCGCTGCGCGCACCGCGGCGCGACGGTCTGCGCCGAGGGCCGCGGCAACGCCCAGCGCTTCGTCTGCCCGTACCACGGCTGGACCTACGACACCGCCGGGCGGCTGCGCGCGGTGCCCATCGAATCCGGCTACAAGAAGGAAAACCTCCCGCCCGGGTTGAAGCGGATTCCCCGCGTCGCGGTGTACCGGGGCTTCATCTTCGCCTCGGCGGCGGCCTCCGGGCCGAGCCTCGAGGAATTCCTCGGCCCGGCCAAGGCGTCCTTCGACGACTTCGTCGATCGCGCTCCGGGCGGCGAGCTCGAGGTCGCGGGCGGGGTCTTCAAGCACGCCTACCAGGGCAACTGGAAGCTGATGCTCGAGAACCATCTCGACGGCGTGCACCCGGCCCACGTGCACGCCTCGTCGATCGCGGTGGCGCGCGGTGCGCCCGAGCCGGGGCCGCCGGGCCAGGAGCACTACTTCGACATCGCGGTGCGCCAGATGCGGCAGAACGGCGCGCCCGAATCGCTGTGGGAGTCGCTCGGAGTCTGGACCACGCCGCGCGGGCACGGCTGGCTCGGCGACTACCACACCGACGCCCGGCTCATCGCCGGATCGGGCAACCCGGTGTTCGCCGAGTACCGGCGGCGGCTCGCCGCGCGCGCCGGCGAGGCCGAGGCCGAGCGCATCCTCGGGGTCATGCGCTGGAACACGATCGTCTATCCGAACTGCTCGTTCATGAGCCAGTTCCGGCAGCTGCGCATCCTCCACCCGCTCGCGGTCGACCGCTCGGTCGTCTACACCTACTCGTTCCGCATGAAGGACGCGCCGCCGGAGATGTTCCGCGACACGATCGCCTTCGCTAACGTCGTCAACGGCACCGGCTCGTGGGTGCTCACCGACGACCTCGAGGTCTACGAGCGCGTGCAGCGCGGGTTCGCCTCTGGGGCGGTCGAGTGGGCCTACCTCGGCCGCGGCCACGGCGCCGACGTCGACGAGCCCGACGGCACGCGGCGCGGCGGCACCGGCACGAGCGAGGTTTTCATCCGCGCGCAGTTCCGCGCCTGGCTCGACTACATGACGAGCGACGGCTGAAGTGGACGTCGCGCAGTTCCTCTACCACGAGGCGCGCCTCCTCGACACCGGGCAGCTCGAGGCCTGGCTCGACCTCTTCACCGAAGACGCGATCTACTGGGTGCCGCTCGAGCGCGACCAGCAGGAGGCGTCCGAGACGAGCTCGATCATCCGCGACGACCGGACGCTCCTCGAGCTGCGCGTCAAGCAGGCGCGCCATCCGCGCGCCCACGCCCGTGTGCCGCTCGCCCGCACCGTGCACCAGGTCGGCAACGTGATGGTCCTCGGCGAGGCCGACGGCGAGCTGCGCGTGAGCTCGACGCTGCAGCTCGTCGAGTGGCGCAACGACCGCCAGCGCGTCTGGGGCGCGCTGGTCGAGCACCGGCTGCGCCGCGCCGGCGAGGCTTTCAAGATCGCGCGCAAGCGCGTCGATCTCGTCAACTCCGAAGGCGAGCTCGAGGGCGTCGCCATCCTGTTTTGAACAGATGCCACGGGCAACTCATGTCCGGTAGCGCTGTTGCGCAGAGAGGGGGATATACAAGGGGGGCTCCCCTTGTTCGTGCGCGGTCCGGTCTGCGGACTTTCATTCCTGCTCACCTTTGAAGAAGATCTTCCGCGACTACGACCAGGCCGAGCTCGACGCCCAATACGAGCAGCGCGCCTGGGTGCCGCACGCCGACGCCATCATCGCGCGCTGCAACGCGGCGAGCGACGCGGTGAGATCGCGGCTGGGCGAGCCGCTCACCTTCGCCTACGGTCCGACGGCGTCCGAGACCCTGGATCTCTACCGCCCGGCCAGCAGCGAGCGCGCCCCGCTCGTCGCCTTCGTGCACGGCGGCGCCTGGAAGCGCCAGTCGAAGCACGCGCAGATGTTCCCGGCCGAAACCTTCCTCGGGGCGGGCGCGGCGTACGCCGCCCTCGACTTCGCGCTGCTGCCGCGCGTCACGCTCCCGGAGATGGTCGGCCAGGTGTGCCGGGCGCTGGAGTGGCTGCGGGAGCGCTGCGACCCGTCGAAGCTCGTCGTGTGCGGGCATTCTTCCGGCGCGCATCTCGCCGCGTGCGCCTTGACGCGGATCGACGTCGTCGACGAAGCCTTGCTCGTGTCCGGCATCTACGATCTGCTGCCGGTGCGGTTGAGCGCGCGCAACGATTACGTGCGGCTCGACGAGCGGCTGGAGGAAGAGTTCAGCCCGATCCGGCACCTCGGGCGCATCCGTTGCCCGGTCACCGTGGGCTGGGCGGAGAAGGAGAGCGCGGAGTTCGCGCGGCAATCGCGCGAGTTCGCGGCGGCGCTCGGAGCGCCGACGATCGTAGGCGCCGGGCTCAATCACTTCGAGATCATCGAGACGCTCGCCGACCAGCGCTCGTTGCTCGGCCGGGCGGCGCTGGCGATGCTCGGCGAGCGTCGCGATTCCGACGGCCGGCGCGGCGCCGGCTGAGGTCTTTTTTCTGGTTCTTCACCGAACTCCGGGGAAGGCGGCCCGGATCTTGAGGAAGAAGTACTGGTCATCGCGGAAGCCGTAGGCCATGCGCTTGATCACCTTGATGCGGTTGTTGATGCCCTCGATGAGGT
>Ga0187892_10006485_pt1 | contig 17330 bp, 19 predicted proteins | sample MA1701073metaG_FD_139345 | JGI IMG/M metagenome (GOLD analysis project Ga0187892, IMG submission 139345) | Bio-ooze microbial communities from a basaltic lava cave in the Kipuka Kanohina Cave System on the Island of Hawaii, USA - MA170107-3 metaG ... | reverse complement strand
TTCCCCAAATTGGAGGGACGCGCTCTGTCGCGTCTCCCGCTTCGCGGGACGGTCACGACGGAGCGTGACCCTCCAACTCGCTCTGCGTCAATCTTCTGAATCAAAATGGGGAATGTCTGACGCTCCCCTCCAAGGATTGAAACTCTTGCGGCTCTGTGGTGAAATGAATCGGCGCGCGCAAGTGAGCGCGCCCTACCCTATGCCTACCTACCCGATTCAAATTGCGACGCGAGGCAGCGCGCTGGCTTTGGCGCAGGCGAATGAGGTGCGGGAGCTTTTGCGGCGGGCGTTTCCGAAACTGTTGTTTGAGATTAAGCCGATTAAGACTACGGGCGACAGGAGGAGCGAAGAGCGTGGAGCGAAGAGGGAAGGGCGAAGAGGGAAGAGCGCGATTTTTGGAGAAGAGCGCGAGACGCGGAAAGCGGAAAGTGGAAAGTCGGGCGCGGGAAATTATTCGCCGCCGTCTATTGAGAAGGGGCTGTTTACCAAGGAGATTGAGATCGCTTTGATGCGGCGGGAGGCGGATTTGGCGGTGCATTCGTTGAAGGATTTGCCGACGACTTTGCCTTCGGGGCTTTTGCTTGCGGCGACGCCGAGGCGGGCGAATGTGCGGGATGTTTTGATTTATCGGAGTAGCGCGGTTTCGGCGGAGCAGTCGGTGAAGAAGTTGGCGAAGGGTGAGTCGTTGTTGTCGCGGTTGGCGAGTGGGGAGGATTTTTCGGTGAAGAAGGCGGAGGCGCGGCGGTTTGCGGGGGGGACGAAGTTGACGGATTTGCCGCAGGGGGCGGTGATTGCGACGGGGAGTCCGCGGCGGCGGGCGCAGGTGTTGGCGGCGCGGTCGGACCTGCGGGTGGTGGAGATTCGGGGGAATGTGGAGACGCGGTTGAAGAAGTTTGAGGGGGACGGTGCGGTGGATGCGATGATTTTGGCGGCGGCGGGGTTGGAGCGGTTGCAGTTGCAGTTTCAGAATCGCGTTGTGAAGGGCGCGGGTGAAGGGGCGCGGTGGGATGGGTTGGTGGCGGAGGAGATGGAGTTGGGGGTGATGTTGCCCGCGGTGGGTCAGGCGGCGATTGGGATTCAGTGTCGGGTGGATGATGAGCGGATGATGGAGTTGTTGGGGAGTATCAATCATTTCGGGACTTTTGCGGCGGTGGGGGCGGAGCGGGCGTTGTTGCGGGGGTTGGGTGGCGGGTGTGCGACGCCGATTGCTGCGTTTGGGGAGTATGATGCGGGGGGGAAATCGCTTAAGTTGGCGGGGGCGGTTTTTTCGTTGGATGGGAAGCAGTCGGTGAGGGGCGAGATAAAAGGAAAAGCGGAGGAGGCGGAGAAGTTGGGCGAGGAGTTGGCGAGGGAGTTGTTGGCGAAGGGGGCGAGTGAGGTGTTGAGTTGCTGAACTCAATAAGGAACATCTTCGCGGATTCTTTCGTATATATCCCACAATTCGGGTGGGAATTTGTTTACAGGCCTAGTTTTGAAGGTCGCTGAACCAAATGCGCCGCATTTGAATACCGAAACAAAAAACGCCCTAACGCTCTTTACCATTCGTCGGCAGAGTAGAAAATCGATCTCCGCCCTTCCCGATTCATCAATTGAAAACCCAATTTTTTTCTTTGCGAGTTGTTGCAAGAATTGTTGGTTATCTGATTCTGTAATCAAACCATCAGCGTGCACGAGACAATTTCTAACTTTCTGCAAGCATTCAATCTCTTCCCATATGTTCGGGGGAACAGAAACGCGACAAGCTTCTTGACCTAGAAATAATTTTATCCTTTTTACTATCCCGTCTCTGTAGCATTCGATGGTGTGAGGGATGTGCGGCCGTCTCCGCTTCAATTCTTGGCATAGAGCTTTTGCGCGTGTCTCAAAGACGATAAAAATCAAAATCATCATGGAATATCTAACCTGCGACGGCATTTCAAAAAAACGCTTCGCGTGTTTTTCGTACGCTTGCCATGTATCAAAAACTCGCTTGTCGATTTTGACCGTTCCGAATCCTTCTTCGCCCAGAGGTGGAAATAAATGGTCGATTTTCTTGCTTGTGAGTCTACCAAAGCGCTTCACAACGCGAGCTTGGTCACGCCGCTGCGCCAACTCCAACGCAGACTTCATTGTATTGCAGTAGTCTTCGAGGCTATTGAGAGTCGTCATCGTCTGCGCTCGATGAAAATCGTAATCTACCATGTGCGCTGGCATTTATAATTTTTCCTATTTTTTACACTGATACGGGTTCAAGCCTCTTTGCAGCACTTCCAAATTGTCACCGAAGGGAAGTTGGTTCATTGTGGCGAAGGTGTAATGAAATGCTGCGGACATTTCAAGCGGAAGGTAATAAATTAGGTCGAGGTCAGGGACGACCTCGACTACAAATTAGATTATGCTACGCAGGCTGAAGCCTGCGGCTACATGGCGCGCCCAGCGGTCGCGCCCTACCCTAGAATTTATATTATGGCGAAATCACGAATACCTAGATTGAAGGCGGCGCAGATTGGGAGTGGCGATTCTCTTAAGGGGAAGCGTGTGGTGGTGACGCGGGCTTTGGCGCAGGCGGCGGAGCTTTCTATTCCTTTGCGCGAATTGGGGGCGGAGGTTTTGGAGTTGCCTACCATTAATATATTGCCTGCGAAGGATTTGACGGCTTTGCGGGAGGCGGTGGAGGGGATTGGGGAGTATGATTGGGTGATTTTTACGAGTCCGAATGCGGTGGATTTTTTCTTCGAGGAGTTTTTTAGGCAGTATAAGGACATTCGGACGCTGGGGTTTTTGAAGATCGCGGCGATGGGTGCGGGGACGGAGAAGCGTTTGGCTTTGTTGCATTTGGAGGTGGATTTGCAGCCCGAGGAGGCGGTGGCGGAGGCGATGGTGAGGGCGTTTAAGGAGGAGATGCATGTGGCGAATCTGCGGTTTTTGTTGCCGCGTTCGGATATTGCGCGTGCGGTGCTGGCGGTGGAGTTGGAGAAGTTGGGGGCGATTGTGGATTCGGTGGAGGCGTATCGGAATGTGCCTGATGCGACGGCGGTGGGGGCGGTGAAGGTGTTGTTGAAGGAGGGGGCGGAGGTGGTGACTTTTGCGAGTTCGTCGGCGGTGGAGAATTTTTGTAAGGTGGTGGATGTGGTGAAGTTGCGGGAGAAGTTTCCGAAGTTGGTGTTTGCGAGTATTGGGACGATTACGACGCGGACGGCGGTGGAGTGTGGGTTGGAGATTGGGATTGAGGCGAAGGAGCATTCGGTGGCGGGGTTGGTGGAGGCGGTGAGGAATGGGTTGATGGGTTGATGGGGAGATGGGGGAGCAGGGAGCGGAGTTCTTTAGCCACGGATGCACACGGATTAGCACGGATATTGGGGCGTTGAAAAAGAACACGGTCTCGGCTACGCTTTGCGCGGTATGAAGGGCATTTCCATCACTGACATTCTTAAGTTGAGCGTTCCTGAGCGGATTAAACTCGTCGGGGACATTTGGGACAGCGTTTCGCAAGTGCCTGAAGCGGTCGCGCTCACGGAAGCGCAGTGCGCGGAGTTGGATCGTCGGTTGGAGGCGTTTCACAAAAACCCGAACGCGGGTTCGCCGTGGGAAGAAGTCAGGAAACACATTCAGCGCGCGAAATGAAAACGCCGCTGATTATCCGACCTGAAGCTGAGGCGGACTAGGCGGACGCTTACAATTGGTATGAACAGCAGCGGCAAGGTCTCGGCGCTGAGTTTCTTCGTGAGGTGGGCGCGGAGATGAAATTGATTCAGCAAAATCCCCTGCTCTACCCCGTCATTCGCAAAGAAGCCCGTCGAGCTCTGGTTCACCGTTTCCCTTACGGGATTTTGTATCTCCTTTACGAAAAGAAAGCCGTCGTGGTTGGCGTGTTCCATGCGAGCCGCGATCCGAAAAGTTGGGATGAAAGACTGTAAATGAAAACGGAAAGCAGAGAGCGGAGTTTTTTAGCCACAGAGGGCACAGGGGACACGGAGGTTTGGACAGAATTAACAGAATTAGACAGAATTTCTTGAGACAGGATTAACAGGATTAACAGGATTTTTTTAGCCACGGATGGGGAATCTGGTCGGAACGCCAGGCAATTTAGTTTGTCACCCTGAGCGAAGCGAAGGGTCTCTGCCGTTACGAAAGTCTTGCAGCAAGGGACGGGATTCTCCGCTTTGTTCAGAACGACAAGTTTCGGGAAATGATTTTGAAGATTGATTCGACGGTGGAGCTTGCTTACGCTCGGCACGAAACACGAAGGAAAATTTTTATGAACAAAATTCTTGAGGGGAAGACTGGTGTCATCTTCGGCGTCGCGAATAAGCGTTCGATTGCTTGGGCTATCGCGCAGGCGTTGCATGAGGCGGGGGCGCGGTTGGCGTTCACTTATCAGGGGGAGCGGTTGCGGGAGAATGTGGAGGAGTTGGTGGGGGCGTTTGGGGTGGAGACGGTGTTGGTGCCGTGTGATGTGTCGCGGGATGAGCAGATTGGGCGGGTGTTTGAGGAGGTGGGAAATAAATTTGGGAAGGTGAATGTGCTTTTGCATAGTGTGGCGTTTGCGCCGAAGGAGGCGTTGGAGGGGAATTTTATCAATACTTCGCGGGAGGCGTTTCGGACGGCGTTGGATGTGAGTGCGTATTCGTTGTTGGGGGTGGCGCGGGCGGCGTTGCCGTTGATGGAGAAGGAAGGGGGGAGCATTTTGACGATGTCGTATTACGGGGCGGAGAAGGTGGTGCCGCATTATAATGTGATGGGGGTGGCGAAGTCGGCGTTGGAGTCGACGGTGCGGTATTTGGCGTATGATTTGGGGGGGAAGCGGATTCGGGTGAATGCGATTAGCGCGGGGCCTGTGCAGACTTTGGCGGCGCGGGGGATTTCGGGGTTTTCGGAGATGATGAAGGTGTATCCGTCGCGGGCGCCGTTGCGGCGGAATATTGAGACGACGGAGTTGGGGAATACGGGGCTTTTTCTGTTGAGCGACATGGGGAGCGGGATTACGGGGGAAACGATTTATGTGGATGCGGGGTATCATGTGATGGGGATGTAGGGCGGAAAATCCGAATGTCGAAATTCGAAATCCGAAATGGAAATGAGAGAGGCGGAGAGGGAAATTGCCACAGAGGGCACAGAGGACACAGAGGGTGGGAATTTTTCAACCGCTAATGGACGCGAATAGACGCGAATAATTTCTTATGGTGATTGGGGCGCTTGAGGTGAATCTTTTGATTGGGGGGGCGCAGTCTTTGAAGGATAAGCGGATGGTGTTGCGGAGTTTGAAGGATAGGATTCGGCAGAAGTTCAATGTGGCGGTGGCGGAGGTGGAGGATAATGATAAGTGGCAGTTGGGGGTGTTGGGGATTGTGACGGTGTCGAATGATAAGGCGCATGCGAATGAGGTGTTGTCGAGGGTGGTGAATTTTGTGGAGGAAGATGGGGAGGCGCGGTTGGAGAATTTTCGGATGACGTTCTACTGAGGGATGAGGGCGGAGACCTGAGACCTGAGGGGCGGATTGTTTACCACGGAGGCGCGGAGAGGCGGAGAGCGGAAAGTTTTTAACCACGAAATCCACAAAAAGCGGAAGATGTTTTTGAACAGAAGGACGCGAAGAGCGCGAAGGCTTGGGAATTCTTAGCGACCTTTGCGAGCTTCTGTAGAAAATTCCCTTTGACCATTTTAGCCATTTAACTTTTTAACCTGCGCAAATGAAGATTTTGCTTTTCGACATTGATGGGACGCTGGTGAGTACGGGGGGCGCGGGGCGGAAGGCGTTTGTGCAGGCGTTGGGGGCGGGGTTTGAGGTGGAGGCGGAGTTTGATGATGTGCCGTTCGCGGGGCAGACTGATCCGTTGATTCTGCGGGAGTTTTTTGTGCGGCATGGGATTGAGTTGAGTCAGCGGAATGTGAATATTTTCTTTGAGAATTATTTGCGGTTTTTGCAGAAGAATATGTTCGCGCTTGACGGAAAGGTGATGCCAGGGATTTTGGAGATTTTGGAGCGGTGCGGGAATGGCGGGGAGTTTCGGGCGGGGTTGTTGACGGGGAATATTGAGGCGGGGGCGAAGGTGAAGTTGGAGCGGTTTGATTTGTGGCGGCATTTTGAGTTTGGGGCGTTTGCGAGTGACCATGAGGAGCGGGATGAGATTGCGCGGGTGGCGTGGCGGCGGTCGCGGGAGCGATTTGGGGAGGAGTTGCGGCCTGAGGATTTGGTGGTGATTGGGGATACGCCGAAGGATGTGCGGTGTGGGAAGGAGATCGGGGCTTGGACGGTGGCGGTGGCGACGGGGCCGCATTCCGTCAAGGAATTAGAGGGATGCGGGGCGGATATAGTTTTGCGGGATTTAGGGCACGTGAAGAAGTTTTTGGATTGGTGTCAGCGAGGGTGACGAAATCAGAATGGCTACAGAAATCAAAGCAGTGATTCTTGCGGCAGGCAAAGGGACTCGAATGAAGCATCTGACGGCGACTGCGCCGAAGCCGATGCTGGAGATTTGCGGCAAACCCGTGCTGGAAATTATTGTCGAAGCGATTCGGGATGCGGGAGTGCGGGAAGTTTGCATTATTACGGGGTATCGGGCGGAGGCGATTAAGGAGTTTTTTGGGGATGGGAAGGGGCATGGGGTGCGGATGTCGTATGTGACTCAAGAGGTGCAGGATGGGACGGGGAAAGCGCCTGAGTTGGCGAAGGGGTTTGTGGGAAAAGACCCGTTTTTCCTGGCGTATGGGGATATTTTGACTGAGCCGACAAACTATCGGGGGATGGTGGAGATTTTTAGTAAGGGCGGGTGCGATGGGTTGGTGACGGTGCAGGAGGGACCAGATGTGTCGAAGGGTGCGGCGGTGATGTTTAATGGCGATTTTAACCTGACGGACATCATTGAGAAGCCGCCACCAGGGTCGGTGAGTTCGAAGTGGTATAACACAGGCATCTATTTGTTCACGCCGCGGCTGTTTGAGTTCACGCCGAGGTTGGAGAAATCGAAGCGCGGGGAATATGAGTTGCCCGATGCACTGAGGTTGATGGCGAAGGAGGGGCTGAAATTGCGCGGATTTGTTCTGAAGGACTATTGGATGGACGTGCGCGACCCTGAGGTGCTGGACGAGGCGCAGAGATTTTTTGCCAGCAAGGCGGCAAAGGGAATTACGCGGTAATCTAGATATCGCGTTTCTGAAGACGTGGCGTCCCTGCACGCTTGGACTTGAATAGACGTCGGAAAAACCCTCTCTTTTTTCCTTGTTGACCTTTGGTTTGTTGGATGTCGCTAAGAATCTCTTCCATCACAGCTTGTTTCGATTTGTGCTTGAGCAGCAAATCTTCCCCGACGGCGTCCATGTGCTGGACGCCCCCGCCGTGGATACTTTTGCGGGTGAAAACCAGCGTGGAATTGCCTATCTGGATGGTCGTGTCGGGGGTGATGATGGCGCGAGTGATTTTCTTGCCAAAAACGTAGGTTCCGTTGGAACTGCCCAAGTCCTCAATAACGTATTTGTCCTCCTCGAACTTGATGACCGCGTGCTGCCGAGATGCTTTGGGATCGTGGAGAACCACCCCGTTCCCCTGTTGCCTGCCGATGATGGTAGTGCCAAACGGCACCTCCCATTCATCCCCGTTATTGGGTCCAGAAGTGCAAATCAGCTTGGACATGACCTTCCTTTCGGTCAGCTCGCGTCCAATATCGCATTAAAAACTCGCAGGGCGCTGACCAACCTAAAATATACCTGTCCGACAGGGAAGACAACCCGCAAAAAGGATTCGGGAGCTGGCTGCCAAGGAGGTGGGGGTGGGGAACCCCTCTGAAGAACAACCAGACTCCCGAATCTGAGCTTCACTAAATTTGACAATAAAATCTCGAAACTGCTCAAACTTTCCGTATTATTGTTTCACACTCGACTGCCTGAAAACGTGCAAAATCTACACACCCTCGCCAAGAAAATCAACAACTGTCTTGAAAAATATTCGGACAAGGACTGGAACTACAGCCGCATCCGCTTGCAAGTGATTCCAATCGAGGAAATTAAATCTCCATACGCCCTCGTTGCTGACGCCATTTTTATCGAAACCCGACAGGGGCAGGCGGAGCTTAAGGCGTTACGGAAGGATGTCGAATGGGGTGATCGGCACTCCAACGAGCTCGGAATTCTGGAACTCGTCAGCCTCCGCCTCAATAAAGCCTTGCTTGCCGTCGCCTACGGAGCGGCTGGCGAAGAACAATTCCCAGTCCTGCGACTCGTCAAAATCGAAGAGCTTCGCGCCCAGAACGCAACGCACGCGCTCTGGTATGAAATCACCGAAGTCAGAGGCGAGGATTTTGACTCCCGCTGACGCTCTTAAAGCCTCGACTTCATGGTGTTATACAGCAACTGCGCAACATCCCGATTGGCTGCTGTGTTCATGGTGCCGACCCGCACGCGGATTTCGGTCAGTTTCTCAGTCTGACGGATGATTTGGATCGTCACAGGCTGGTCTTTGGCGTTTCGTCCCCGTATCAACCCGCCAGTTCCGTCTTTGTAGGACTCAGGTGACAAAACCTTGAATTCCAACTCCTTCATCGCCGCATGACCAGCGTCCCAGGCGCGCTCCACCGAAACTTCGTGGGCGACACGAAGTTCGTTGGACACGTAAGAGACGGTTCCCGCCGCAGCGCCTGCTGCCACGCCCGCGATGAGAATCGGGACGCAACCCTGTGCCGCGCAAAGCGCGGCTAGACCCAATACCCCCACTAATATTTTCACTCTTTTCATTATCCCCCTCCTTGTCCGAAGACGCGCGCAGTATAAAAGCGATTCACGCCTTTGCAAGCGCAATTCCTACAACCGCGCCGTCAACCTCCTGTAAATGACTTCCGCCTGCGCCGCGTTGGCGCTCGAAGTCGCCTCGCCGACCCGCACGCGGATTTCCGTCGTCCTCGCCGACCGAGCCTCCAACAAAACCACCACCACCCGCCCTTCCCTGTCGTTCGCCGTCATCACAGCCCGTGAACTGCTCTTCTGCGTCATCTCCATCCGCACCGTCCAACCCAGTTCTCCCGCCACGAGTTTGGTCGCCTCCCACACCCGCTCCAACGGCACATCGCACACTGTCCGCAGTTCATTCCCGCGAATCGCCGCGCCCGCCCCTGAAATCGTGCCCGAATTCCCGCCACCCGACGACCCAACGCACCCCGCGAAAAACGCCGTGACCACACAGAACCCCATGACTGCGCAGATGCGCGCCGCTCCTCTTCGCGCCACCAATTTGAGTCTAAAAACTTGCATCCTCCTCATCCTCCCGCCACAGGCAGCACTACTTCCAGCTTGTCGCCCTCCTTCAAGTGAATTTCCTCAAACCGCCCACGCTCCAACGCCTCGTCGTTCAACTCCACCACCACCTGCGTCGGCTTCAGCCCCCGTCCCGCCAAGAATGCTGCCACCGTGCACGGCGATTCCACAACCACCGCCTTTCCATTCGCTACAATCTTCATTCTGGCTTCGTTCCTTCAAACTCAGGTTTCAGGTTTCCTCCCTCATCCCTCAAAAGCCCCTCATCCCAATCCTTCCACACCGCCTCATACCCCAACTCCCGCAACCGCCCCGCAACCGCCGCAGGACTGCGCGTGTCCGAAATCTCGAACTGCGCCGTCGCGTGTTCCCCCTCTGACCGAATCCGCTCCGCGCTTGCCGCCACCTGCCGCCCTTTCTCCGTCAAATGCAGCGACTCCTTCCCCGCGCCCGTGTAACCGCCTGGCTCCGTGTGCGCCCCCGCGCTCATCATCGTAACCCCCAACCGCGCCAACCCATCCCGCACCACCGCCCGCTCCCGCGTGCTCAACACCAACCCCACCTTCGGAAACGTCAACCGCAACGCGCACACCAGTTGCACCAACTCCCGCTCGCTCATCGGATACTTCGGCTCAAATTCCCCCGCCGCAGGACGCAACCTCGGCAACGAAATCGTCAACTGCGCCTTCCAGCAATGCCTCAACAAATACGCCGCATGCGCTGCCAATGCAATCGCCTCTTCCCGCCAATGCCACAAACCCAGCAACGCCCCGATCCCCAGCCGCTTAAACCCCGCCGCATACCCCCGCTCCACCGCCGCCAACCGCCAATCAAAGTCCCGTTTCGGTCCCGACGTATGCAACTCCCCATACACATCGCGGTTATACGACTCCTGATAAACCACCAACCCCTCCGCCCCCGCCGCCACCATCGGCGCATACTCCTCCTGCTCGAACGGCGCCACCTCGATGCTGACCGATGGCACACCTTCCGCCCGCACCGCCCGCACACATTCCGCCAGATAATCCCGCGACACGTACCTCGGATGCTCCCCCGCCACCAACAAAATGTTCCGAAACCCCTCCCGCGCCAGATACCGCGCCTCAGCCCCCACCTGCTCAGGCGTCAACGTCACCCGCAAAATCGCATTGTCCCGCGAAAACCCGCAGTATTTGCAAATGTTCACGCACTCATTCGACAGATACAACGGCGCGAAAAACCGCATCACCTTCCCAAAATGCTTCACCGTCAACGCACGAGACCGCTGCGCCATCTCCTCCAAAAGGTAGGGCGAGCTTCCAGCTTGCCCCTTCTCGGGATTGGACAAGCTGGAAGCTTGTCCTACACTGGGAGAAATCAACGCCGCAAAATCCCGCAACGAACGCGACGACCGCGCCAACGCGGCCCGCGCATCTGCCGCCGAAGCCCGCTGCGCAAACGCCGCCAACTCCGCCAACTCTAGCTGATTGAAATGTTCAACAAAACTCACACCCCGAAATTAACAAGACCGCCTCCCGCACGCAACCACTGTGAAAAAATTCCCTTCCGAATCCTCTGCGCCTCTGCGGTGAAAAATCTGTGTCAATCCGTGTCCATCCGTGGCTAAAATAAAAAAATGAATCCCCACTTCACCACCGTCCTCCTCCTCTGCGGCAGCAACGTCTTCATGACGTTCGCGTGGTATGGACACCTGAAAAATCTTTCCGACCGACCTTGGATAATCGCCGCGTTGGTGAGTTGGGGCATCGCGCTATTTGAATACCTCCTCCAAGTCCCCGCCAACCGCATCGGTCATCAAGTGATGAATGTCGGACAACTGAAAATCTTGCAGGAAATCATCACCCTCTCCATCTTCGTCCCCTTCGCGGTGTTTTACCTCAAGGAAAAGCTCACGCTCGATTATCTCTGGGCGGGCTTGTGCCTCTGCGGCGCAGTTTTTTTTCTGTTCCGTGCGAAGTTGTTTGCGGGGTGAGAGGAGAAAAAATGGAAGAAGGGATTCAGAATTCAAAAGTCGTGAGTCAGAAGCGTGACAATTGGAAACGGTTGAGAAATTCCTTCGCCGCACTCTCAGCATTTTCTTGTCTAGCGGCGGCTGTAGCGTGGGGATTTGGAATTGCGGGATGGGGATGGACATATATTTCGCCGCAAATGAGAGAAAATGTTTTCGCCACGGGAGGTGTTAGCGGTTCCTTAATGCTTTACTTTGATAAAACTAAAAAGCTTCGTGTAGATGCTCGCGAAGGCTTTGAGATTCAAGAAATGGTAAGTGAATATGATAGGAAAATCTGGGTCCTACCGTCTCTCGGACTTCCTGAGGAATTCAGGGCGGAACAAATGTTTCTAGTTTGTGTGCCTTACTGGCTACTCATTCTCCTCTTCGCCATTGCCCCTGCGCTGTGGCTGCGGCGGAGTTACGTTGAGCGGCGGGACAAGAAATTCTTCGCGGAAATCGTCGCCGCCAAGCGCGCCGAGCAAGCGCAAAAGGAAAAGCCGTGAAGCAGCATCTGAAAAATATCTTCACCGCCCTCTCCGCGTTCCTCTGCCTCGCTGCGATGGTCGCGTGGGGGTTCGGGATGGCGGGATGGGGAGTTTCCCTTACATTAGGGAAACAGGGCGGCTACTTTATTCATGTTCGGGGTGAACGCGGCGGACTGGAAGTGAGGATGATTGACGATTCAAAATCAGTTGATTTGGTTTGGTATACGGATTTCGGAATTAGGGAGGTGAACATGACGGAAGGAGCTTTTGTTGGTTTTTCGTTCGATGATGCAGATCGGTTAAGGACGGTGTGGTTAGCACATCATTTTATGCTTCCCTACTGGCTTCTCATCCTCGCCTTCGCCCCCGCCCCCGCATTATGGCTGCGCCGTCGTTACGTCGAACGTCGGGACAAGAGATTGTTCGAGCAAATCAAGCGGGAGAAACTTAGGGAGGGAACGGACATTTCTCACCACAAAGACACGAAGACACCAAGAATTTGAGCGTTGGAAATTCTGCTCCGCCTTTGTGTCTTGGTGACTTAGTGGTTCACTTCTCTTCTAGGAAACCAGTAAGCGGACTCGTCGCGCTCGCATCCTTCCGTCTCGGCGCGAGACCTATCTCATACGCTTCCCGTCCCGCTTCCACCGCCGCGCGAAACGCTTTTGCCATCCGCATCGGGTCGGTGGCAACGGCAATAGCAGTGTTCACAAGCACCGCGTCCGCGCCCATCTCCATCGCTTCCGAGGCGTGCGACGGCGCGCCGAGTCCCGCGTCCACGACGACGGGGACGGTGGCTTGTTCGATGATGATTTCGATATTGGCGCGTGTTTCGATGCCGCGCGCGCTGCCGATGGGCGAGCCGAGCGGCATCACGGTGGCGCAGCCGACATCCTCCAACCGTTTCGCCAACACAGGGTCGGCGTTGATGTAGGGCAGGACGACAAAACCTTCCTTCACCAAAACCTCCGCCGCCTTCAACGTCTCAATCGGATCGGGCAGCAGATAATGCGGGTCGGGGTGAATCTCCAGTTTCAGCCAGTTGCCGAGTCCCGCCGCTTTCGCCAACCGCGCCAGCCGCACCGCTTCCTCCGCGTTCATCGCGCCGCTCGTGTTCGGCAGCAAAAGAAAACGCTCGCGGTCAATGAAATCCAGAATGTTCGCGAACGGGTCGTGTTTGCCGCTCAGGTCGGCGCGCCGCAGGGCGACGGTGACGAGTTCCGTGCCGCTCGCCGCCAGCGCATCGCGCATCAGCTCGTTCGAGGAAAATTTCCCCGTGCCCATGATGAGGCGCGAGTTGAATTCGCGCCCCGCGATTTTCAGTTTGGAAGGTTTGTCCGCCATGTTTGCGCCGCGAAAGTAGCACAAAGAATTTATGGTGAGAAACACGAAACGCGACCGAAACGGTGAGAGTTTTCTCAGCGGGGAGGTTTTCCTTCGATGCCCATGATGAGCACGGTCAGATGTATTTGAATTTTTTTGTCCGTCGTTGTGTTAAGCGCCGCCTTCAAGAACGGAAGCGCAGGTTCGCCAATCATCCAAAGCTCAGCCGTGGCAAAATTCGATACTTGCGGATCGCTGTCACCGAGTTTGACGATCAGTTCCTTCACTCTCGTTTCCAGCGCGACTCCTGTGGGACCAAAGATGGGGATGGGAAAACGCGGCAGTAGTGGCAATGGCGATTGAGGCGACGCGGGAGGAGGTTGGGGAGCGCCAGTGGGCGGGCGCGCGGGGATGGTGGCGGCGATGATTTTTTCGAGGCGCAGAATCTCATTCGCCGATGGAGTCAGCGTTTGAGTGAAGGGGACCATCTTGATCAAGCCGATGGAATCGCACCACGAACCGCACTTGCCGCAAATGCCAATGATCAGCCATCCGTCGCCGCCGAGTTGTTGGACTTCGGTCTTCCCTTTGCCTCCGAGCCATTTACTCTTGTAGGAGTCTGAGGGGTCGAGACTTGCTCCGCCTGGCATGAGCCGCATGAATACAACTTCCAATCCGTTAATGCGCGTCAACCCATTCACCCGCAAAGCTCCGACGGCATACCCTTCACGGGCGACCAACGCAACAGGGGGAGAGTCGTCAACCAGTCCCCCGTAGACCGCGCCCTTCGTCGTGCCATTCGGCGTCATGTAAATTGCCTGGAGCGTCTTGATGCCGCCTTGAATGACCGTAAAATTGAATCCAACCACAACCCTGCGCTCCTCCAGTCCCTCCTCAAACGCTCCCCCGTCCTGTCCACCGACAAGCTCAGTTTTCTCAGTCCTTCGCTCGCGCAAATAGCTCTCGTAGTCATTCAACACCTTGACCGTCTTAGACTGTCCGTAGAGCGAACTCAGGACGAATCTCAGCGCGAGCGCATCTCCCCATTTTTTCTTGTCCACGAATCCACGAATCCGCCCAACAATGTCGTCTATCTCTGTCTCCACAGGGTCTTCGGTAAGCCAGCCAATCATCCGTTGCGCTTCGGTCGTATCAACGCCTGCCTGCGCGAGAGTTTTCAAACGGGCGGTTACTTCGGCGGACTTGTTGTAAGGGAAATTGCACCAGAAAATATCGAGCAACAGTTCCTTGTCGTTCGGTTTCGCCATCAACGCGAGGGACACAACTTCGTCGAACTTCAAATTGGCTATCGGAACGGAAAATCCCACAACGCCGCCAACGACCGACCGCTCCAATTCCAAATGACCGCCCGCGACCTCCACCAGGACGCCCGTCTCGCCTTGAATCGAAAGGGATTTGCCTTTGAGGTTCGCGAACAAGTCGGGCAGCGGCGACCCAAAAATCTTGAGCCGTCGAGCGACCGAACCGAATGCCACGGCGCGTTCTCTCAAGGGAACGAAAACGGGGTCAACCGCCGCCTCTTCCGCCACTTTTTCTGCTGCCGCGTAATCGCGCTGAGACAAGGTTGCGACAAATTTGTTCTGCACATCCCCGAATCCCTGAATGGCTTTCGCGCGGTCAAGTTCTCGCTGCGCTATTTCTTCTGCCTTCGCGCGTTGTTCGTCATTTTTTTGCTGTTGGTCGGCAGTCAGCACAACGCCCGAAGGAGCACCCAACGGGTCGAGCCGAACGATTTTCGGCGATCCAAATTGCCATGAACCCTCGCCGTCCATGAAACTCGCCTGGACGAGAACGGAATTGACGCTCGACGGCGGACCCGAAATCTGGAATGTACCTTGCGCCAGTTGTCCGTTGATGGTCAGCGGCACTTTTTGCGCGTTCGGCAATGGCGCCCACAATCCTTGAGGGTCGGGTTTCAGTCCGCGCGGAACGTGGTTCGACAAATAGTAGAGCGCGACTTCCTTCATCTTGCTGAGAGGATCAATCAAGGTCGCGGTCGCGGTCGCTTCCGTGTTGCCGTTGTCTGTGAGTTTCAAACGAAGCGCAATGCCGCCGACGCATCCCGACAGCATCGCCGACAACTCCGACGGCGGGATGGCAATGCCGATGCCAGAGCCGCGAACTCCCGCCACGCACACGCCGACGAGTTGTCCGTTGGCGTTCACCGCAGGACCGCCGCTGTTTCCTGGGCTCATGGCACTATCAATTTGCACCGCCGCGATGTTGCCGTAGTCGTCGTGACGGATGCTGGAAATCGCGCCCCTGCTTACGGAGACTTCGGGGTTGCCCTGCCGCTGCGCCAACGTCTTGCCCAGTGGGAATCCAAAGATATATACAGGCAATGTCTCCACCAATTTGGAGGGGCGGCTCAAATCCAATGGTTCAGGCAAATCGGGTCCTGCTATTTTCAACACCGCAAGGTCGCGCTCCTCGTCCGCAGCAACCACTTGCGCGGGGAACGACCTTTCCTGCCGCGTCCCGCTCCCAAGCACCGCGCTCACCGTCGAATAAGTTCTGTTCGTTTTGTCATCCGTAACAACGTGGTGGTTTGTCACAATGTAACGCGTGTCTCCAACAGCCTTCATGACGAAACCCGAACCCGTCGCCTCCACCGCGTCGAAGCTGCCAACTTTGAGATAGACCGTCGCGCTCCTGATTTTTTCCAGCAACTGCAACGGAATCGCATCCCTTTTGAGGAGGTCCTCCTCGGCAGCGGGAGGCGCGCTGATTGGATGCGGCGGCGGCGCCACGATGGGAACGGGAGTCACCGTTGCTGCAGCGCGAGGAGGAGCGGCTGGTTGAGCAGGCGTTTGAATTGGGTCCGTGTTTTGCCTCGCGGTCTGCGTCGGTTTTTCGGACGGCTTCCTGAAGAAAAAAAACGCCCCGCCAGCGCCGATGGCAAGCAACAACAATGCGCCGACCCCAATGAAAAACGCCGCTCGGGACTTTTGTGCGGGTTCGGTGCTGCCGACGTGAGTCGGCGGGATTGGAGAAATGGTCCCATCGCCTGCGTTAGTTGCTGCACCATCGGGCGCCTCGCACGGAGTTTCTGCATCCTCCATTTCAACATTCTTCTTTTCTTCACTCTTTGCCTGCCCGCTTTCCGCCCCACGGTGCGCGCTCATCGAGCGTCCGCTGTGACGCTTCATTGACGAGTTGCCTTTGAAAAATAACGAAATCTGCGGTGGTCGGCGTTCCAGCGAGAGACTCAAATCGCGCAATACTTCATCCCAACTCGCGTAACGGTCAGCCGCATCCTTCGCCAGCATTTTTTCCAGCACGCGGCAGATGTGGGGAGAAACGTCAGAGACAACATCACGCGGGTCGGGCAATTGTTCCGAAATCTGCCGCGCCATCACCATTCCAGGCGTGCCGCCATGAAACGGGACGTTCGCCGTCAACGCATAATACAAAGTCATGCCCAGTGAATAAATGTCCGTGCGAAAGTCTATTTCCGAATCACCGCGCGCTTGTTCAGGCGACATGAACTGTGGCGTGCCGAACACCTTGCCGCTCAACGTCAGCATCGTGTTTTCACCGAAATTCTTTGCCAAACCCAGATCGCACAACTTCACGTTGCCTTTTATGTCCACCATGACATTGTCGGGCTTCACATCACGATGCAGCAATTGCGCTTCATCCCATCCGTGCTTGAGCGCGTTGGCAATGCAGATGCCGATGCCGAGCACGGTGACCTCGGGCAACGCCCCCTCCCGATGCACCCATCGTTGCAACGTTTCGCCGCCGACGAACTCCATCGCATAATAATACTGACCGTCAGTTTGTCCCGCGTCGTGAACGGCAACGATGTTGGGATGCTGGAGTCGCGCTGCTGCTCTCGCTTCGCGCAAAAAGCTGTCGGTATATTTGGCGTCAGAAGTGAGCTGAGGCGCCAGAATCTTCAAGGCGACCGTGCGATCCAGAGAAACCTGTTTCGCTCTATAGACCGTTCCCATTCCGCCGTTCCCAATTTCGACGAGAATCTCGAATCCGCCGAGGCGCGTGGGTGGTGGGGGTGAGGGATTGTGGCTGTTCGTTGCCATGTCGGTGCCGCCTGCTCTTTGTAGCCTTCTGTCATGGAAAAAGCACGAAAAAAATCGCTGGTGAGAACTGCGAGTTACTTTCCCATCTGGATTTCGTTTCTGCGCTCTTTCCAAGCCCACGGGTGCGATTAAAAGTGGTGGTCAACAAGTAGCGGCGTGGTTTTCAAGGGCAGGACAACCCTCTCCGTGTCCCGTTCTCGGGAGCCCGCCTGCGCGGGACTCGGAGTCCGTCGGAACGGAAC
>Ga0187892_10006483_pt1 | contig 17333 bp, 12 predicted proteins | sample MA1701073metaG_FD_139345 | JGI IMG/M metagenome (GOLD analysis project Ga0187892, IMG submission 139345) | Bio-ooze microbial communities from a basaltic lava cave in the Kipuka Kanohina Cave System on the Island of Hawaii, USA - MA170107-3 metaG ... | reverse complement strand
CTCGGCGCTGAAAAGGACCCATTGGAGGTCGGCGATGGAGATGAGGGGCTGGCCGGCGAGGCGCAGGATCCTGTCCCCCGGCCGCAACCCTGCCTTACCCCAGAGCGAGTCCGCCAAAACCTCGGTCACGGTCGCTCGCTCGGCCGGGTCGAGCGTGAGACCCATCCGGGCCAGGTTAGGATAGTCAGAGGTATAGCGGTCGGGGATGGGACGCTTCCCGTCGCGGAGGGAGTGAATGACCGCGTCCTGAACGTGGTGGCAGTGAAGGCAGCTCCTGTTGTCGCCCCCCCTGCGGTAGGTGCCCCTCTCGACGATGTCCGGAAGGATTTCTGCCGTCTTCCATTCGAGCGTGAGGCCCCGCTTCCCCGCGAGCTCGGCCTTGTTGGCCGGGTAGTTTCTGTGAAGTTCGAGCGCCCCTTCCAGAGCCTTCCTCAGACCCGCCGTCGAATTGTCCCACTTCCAGCCGTAACGGCCGTAAATCGTCTGGTCTGCGTTCATAAGAAAGACCACCCACGTCGACCACCAGTCGAACTGGAAGAGGGAGAGATCCATCCCCCAGCCTTCGATGACGCGGACGCAGACGAACTCCTCCATGACCTTGGCCAGCTCCTTGTCTTCGCGACGGGCAACCTGCCTGTCGATGGCGGTGCAGCCCTTTCAGGGCACTCAGCGGAAGACGACGAGGAGGGGTTTCCCGGACTTCTTCGCTTCCGTGTAGCCGGCCGAGAGGTCGTTGTAGATCCAGTTCCCGACGAGCTCGTTCCGGTCTTTCGCGAAGCCGTCGGCCCGGTCCTGGGCGCCTTCGGTCGAGGCGCCGAGGGCGAGAGCGGCGGCCAGGAGGGCGGTGTGCCTTCCCACTGCCCGGAGTATATCACCGCGTACCCTGAGGCGAGTGGGAAGGCACCGCCCCCGGGGCTTAGGCGAAGCCCTCGTGCTCGATCCCGATCGAGTGCTGGTTGTAGTACCAGGTGCCCGCGTGCCAGGCGATGTCCTTGTCGGCGACCATCTGGGTAATGGCGCCGGAATTAGACACCACGCAGTGGGCGCTCACGTCGGAGGAGCTGTTCTGGAACCACGAGATGCCCGCGGCCGCGCTTCCCTCGATCGTGTGGATGACGACATACCAGATCCCCCGGCTCGTGGAGGAAGGGGTGTAATTATCCCACGCGGCGGGGCGCCAGCTGACGGGCGGCTTCGACTGTGCCTGTGCTTGACCAGCCGCGGCCGCAAGAGCGAAGAGGATGGCGCACGCCGAGAGGATCGGTTTCTTACCCATGCCGCTCTCCTTAGATGGCGGCTCGTCCCGTGGCACGAAACGGGCACGGGGCGGCCCTTCGCACGGGCGTAGGGGCCCGGTCGGGAATGTGGCTCCCGACCCGTTTGTTGGAAGAATGGGCGTCCGAACCCGCATCGCGCGGAACACGAAACTCGCGGCGTCGTACAAGAGCAGTTCGAACCCAATACGTTCCCCGAAAAGGGGACAAGGAGGTCCAGATGAAACGGTTAGTGACGGCCGGCATCCTGGTCGGAGCCGTGGCCTTCGCCTTCGCGGGGCCCGCTCAGGCCCAAGACCACGGGCGCGGGCACGGTCATTCCTACACCCATCAGCACGGGGGCGTGTACTACGACCGGCACCACGGGGACTACAACCATCTGCACCGAGGCTTCTACCTTCAGGACCACGGGTGGTCCTCGGACCTGCATTACGGGACCTACAACCACCGGCACCACGGGGACTACTGGATGCCTCACTCGTACCGCTACCAGGAGACCCACCGCGTCCCGCGGCACCACGCGCCCCGGTACCATTACGGCGAGTCCCATCACGGACGCCATCGGTAGGACCCGGAATTCAACGTCCTTCCTTTTCAAACTGACGGAGCCCGCGACGTGCGGGCTCCGGCTTTTTTCGGGTTCCGGGCGCTGGAATTCGGACGGCCGTTGAATAAAATGAAGGCGGATTCCGTTAAGTATCGCAGATGAAGGCTACCGCCCTCGTCCTGACCGCCCTCTTCGGCGGGCTTCAGACGTTCGCCTACACGGATTGCTGCTGCGCCGTGCGATGCGAACGCGATTCGAACAGCGGATGCGGGAAGTGCGATGTCGCCGCGCACGAGGAAAAGTCGGCGGACTGCTGCGACAAGAGCGGCGAAGCTCGCGACGCCTCTCCCGAACCTGGGGGGGAATCTTGCGTTCACGTCGAACCGTCCGCCGACGTCCTCCTCCAGCACGCCGACTTCTGTCCTACCCCGAGCGTGACCCTTGCGGTCCTTTTCGAGGACGGATTTACAAGATCCTTTGAACCTCGTAACGAACTGAGCGCCCGGGACGGTGCGCCGCCGCCCCGAGGCGAGCCGCTTTACCTTCTCAACTCGGTCCTCCTCATCTAGAAGCCCGCACCCCGCGGTTTTCTCTCTTCCATTCTCTTTGCGGGGATTTCATGCGCGGTTTTGCGGGCTTTCTCTCCCTCCTTCTCGCCGGGTGCGCGTCGTCCTGGGGGGACGACTATGACCGCCTCTGGTCCGAGGTGAAGTCGCTTCCCGTCCGGGCAGAGCTCCCCCCGGAGGCCGGCTCGGTTTCGTTCGACGACGCCCGGGAAGTCGATCTCGAAACCCTCCTGCGGATTGCTCGAGAGCGGAACCCGGAATTGCGCGAAGGGGTTTCCCGCACCCGCGCGGCCCTGGCGGGCGTCCGGCGGGCGGGCGCCTGGGACGACCCGATGCTTGTCCTCAAGACCGAGGGGACGCCCCTCCGCCAGCCGACGAGCTTTAACCGCGCGATGGAGAACTCGCTCGGCCTTCAGCAGGCGATCCCTTTCCCGGGAAACCTCGGCTTGCGGTCCGAGGCCGCGGTCCGCGAAGCGGAGAGCCTGCACGAAACCTACCGGATGCGGGAGCGCGACGTCCTCGCGCGCGTCACGAAGGCCTACTTCGAGTACTGGGCCCTCGAGCGGGAGCTCGAGACCCATCTCGAGCACATCCGCCTCCTCGAAGAGTTCGAGAGAGTTTCCGAGGCGCGATTCCGGACGGGCGCGGTCTCGCAGCAGGACGTGCTCAAACCGCAAGTCGAACTCGTCACGCTTCAGAATGAGGTGCTCGGGACGCGCCAGCGGATCGACTCGGCCCGCGCCGCCCTGAACGCGCTCCTGGGGCGCCCGGCCGCGGCTCCTTTTGGTAAGCCCAAGGAACCTGCCGCGCCCTCCGACTTGATCGACGCTCAGGCCCTCTCGGCCCGGGCGCTTGAGGTCAACCCGGACATTCGCGCGGCCCAGTTCCGGATCCGCGCCGTTAAGACTCAGCTCCAGTTGGCCGAGCGGGAAGCCGTCCTACCGGACTTCGGGGTCGGCGTCGACTACATGCAGATTCCCGGCGAGTCCGACGCCTGGGCCGGCATGCTCTCGATCAACCTGCCCTGGCTCACCGGGAAACGCCGGGCGGAGGTGCGCCGGCTGGAGGAGACACTCCGCGCGGAAGAGGCAGCGCTCGAGACCGTTCGGACCCGCGTCCTCTTCGAGGTCCGGGACGCCGCCTCCCGGGTCGAGGCCGCCCGGAAGTCGCTCGTCCTTTTCGAGGGGGAGCTCCTCCCCAAGAGCGGCCAGAGCGTCGAAGTCTCCCGGTCGAGCTACGAGAAGGGGACGACTTCGTTCCTCGACCTCCTGGACGCCGAGCGTTCGAGGCGGGACGTCCGCCTCCGCTCTTATCAGGCGCGTGCCCAGTACGCTTCCGCCCTCGCCGACCTCGAGCGGGCTGCCGGCGAGGACGCCCGGAGGAAAGAATGAACAAAGTTTGGACGGCGACGAAGATCCTTTTCGTCCGGCTCCGGTTCATCCTCGTCTTCGTCGTGGTCGGGCTCCTGGTCGGGAACTGGAGCTGGATCACGAACGTGGTCGACCGGCTGACGCGCCCCAAGGCGGCGGGAGAGGCGGCCTCGCGCGAGTACGAGTGGTTCTGCCCGATGCACCCGTCCGTCGTCCGGAGCGACCCGAACGAGAAGTGCCCCATCTGCGGGATGCCGCTCTCCAAGCGGAAGAGGGGCGAGAAGGCCGAGCTCCCCGCCGGCGTCCTCCAGCGCCTGAGCCTCTCCACCCTCCGCATCCGCCAAGCGGGCGTCGCGACCGTAGAGGTGACGTACCGCCCGCTCGTCCGGGAGATCCGGACCGTGGGGCTTGTCACGTGGGACGAGCGCAGGCTCGCCCACATCAGTGCACGGATCGCCGGACGCGCGGACGAGCTCTTCATTAACTTCACGGGCGTCCGCGTCAAGAAGGGCGACCCCGTCTACAAGCTCTACAGCCCCGACCTCGTGACGACCCAGGAGGAGTACCTGCTTTCCTTGAAGGGGCTCGAAGACGTACGGTCGCGCCAAGGAGCGGACGAGGCCGCTGTCGCCCGGGCCAAGCGGCTTGCGGACTCCGCCCGCGAGCGGATGCGCCTCTGGGGAGTCACCGAAGAGCAAATCGCGGAGCTCGATAAGACGCGGAAGCCCCAGACCCACCTCACGATCTACTCGCCCATTGCCGGGACCGTGATTGAGAAGGACATTCACGCCGGACACTATGTCCAGGTCGGCGAGGACCCGTATACCGTAGTCGATGATTCCGTCGTCTGGCTCCAGGTCGAGGTGTTCGAACGCGATCTCGACCTCGTTCGCGAGGGGCAATCGGTCGAGGTCACGACCGAGGCCTTCCCGGGCCAAGCGTTCGTGGGAAAGGTCGTCTTTATCGCCCCCGAGATCGACCAGGCCACCCGCACGGTCAAGGTCCGGCTCGACGTGCCCAATCCCGACCGGAAGCTCAAGGCCGGTATGTACGCGACGGCTGCCCTTCGCGTCCCCCTCGGCCGGCAGCAGGAAGTCTTCTACGGATGCTGAGAGGCCTGCCCGGACGTCCGGTCGGACGTCCCCGGAAAGTGCTCGAAGTGCCAGATGGAGCTTGTCTTGAAGGGCGATGGCGACGGGCCCAAGCCGCCGCCCCTCCCGAGGGGGGAAGGCCAAGAACCTAAGAACCAGGAGTTCATCTACAAATGCCCGCACGACGGGGCCGTTCGAGATACTCCGGGGCCGTGCCCCAAGTGCGGGATGGCGCTGGGCGAGCAACACAAGGTACTCAAGCCCAAAGTCCCGGAGGCGGGAAAGACCGAGCGGAAAGTGTACGTGTGCGACATGCACCCCGAGGAGGTCTTCGACAAGCCCGGGACGTGCACGAAAGGGAACTGCGCGGGGATGAAGCTTGAAGAGCGAACGCTTCCCGCGGGGACCCGGCTCTTTTACACCTGCCCCGATCACCCGGAGGTCGTATCCGATAAGCCCGGGACGTGCCCGAAGGACGGGAAGAATCTCCGGTACAAGATCGAAAGTCAGGGGTCGCGGACGTCCGACCGTTGGGTCTGCCCGCTCCACCCCGGGAAGACGGCAAACGGGAAGGCGAAATGCCCCTCCTGCGGCGGCGAAATGAAGCACCTCCAGCTCGAAGAAGTGCTCTCCGTTCCCGCCGCGGCCGTCATCGACACGGGCATCCGGAAAGTAGTCTTCCTCGACCGGGGCGAGGGCGTCTTCGACGCGATCGAGGTGACGCTCGGCCCGCAGGCCGGCGAGTTCTACCAGGTCCTGAAGGGTCTTAACGCCGGCGACCGCGTGGTTTCCGCGGGCGCCTTCCTCCTCGACGCGGAGGCGCGCCTCAACCCGGCGGCCGGCGTCGTCTACTTCGGCGCGAGCGGTCAGGAGACCAAGAAATGAAGGGCCTGATCGACCGCGTCATCGACTTCTCGATTCACAACCGGTTCCTCGTCTACATCGCGACGCTCGCCGTCGTTCTTTGGGGCGTCTTCTGCCTCTACCGGACCCCGGTCGACGCGATCCCGGACCTTTCGGAGAACCAGGTGATCGTCTGGGCCGACTGGCCGGGGCGGAGCCCGCAGGAGATCGAGGATCAGGTCACCTACCCGCTTTCGGTCAACCTCCAGGGCCTTGCGGGCGTCAAAGCCGTGCGGGCGACCTCGGAGTTCGGGTTCTCGATGATCAACATCATCTTCGAGGACGAGATCGACTTCTATTTCGCCCGGCAGCGCGTTCTCGAGCGGCTTTCTGTGGCCGGCTCCTTTCTGCCCTCGGGGGTCGTGCCCTACATGGCGCCCGACGCGACAGCGCTTGGCCAGATCTTCTGGTACACAGTGGAAGGGGAGGGGAAGAGCCTCGACGAGCTCCGCTCGATCCAGGACTGGTACGTCCGCTACCAGCTCAACTCCGTCCCCGGCGTCGCCCAGGTCGCCTCGGTCGGCGGCTTCGTCCGCGAGTACCAGGTCGACGTCGACCCCGAAAAGCTCAGGGTCTACGACGTATCGCTCGGGCAGGTCTTCCGGGCCGTCATGGGCTCGAACTCCTCGGTCGGCGGGAAGGTGATCCACAAGGGGGGTGCCGAGTACCTCGTCCGGTCGACCGGCTGGATTCGCAACAAGAAGGACGTCGAAAACGTCGTCGTCGTCGAGCGGAAGGGCGTTCCCGTGCGGGTCTCGTCTCTCGCCTCCGTCCAGCTCGGGCCCGCCTTCCGCCGCGGCGTCCTCGAGAAGGACGGGGGCGAAGCGGTGGGCGGCGTCGTCATGATGCGCTACGGAGAGAACCCGCTCGAAGTCACGCGGCGCGTCAAGGAGAAGTTCCAGAAGCTCCAGCCCGGCCTCCCCCAGGGGGTCCGGATCGTCCCTTTCTACGAGCGGACGGGACTCATCGAGGCGGCGATCGGGACTCTGAAGACGACGCTCATCGAAGAGATCCTGATCACGAGCCTCGTCGTCCTCCTCATCCTCTGGCACGCCAGGAGCGCGCTCGTCATCTGCGTGACCCTTCCCCTCTCGGTCGCGATCTCGTTCATCTTCATGTACTACTTCGGGATCCCCTCGAACATCATGTCCCTCTCGGGGATCGCGATCGCGATCGGCGCCTTGATCGACGCCGGCATCGTCATGACCGAGAACGCCTACAATCGGCTCCACGAGAAGTTCGGAGGCCAAAAGGTAGTGGGCGACACCCGCCCTCTCGTTGCCGAGGCGTGCAAGGTCGTCGGGAGCCCGCTCTTCTCCTCGGTCCTCATCATGATCCTCTCTTTCGCCCCGGTCTTCGTCCTGGGGGGCATGGAGGGGAGGATGTTTAACCCCCTCGCCTACACAAAGACCTTCGCGCTCGTGGGCGTGGCGATCCTCGCCGTGACGCTCCTCCCGGCCATGATCCCCACTCTCGTCCGGGGGCGCCTCCGTTCTCAAGAAGAGGTGTGGGTCGTCCGCTCCTTCCTCAACATCTACCGGCCGATGCTCGACTTCTTCATCCGGCGCCCGGACGTCATCATCGTTATTACGGGCGCGCTCCTCCTGATCGGCCTCCCCATCTTCCCCCGGAAGGTGCCGTGGACCTTCTTCGTCGCGGCCGTGCCCTTCATCGTCGCGGCCACGGTCATGTTCATGGCCCGCCGGAAGCTCGTCTCGGGCCTCATCCTCTTCATCGTGGCGCTTGCTTCCTTCCGCTTCCTGAAGCCGGTGGGCGAGGAGTTCATGCCGCCGCTCAACGAGCTTTCGATCATGGACATGCCCGTCACGACCCCGAACGTCAACATCACCCAGGTGGTCGAGAGCCTGAAGGAGCGCGACGCGGTCATCCGCGCCTTCCCGGAGGTGCACCAGGTCGTGGGGAAGGGTGGCCGGGCGGAGACTCCCACGGACCCCGCGCCCATCGACATGGTCGAGACGGTCGTCACGCTCCGGCCGGAGGCGTGGTGGCCCAAGCGAAAGGTGAACTACGACGAGGTTCTCGCGGAGGCGAAAAAAGCCGCCCTCGCTCTCGTCCGCGCGGGGGTCCTCAAGGAGATCCCCAAGAAAGACCTGCCCGACTTCGCCAACACGATCACGATGGACGCGGTCAGCCGCTACGACCGGGAAGCTCGGGACCTGGCCGCGCGGCGCCTGCGGGAGTTCCGCCCCGAGAAGGGTCGCGAGCTCGTCCGTGAACTTCGGCGCGAGCTCGTCTCCTTCCTCCGCTCGAAGGGCGCGCTCAAGCGTCCCCTCTCCGAGGGGGAGTGGGGCCCCTGGGAGAACCGCACGGGCCAGCGGTACGGGGACGTCTTTGACGAGCACATCCTCCTTGAGGACGTCACGCGCCTCGTCGGACGGATGGTCGACCTCATGGCCCAGAAGGGGGCGCTCGACCCGAGCCCCGACCTCCTCGTGGAGCCGGAAGGGGTCCTTTCGAAGGCGCTCGACCCGCTGCGATCGGTGGCCGGCGTCGAACGGCCGGAACCCGTCGAGAGGTTCCGCCGCCGGCTCGAGGACCGACACGACGAGCTCATGCGGAAGCGGGTGAAGGAACTGAACTGGGAGATCGAGGACCAGGCCCCGGACCTCGTCGTCGGCAATCTCCTCGAGGAAGCGCTCAAGAAAGGGAAGGAGCAAGGGAAGCTCGCCCGCGAGGCCTCGGCTGAAGAACTCTCCAAGGTCCGTGCCGAGCGGGTCAGGACCTTCGGGAAGGGACTGTTCCTCTGGAAGAAGCAGAAGAGCGACCTCGTCAAGGAACTCGACAGCGAACTCCAGGTCCCCGGCTGGGGGAACATCTGGACCCAGCCCATCATCAACCGCGTCGACATGCTCGCGACCGGCGTCCGGACTATGATCGGGGTCAAGGTCTTTGGGGACAACCTCGAGACCATCCAGCGGATCTCCGAGGAAGTGGCGGCCGTCCTCCGGCAGGTGAAGGGCGCGGTCGACGTCTTTCCCGACCAGGTCGTAGGCGAGAACTACCTCGAGATTCAGATCGACCGCGAGCGGGCCGCGCGGTACGGCGTGAACGTCGAGGACGTCCAGAACGTGGTCGAGGTCGCCCTCGGCGGAAAAGAAATCACGATGACCGTCGAGGGCCGCGAGCGCTACCCGGTCCGTGTCCGCTACCCCCGCGAGTGGCTCGCCAGCGAGGAGCGTATCAAGAACGTCCTCGTGCCGGCCGGGGGCGGCGCCATGGAGCGGGGGATGGGGAACGGGATGGCCGAGGCCGGATGGCGGGCCAACGGGGCGCCGGCCGAAGGGATGAAGAAGGAGGGGGGCCGCCTCCGGCAGATCCCGCTCTCCCAGGTCGCCGATGTCAAGATCGTTCCCGGCCCCAGCATGATCAAGAGCGAGAACGGCCTCCTTCGGTCCTACGTCCAGCTCAACGTCCGCGACCGCGACATCGTGGGGTTCGTCGAGGAGGCGAAGGGGGCGGTCGAATCGAAAGTGAAGCTCCCCGCCGGCTACTACCTCGAGTGGAGCGGCCAGTTCGAGCACCAGGTCCGGGCTCAGAAGACGTTGACCCTCGTCTTCCCGCTCGTCATCCTCATCATCTTCGTCATCCTCTACATGACCTACAAGGACCTGGCCGACACGCTCATGATGTTCCTCTCCGTGCCTGGGGCGATCGCGGGCGCGGCCATCTTCCAGGCCATTTGGGGTCACAACTTCTCGGTCGCGGTCTGGGTCGGATTCATCGCGATCTTCGGGATGGCGGCGGAGACGGGCGTCGTCATGCTCGTCTACCTCCGCGAGGCGCTCGAAAAACGCGGCGGATTGGCCGCCGTCAAGAGCGAGGCCGACATCAAGGCCGCGGTCATGGAGGGGGCGGTCCACCGGCTCCGCCCGAAGCTCCTGACCGAGGGCGCGACCATCATCTCGCTCGTCCCCCTCCTCTGGGCGACCGGCGTGGGGGCCGAGTTCATGGGCCCGATGGCCGTCCCCATCCTGGGCGGGACGCTCGTGGCCGACGAGGTGATCGACATCTTCCTGCCGGTCCTCTTCTACCACGAACGTGTCCGGCGGTGGCGGAAGCTTAAGGAAAAGGAAGCGTCGGCCGCCGCGTCGGCGGCGCCGCAAACGGCTTAAGTCAGACTTTTTGAAAGGAGAGATCATGAGGACCCTCGCCCTGGCGCTCCCGCTCCTCCTCTTCGCTTGTGACAAGAAGGACGAGAAGGCGGGATCCGGTGGGATGCCCTCGGCCCCTGCCACGTCCGCGGACCGGGCCAAGGATCCGATTTGCGGGATGATGGTGGACAAGGCCACCTCGCTCAAGGCGACCCACGAGGGGGCCAACTATTACTTCTGCGCCGAGGAGTGCGTCAAGCAGTTCAAGGCAGACCCCAAGAAGCACGCCGTCAGCTGCGCCTGCGCCAAGACCGCCAAGAGATGCGACTGCGGTCACTGCGGGACCAAGGGGGAAACGTGCGACTGCAACTAAGGAGGATTCCTATGAAGGCAATGGCCTTTCGATGGGAACGCTTCGCGGTCTTTGTGTCTTTGTGGTGCAACCTGTCTTTACGAATTCGCTAGGATCAGCTTAGAGGAGTTCCGCCACCGGCTCCCGATCGTCCAGCAGGTACTGCGGGCGGCCGTTGTGGTCCGGAACCGTCGCGGACGGGTCGATTCCCAGCACGTGGTAGAGCGTCGCCAGGATGTTCTGGGGATTGTAGGGCCGTGTCGTCGGGTACTCTCCGCCCGAGCTGGTGGCCCCGACGTACTGCCCCATCTTCAGCCCGCCGCCCGAGAAGAGCACGCTGCCGGCCCCGGGCCAGTGGTCTCGCCCGCCGAACTTGTTGACTCGGGGGGTGCGCCCGAATTCGCCCCAGACGACGACGCACACGTCTTTGTCCAGGCCGCGCTCGTAGAGATCCGTGATCAGCGCGGACAGGCAGATATCGTAGAGCGGCAACAAGGTGCGGTACGACGCGAAGATCGACTTCAGGCCCTCGCCGCAGTGGTGATCCCACAGCCCTACCTGCATCGAGATGAACGGCACGCCCGCCTCCGCCAGCCGCCGCGCTCGCACGAACGCTTCCCAGTCCCAGAAGACGGGCGTCGCGGAGTGGGAGTACATGAACCGGTTGCCCCCGGCGCGGTAGCGGTCCAGCGTCTCGGGCTTCTCGTCGCTCAGATCGAACGCCTGTCGCGCCCGGGCGCGCGTCAGCAGCTCCATCGCCTGACCCGTATACGCGTCGAAGGCGCCCATTTCGCCCCGCGCGTCGGCGTCGCGGCGCAGGTTGTCGAGCGCGCCGAGCAGCTCCCGGCGGCTCCTCAGCCGCGCCAGATCCACCTGCCGCGTCACTTCCAACGTGCGCAGGCCCCCGGAGGTCGGCACGAACGAGCGGTGTTGCGCCCCGACGAAAAGCGGCTGCTCCGCCTCGGCGATTTCGCCGTTGTCACCCTGCAGGCTGACGAAGGTCGGAAGGGCGGCGTCGCGGTCCCGCGCCATCCGGCTGACGAACGACCCGAAGGAAGGACGGCGCTGCTTCTGCGGGAACCCCGTGAAGATTTCGATCCTCTGGTGGTCCGGCTCCTGCCACGTCGCGCTGCGGACGACGGAGAACTTGTCTGCCAGCTTCGCCTGCCGCGGCAGGAGCTCGCAGAGCTGCATGTCCGGGACGTTCGTTCGGATGGGCCGGAACTCGCCCCGGATTTCCGGGGTCGCGTCCGGCTTCATGTCGTACGTGTCGAGGTGGCTGGGCCCGCCGCCGAGGCAGATCATGATGACCGACTTGCCTTTGCGTTTGGGGTCCACCGCGCCGTGGGCCTGGAGGCGCAGGAGGTCCGACACCGCGAGCCCCCCGAAGGCCAGGCTTCCCGCCTTGAGGAAGCCGCGGCGCGACAGGCCGTCGCAGTACTTCCCCGGCTCGCCGTTGAAGAACGTCAGCATGCCGTTCCTGCCTCCAGACTCTTCCCCCTCGAATGACGCGCCCGGCGCCGTTTTGTGGCAGCGCGCGCCACACAATTGCAATACACGCAATCCGCCGCGGACGTCGGACGCAAAAAAAGAAAGCCCCCGGGGTCGCCCCCGGGGTCGCCCCCGGGGGCCTCGCAAGCCTTGGGCCGCGCGACGCGCGGCTACTTGTCGTGCTTCTCGTGTCAGGTGCCGCCGCCGAAGAAGAAGCCGCCGCCGCCCCCGCCGATCGAGAAGGCGGCGTCCAGCGCGCGACGGATCCGCTGGCGCGACTCCTCCAGGTGCGAGAGGCTGTAGCGGTCCAGGCCGGCCGTCCCCTCGGGAGTCAGCATCTTGTTCAGCGTATCGTGCAGCACCTTCATCTCGTGCCAGACGAGCGTTTTCGCCGTCCTCGGGTAGCCCCAGCCGAAGAACCCGCGGTCGCTCTCCAGCGAAATCTCGATCAGGTGCGCGAAGTACTCGCGCTGCAAGTTCCGGCGCAGGCTCGAGATGTAGGGCTGCCGCTCGGAGTACTTCACGTCCTTCTTCGGCCCCGCCAGGACCTCGGAGGCGATCGACTGCGTCATCGTCGAGATCAGCTCGGGCAGCGTGAGCGCGTCCTTGTCCTTGGGAATCCGCAACTCGGCATCCAGCACCCGCTGGAAGGTCTCCGGGTTGAAGACGTCCAGAATCGCCCAGCGCTGCACGTTCAGGATGTAGTCGTGGATTGGGAACTCGACCTCGGCGTCGAACTCGCGGCCCCAGTCGCGCCAGCGGCTCGCCCCGAGCTTGTTCAGGAAATCAGGCGAGAAGCGGTACGCCTGGTCGGCGAAGATGTGGTCGCGCAAGAAGGCGAGCGCCTGCCGCTGCGTTTCGGCCGGGATCGGCGTGATCGGCAGGCGCTCGTTCGGGTCGCCGCGGTGGTCGCGGACGATCGAGTTGCCGCCGATGTGCCTGGAGGCCCGCCCCTCGGCTTCCAGGCGCTCGAAGAGGAGGACCATGAACGCGCGCCGGGCCTTGGAGTACGAGTCGCCGGGCCGGACGGCGCGGTCGATCAGCTTCTCCTGGATCTGCTGGACGAGCTTCATCCGTTCGACGCTGTAGGCGAGCGGGTCGCTGCCGAAGTCGAATCGCTCGATGAGCGGGTCGCTCGACCAGACGTCCTCGTCGGTGCCGTAGGCGAGCCCCTTGTCGGCCACCCGCTTGGCGACCTTGTCGAGCTCGGGCTTCTCGGCTTCGGGCGTCCCCATCTCGATCGGCTTGTAGCCGTACTCGATCGCCCAGTAGTCGTAGGGGCCGATCGTCCCGGGCAGGTACCGCGACGGTTTCTTGGGGTCGTCGGGCACCCAGACCGGATTGTAGTCCATGACCGAGCCGCTCGAATCGACCGGCGCGGCGTCGCCCTTCAGCATGTCCTCGACGCTCCGGAAGCTCGAGGCCTTGAAGTTGTGCCGGAGGCCGAGCGTGTGCCCGACCTCGTGCATCACGATCTCCTTCACGATCTGGTCGATGAACTCCTCGGGCCACTTGTCGGAGGCCTCCTCGCCCGTGAGGGCGAGACCCGCGAGCTGCGCCACGGACATCTGGTGCAGGATCCCGCGGCCCAGCGAGCAGGCCTTCTGGCCGTTCCCTTCGAGCAGTCCCATCGCCTCCCGCTCGCGCAGGCCGGCGAGGACCTCGTCGCGCGACGCCTTGTCGGCGGGCAGCTCGGCCCGCGTCGGGTCCACGTTCGGGTTCCGGTCCAGGTATGCCCGCATCGCCGGCGAAAGGCGCGCGCGCGCCGACTCGCCGATCATGAGCTTGTGCTCCTGGAGGTAGGCGCGGATCATCGCGTCGTCGAAGATGATGTCCGCGTCCAGGATCTGGCCGGTGCGCGGGTCCACGCGCGACGGGCCCATCGCGAAGGCCCGGTCGCTCGTGATCCAGCGGAAGAAGTTGTAGCGCACGTCCTCGGGGTCGAGGTCCCTGAATTCGTTGTCGGCCGTCTGCTGGCGGGCGACGATCGCCTCGCTGATTCCGATCTTCTCGAAGGCCTTGTTCCACTCGAGGATGCCGTCGCGGACGGCCCGCCGGTACTGCACGGGCACCGTTTTTTCGATGTAGAAGATGATCGGATCCTTGGGCGGGGAGAGCTTGAGCTTTGCGTCCGCCTTCTGGATCTGCCACCGGTTGACGTAGCGGACGAAGCGCGTGTCGTCCTTGGCGCTCTTGGAGTAGTCCTTGATCGAGGTGATGAAGTATCCGACGCGGTCGTCGGCGATGCGGGCCCTGTAGCCCGTCTCCTTGAGCTCGGAGAAGCTGAAGTGGACGGTCGTGATCGGCCCGCGGCCGAACGGGGGCAGGTCGATCTCGATCTCGAAGTTGCTGGGGAAGGACTTGAGCTGGTGGATCTTGACGAGCATGGGGTCGACGCCGCCCGCGCGCATGCCCATGCCGAACCCGCCGCCCAGGATCGGGCCGATGAGCTGGGGCGCCCGCTGGGCGAGCAGCATGAAGAGGTCGATGACCGGGCCGCCGGAGGGGCTGAGCGTGAGGATGTCCGTGCTCAGGATGACCGACTCGGTGTAGTTCCTCTTGACCGAGGCGGCGAGGGGGTCGTCCGGGCGGGCGCGGTGGCGCACCTCGGGCTCGATCAGCATGAGCTTGCGGTCCACGCGCGTCCACTGGACGAGGAACTCGTCCCACATCCAGCCGCTGTAGGTTCCGCGGGCAAAGCTCGTCGCCAGGAGGAAGGGCCGGTTCAGCTTGTCGGGCGGGATCTCCGCCAGGAGCCGGTTCCCCTTCTGGTAGAGCGTGTAGTAGCCCTGCCTGACCTCGAGGTCCCGCGTGACGTCGGCGAAGTTCGGGAACTCGGGCGGCTTGGGCAGCGCCTGGGGCGCGCCGGTGGGGGCCGCCGGCTGGGTCGGCGGAGGAAGCGGCGGCGCCTGGCTGCCGAGGATGGCGACGGCGAGAGCGACGGCTCGCATAGACCCTCCCGCTTAGGGGTGACTTGAAGGATAGAAACCGGACATAACATGGGACGGCAAGGACTTCATTCCGTTTGGCTGTTTCTGATCCAGAAAGACTAAGCGCCCCCGCGCTCCGAATCCAGAGGAATTTTCCGGTCACGCGCCGATTCCCGGCCGGTCTGAATTTCAGACAGTTAGTGTAAAAAGTACACTAAGTAAAGGAGGCGGCCGATGTTCGGCATCCGGTACATGAAGGCGACCCCCACCACCTACGTTCTCCATTTCGCGGGCGGCCGGCTGCGCCGGGAGGGCGCCGGCCTCTCCTTCTTCTATTACGCCCCGACCTCCACCCTCGCCGCCTTGCCCCTGGCGAGCGTCGACGTCCCGTTCGCCTTCACGGAAGTCACCGCCGATTTCCAGACCGTCACCGTGCAGGGCGACCTCACCTATCGCGTCGCCGACCCCAAGCGCCTGGCCGCGCTCCTCGACTACACGGTGGGGCCCCGCGGGAACTACCTCTCGGACGACCCCGAAGCGCTGGGGGAGCGCCTCGTCCGCGCCGCCCACGCGCAGCTCCGCGGGCGCCTCCAGAGGATGAGCCTCCGGGAGGCGCTCACCGGCTTCGAGACTTTGGCGGCCGACGCCTTCCCGGGCCTCCAGAAGGCCCCCGACGTGGCCATGCTCGGCGTCGAGATCCTGGCCTTCACGATCCAGGCGCTCAAGCCCACCCCCGAGACCGCGAGGGCGCTCGAAGCGGAGGCGCGCGAGGCGCTCCTCCGGCGCGCCGACGAGGCCGTCTACTCCCGACGGAACGCCGCCGTCGAACAGGAGCGCGTGATCAAGGAGAACGAGCTTCAGACGGAGATCGCCGTCGAGGAGAAAAAGCTCCTCGTCCGCGAGACTCAGATGGAGGCCGAGGTCGCCGTCGAGGAGAAGCGGCGCGCCCTGATCGACGCCCGAGTGGAGAACGAGCGGAAGGACGCCGACGGCCGGGCCTACGCGCTCGAGGCGGTGCTCGGCCCCGTGCGGAGTCTCGACTGGCGGACGCTGATGGCGCTGGGAGGCGGCGATCCCAAGCTCATGATCGCGCTCGCCTTCCGCGAGCTGGCGGAAAACGCCCAGAAGATCGGCGAGCTCAACGTCACGCCCGAGCTCCTCGGCTCCCTGCTGGGGAAGAAATAATGGCGTTCGAGAAGATCGTCGTCGTCACGCGGAAGACGCGCCTGGAGGGCCTGGTCGAACGGTTCAACAGCCGCGGCCAGGCCCGCTTCGTGGTCGAGCACTCGGGCGGCGACTTCGCCGCCTACGAGCGCGAGGACGACGCCTACCGGCGGTCGGTCGACACGCTCCGATCGTCGCTCCAGCTCGGCCTGCGGCTCCAGTTCGTGGAGCGGTCGCTCGTACCCACGCTCCTCTTCTCGGGGACGGACCTCGTCGTCGCGGCCGGGCAGGACGGCCTGGTGGCCAACACCGCCAAGTACGTGGGCCGCCAGCCGATCGTCGGCGTCAACCCCGACCCCGACCGGTTCGACGGGATCCTGCTCCCATTCCAGCCGGCGCAGGCGCGCGACGCGGTGGGGAGGGTGCTGGACGGCCGGGCGCGCATGCGGGAGGTCACACTCGCCGAAGCGGTACTTAACGACGGCCAGCGCCTCCTCGCGTTCAACGACCTCTTTCTGGGGGCCCGGACGCACGTTTCGGCGCGCTACCGGATCCAGGTCGGCGAAACGTCGGAGCCCCAGTCGTCGAGTGGGATCCTCGTCTCGACCGGTGCGGGTTCCACGGGGTGGCTCTCGTCGGTCTTCAACATGGCGGCGGGCGTGGCGCGCCTGGGGGGCGGCCGGCCGGAGCGGGGGCTCAGGCTCGAGTGGGAGGACCCGCGGCTCGTCTTCGTCGTGCGGGAGCCCTTCGCCAGCCGCCATTCGAAGGCGGGGATCGTGGCGGGAATCCTCGAACCGGGGCGGGAGCTCCTCGTCGAGTCCCAAATGGCGTCGGGAGGCGTGGTCTTCAGCGACGGCGTGGAGGCCGACGCGCTGGAGTTCAACGCGGGCGCGGTCGCGCGCGTCCGGGCTGCCGTGCAGAAGGCGCGCCTGGTCATGCCTTGAGGCGCGAGGCCTGGCGGACCAGGAGCCAGGCGGTCGGCGCCGCGACGAGAGCCATGCCGGCCACGGTGGACGGGATGAATGAACGGCGCCAGACGAAGAGGTCGAAGAGCGCCCCGAACGCGAACTGCGTGAGCCCGACGACGGCGACGCGGGACGGGTTGCCTTGGGCGAAGGCGCGCGTGACGGCGATCTGGCCGGCCGTGCCGATCACGGCCACACCCAGGAGCAGGACGAGGGTGGGGGGGTCGCGCAGCGCCGGCCCGTGAACCGCCAGGCCGGAGGCGGCCAGGACGATCGACGCGACGACGGTCGAGACCGCGGAGAAATGGACGACGACAGCGCGCGGGTCGACGTCTTTCAGCGTATGGAGGCCCAGGACGGCGACCGCCGAGAAGAGCGAGTTCGCGAGGGCGACGACGACGGCTAGGTCGAGCCGGCGCGTGTCGGGTCGCGCGATGAGGAAGACGCCGACGACGCTCATCGCGATCGCGAGCCAGACTTTGAGGCTCGGCCGCTCGCCGAAGAGGGGCCAGGAGAGGAGCGATACCCACACCGGGACCATGCTCATGAGGGTGATCGCGTGGGCGAT
>Ga0187892_10006480_pt1 | contig 17343 bp, 15 predicted proteins | sample MA1701073metaG_FD_139345 | JGI IMG/M metagenome (GOLD analysis project Ga0187892, IMG submission 139345) | Bio-ooze microbial communities from a basaltic lava cave in the Kipuka Kanohina Cave System on the Island of Hawaii, USA - MA170107-3 metaG ... | reverse complement strand
GAAGGCGGTGCCGAAGCTGGTGGAGGACCTGCTGGCCGAATCGGGGTCCTACGCCATGGAGGCCGGCAAGGACTTCGAGTTCAAGACCACCGCCGCCTACCCGACCCGGGAGTACACCGTGCAGTACCAGGAGTCGGACTTCGCGTTCGTGAACCGTCTGCTCGAGCACGAGGGGATCTTCTACCAGTTCACGATGCTCGACGACCGGGAGAAGGCCCTGTTCGCCGACGGCAAGGACGTCTTCGAGTCCGTCCCGGGGAACGCCACGCTGAAGTACCAGCCGCGCGGGGCCAAGGTGGCCATGGAGTCCGGGGCGGCCCGGGACGAGGAGGTGGTCCACGGCTTCCTCGGCCGGCAGGTGGAAGGCCCCAAGAAGGTCCAGCTGGCCGACTGGAACCACCGGACGCCCGACGCGAGCCTCGTGGCCGAGGCGGACTGCGACCCCGCGGGGGACGGGAAGGTGTTCGAGTACGGGAACCACTACAAGACCAAGAAGGAAGGCGAAGACCTGGCCAAGGTGCGCGCCCAGGCGATCCTGTGCCGCCTCCGGACGTTCGACGGGGAGAGCAACTGCCGCCGCCTCCGCCCGGGAGCTAAGTTCAAGCTCGACGGCCATTACCGCGAAGACTTCAACGGCGAGTACCTCGTCACGTCCGTCCGCCACCGGATCGTCCAGCCGGTGAAGGAGCTCAAGGGCGACGACGTCACCACCTCGTACGAGAATTCGTTCACGTGCATCCCGGCCGACAAGACGTTCCGGCCCGAGCGGCGTACGCCGCAGCCCCGGATCCCGGGAGTGATGTCGGCCCTCGTCCACGCGCCGGACAACGCGGAGCACCCGGAGATCGACGACGACGGCAAGTACCGGCTCAAGTTCCCCTTCGACATCCTCGAAAAGAAGGACAAGGGCGAGAAGCCCTCCCGGCCCGTGCGGGCGGCGCAGCCCGGCACGGGTGCCGACTACGGGTTCACCGCCCCGCTCAAGGGCAACGCCGAGGCCGTCGTAGGGTTCACGGAGGGCAACCCGGACCGCCCCGTCATCCTGGCGTCGCTGCCCAACCCCAAGAACGGCACCCCCGTCAAAGGCGGCAACAAGAGCCAGATGATGTGGAAGAGCGCCGCGAACAACATGATCGTCTTCGAGGACAAGAAGGACTCGGAGAAGATCTACATCTACGCGCAGAAGGACTTCCACCTCCGCGTGAAGAACGACGACGTCGTCTTCGTCGGGAACGACCACCACGTCCACGTCAAAGGCAACTGGGCCGAGAAGGTGGAGGGCAACCGGCACGGGGAGCTCGTAGGGAGTCACGTCGAAAAGATCGACGGGAGCCGCGAGGTGGCCATCAAGGGCGACGACGTCCTCCACGTCAAGGGCAGCTTCTCCCTCAAGGTCGACGGGAGCGTCGCCCAGGCGTTCACGGGGGGCCACTCGGTGGATTGCAAGGGCAGCATCTATCTTAAAGCCACCGGCCTCGTGCTCGAAGCCACCTCCGGCATCACCCTCAAATGCGGGGGGAGTTCCATCGCGATGAACCCCGGGGGCGTGACCATCAAGGGGAGCGTCGTCGCGCTCGACGGGTCGTCGGTCATGCTGGCCATGCCGGGGCCCGCGGCCCCCACGGCGGGCCAAGCCGGGTCGGTCGCGGCCCCCGCGGCGCCCGGGGTCCCGCTCGACGCGGACGAGCCTGGGGCGGTCGGGGCAGCCGGCGGCGCGATCGGCGTCCTGGGGGGGGGCGGCACCATCCCCAAGCCCCACAAGCCGGACCCCGCCAAGACCCACTGGGTCGCCGTCGAGCTCGTGGACCAGGACAACAACCCGGTAGGCGGGGCCCGCTGCAACGTCAAGCTGCCCGACGGGCGGGTGGCAAACCTGACGCTGAACTCGGAGGGGAAGGGCAAGGTCGTGGGGATCGACCCCGGGTCGTGCGAGGTTTCCTTCCCTGACTTCGACAAAGGGGATGTGGAGGCTTAAGCCATGCCCCAGAATCACACGGTCCAGAAGGGCGACTGCATGACGAGCATCGCCGCCCAGTACGGCTTCAACAAGTTCGAGACGATCTACAACCACGCGGCCAACGAACAGTTCAAACGGGATCACCCCAACCCCGACGTCCTGACGCCCGGGCGCGTCGTCGTCATTCCGGACCGGGACGTCACGCCGTTTACGGGGAAGTCGACCGACCAGACGCACAAGTTCAAGCTGAAACGGCCCAAGTGCATGCTCAAGCTCGAGCTCAAGGACGATCAGGATCAGCCGCTGGCGAGCAAGGAGTACGTGCTCGTGGTGGGGAATACGACCCTTGAGGGCACGACCGACGGGTCCGGCAAGATCGAGAAGGAGATCCCCCCCAATCAGAACACGGGGGTGGTGACCGTCTACATGGACCGGAGCGACGCGGCGGCGCCGGTCATCAACTTCGCGGTCGAGCTTGGAGGGCTGGAGCCGCACACGACGATCACCGGCGCCCAGCAGCGCCTGCAGAACCTGGGCTTCGACTGCGGCGGGACGACCGGCGTGGCGGACGCCCGGACCCAGGAGGCCGTGCGGGCGTTCCAAGGGAAGAACGGCCTCACGGTCAACGGGAACCTGGACGACGCGACCAAGACCAAGCTGAAGGACCTTCACAAAAGCTAAGTACTTCGACTCGCAAGTTCTGTACCGGTGGCCAGAGGCAACCGGTACAGAACGTCTGCGGCTCAGGACTAAGGGAGGAGTCGACGCCATGGCCGTGTCCCTCGCGCGCCAGAGTCCGAACACCGTCGTCATGCGGCGGATCAAGATCTACTTCCGCCAGTATCCCGGCCCCAACCGCGGCGGCGCCACGGGAGCGATCCCGAACGCGCCCTACTCGCTGACGGCGGGCACCACGTCGGTCTCGGGAACCACCAACAGCGAAGGGGCCGTGGAGGTCGTCTTCCCCGCCGGGGAGACCGCCCGGCTGGAGATCTTCGGCACGGTCTACGAGCTCACCGCCCACGGGTCGCTCGAAGCCCAGACGACCGTCCCGGGCGCCAAGCGGCGCCTGAACATGCTCGGCTACCGCGCGGGCCCGGTGAACGCGACGGTCGACCAGCGAGGCGACTATGCCCTGCTCGACTACCAGGCCGACCACGGCCTGGGCGTCCGCGGCTTCGACAACGCGGGGGCGGTTCCCACGGACACCCAGAACAGCCTCCGGACCGTGGCGGGAGAATAGGGAGGCGTCATGGCCATCCGCGAAGCGGTCTACAGGTGGCGCACCTTCTCGCCGGTGCGCTTCCAGCGCGCCGTCTCCGGGGCCCCGGTGGCGGACGCGCCGGACCTCGACGACCGCGGGTTCCGCGACGACGAGCACGGGCCGGTCGTGGGGGTCTCGGCGGGGGACACGGTCCGGGTGGCGCTCCGGAGGGCGGCGCTGGACAACTCGTCCAACGTCTTCGTGACCTCCACGAACACGGGCGTCGTGACCGTGGCGGCCCCCGCGGGAGGCCGCCTCCCGGCCGGGGACCGGGCGGAGTTCCGCATCCAGGGCGCGGCGGGCGGGACCGCCGTGCGCAGCGCGCGGATCGAGGCGCGGTTCGGGAGCGCGTCGGGGCCGGTCCTGGGGGCCCTCACCGTCTGGGTGCTCCCCATCCTCCGCGTCCGCATCACCCCCCACCTGGTAACCATCCGGGACGCGGCGGGGGGGTCGCGCGGGAGCATTGCGAACGTGAATACGATCATGACCATGGCCCAGGCCATCTGGAGGCCGTGCGGTGTCCAGTGGACCGTCGGCACCGTGCGGAACGAGGACGTGACCTACCAGACGGCCGGCATCGCGCGCGACGAGCCCTTTACCACCGCGAACGCCTTCCGCAATACGGAGATCGCCCAGCTCCTCAACACCAACTGGGTCACCAACACGATCAACGTGTACTTCGTGCACCGGATCGGCACGGGGGTTACGCTGGGGTACGGGTTCCGGCGCTCGGACGTCGGCCGGTGGCAGGTCCCCAACCCCGGCATCATCGTGGCCGACACGAACTCCAACGGGTTCGTGCGGGACACCCAGAACTGGGCGGGCACGTCGGCCCACGAGGTGGGCCACTTCCTGGGCCTCGAGCACGCGGGCGACAGGCCGCCGGCCAGCGCCCTCGACGACCAGTGGGGCCACCGCATGCTCATGTACAACTTCGCGCTGTTGTCCGCCGGGGACCGGTTCCAGGACGTGGGGTACGGCAACGGGCGGAGGGGCAACCTGATCACCATGAAGGACCTGCCGCAGATCGCCCTGGACGCGGAGTGCGGCATCTCGCGGAACACGGTGTCGCGCCCGTCGGGGCCCTATTAGTTCGGGAGAAGGAGCCACGATCATGCGTGCCTGGGCCTCGGTCCTGGTGCTTCTGGTGGCTTCCTGCGGGACGGGCCCGGCCGAGGCGCGCTCGGTCCGGGGCACGACCCCGCGACAGGGAGAAAAGGACATGGATACGCTCAAGCAGCAGGTGTTGAAGGACGACCCCGCCGCCGCGGTGAGGGCCCGCCAGATCGGACGCAAGGCCGCGCCGATGCTCAAGGACCTCGCCAAGCACGCGGAAGCGGGGGTCCGGGAGACCGCCCTCAATTGCCTCAAGGAGACGGGCGGGCCGGAGGCGTCACAGGCAGCGCTCGAGGCCCTGGCGGACGACGACGTCCAGGTGGCCGCGGCGGCCGTCGGCGTCCTCCAGAAGCACTACGACCCGAAGGACTCGGGGCCCCTCCTGGCGGGCTACGACAAATGCCTTCACCCCCTCGTGCGGCAGGAGCTCGCGCTCCTCGTCGGCCGCGGGGACAAGGCGGCCGACTTGGCGGGCCTGAAGAAACGGAGGGTCGCCGAGAAGGAGGCGGAGGCGGCGGAGGGGGCCGTCGTGGCCCTGGCCCGGCTCGGGGACAAGGAGTCCCAGGAGGAATTCGTCCGGCAGCTCCACGCCTCCAAGGAGCGCGGGCGCCGCCGGTACCTGGTCGACTACGTCTCCTACATCAACGCCCCCTGGGTGCTCAAGCCCCTCCTCCCGCTCCTGGACGACAAGGAAGTGATCGTGCGCATCGCGCTGGACGCCCGGCCCGACCTGGACGTCAACCTCCGCACGTGCGACGTCGTCGTGAACCAGGCGGCGAAGATTTCGGGGCGCAAGTTCGCGTTCAAGGTCGAGGAGTACAAGACCTACTCGGACGCCGAGGTCGACGAAGCGAGAAGGTTCCTGAAAGGCCTGCCGTGACCATCTCCGAGTCGGTCTATAAATGGCGGACCTTCGTGCCCGTCCGGTTCCGGCGGGCGAGGACGGGGGCGCCCCACGAGGACTTCCCGGACCTGGACGATCGGGGATATCGCGACAACGAGCACGGACCGATGGTGGGCATCACGGCCGACGACGTTGTCCGCGTCCAGGTCCGGCGCGTTACGCTGGATCCGTCGGCAGACCTGTTCGTCACCACGACCGAGACGGGCGTCGTCACCGTGGTCAACCCGCGCGACGGTCACCTCCCCGCCGGGGAGCGCGTCACCATCCACCTGCGCGGGCACCGCGCCCCGGGACGGACGCCGAACGTGCGCTTCGCGAAGATCCAGGTGCGGTTCGGGAGCGCCTCCGGCCCCGTGCTGGGCGAGCTCTCGGTCCGGGTTTTCCGGGCCAAGGATCTGGACGTCACCCCGCACGTGGTCACGATCCGGGGCGCCGGGGGCGAGCGCACCAGCATCGTCGACGTCGGGGCCGTCATGTCCATGGCGCGCGCGATCTGGAAGCCCTGCGGCATCCGGTGGACCCCGGGCGCCACCCGGCCCGAAGACGTGAGGTTCGCCACCGCGGGCGTCGTCATGGACGAGCCGTGGAGCCGGCGGACCCAGTTCGAGAACACCGAACTGGCGCGGCTGCTCGCCACGCGCGCCGTCCCCGACACGATCAACATCTACTTCGTCCACCGGATCGGCACCGAAGACACGCTGGGATACGGATTCCCGGCGGACGAGATCGCCGGCTATCACGTTCCGAACCCGGGCATCGTCGTCGCGGACACCGACGTGTCGGGCTTCGTGCGCGACGTCCAAAGCTGGGCGGGGACCGTAGCCCACGAGGTGGGCCATTTCCTGGGGCTGGAGCACGCCGGCAACATGCAGGGGGACGACGCGTTGAGGGACCAGTGGGCACACCGGATGCTGATGTGGAACAACGCGTTCATCACAGGCACCCGCTTCCCGAACGTCGGCTACGGGCACGAGCGGCGCGGGACCATGATCACGATGAAGCACGTCCCGGGAGTCGCCCTCGACTCGGAATGCGGCTCCGCCCGGAACGCCGCAGACGCGGGGCCGTATGGGACGATCACATGAGGCGGAAGGCGGCGCTCGGGTTCCTGATGGCGGGCGTTCTGGCGTCCTGCGGCGCCGGGATTCAGGCAAGGAAGGGAGACGCGGACATGGAGGCGCTAAAGGCGCAGGTCCTGGCGAAGGATCCGGCGGCCGCGCTGAGGGCGAGGCAGCTGGGCCGGCCGGCGGCCGCCGTGCTCGTCCCCCTGGCGTCGCACGAGGACGCCGGGGTCCGGCGGGTCGCCCTGAACTGCCTGAGAGACGTGGGCGGGGCGGAGGCGGTCAAAGTCTTCCTCCAGGCGCTGGCGGACGACGACCCCCAGGTGGCCGGCTCGGCCGCCAAGGGGTTCGACCGTCACTTCGACGCCGGCCACGCTCCGGCGCTCCTGCAGGCCTACGACAAGGCGCCGGAACCGCAGGCCCGCCAGGAGATCGCGCTCTTCCTGGGAAGGAGCAAGAACGTCGACCCCAAGGAGCTTCGCAAGAGGCTCGCCGCCGAAAAGGAGGGCGAAGCCGTGGAAGGCCTCGTCGCGGCCCTGGCCCGCCTGGGCGAGAAGGAGGCGCAGGAAGAGTTCGTCCGGAAGCTCCACGCGTCTAAGGAACGGTCAAGGCTTCACTGGATCGAGCACGCCCGCTACGTCCACGCCCCGTGGCTGCTGAAGCCGTTAGCGCCGCTCCTGGACGACAAAGAGGTCCTGGTGCGACACGGGCAGGATCTCAAGCCCGATCGCCAGATCGCCCTCCGCACGTGCGACCTGGTCGTGAACCTCGTCGCGTCGATCTCGGGGCGGAAGTTCTCGTTCAAGGTCGAGGAGTCCAGCCAGTACGCGGACGCCGAGATCGACGAGGTCCGGAAGTTTCTGAAGACGATGTGAGCTTAGGGTCCGCTCAGCCGGCGAGCACCTTGACGCCGGCGGCGAGCACTTTCGCCGGGCCCCCGCCGGGCGCCAGGCCGCATTCCGGACTGCTGGGGTCGCCGGTCCGAATGACGGGCTTCCCCATGGCGAAGACTTTCGTGCTCCCCATGACGAGCACCGCCTTGTTCGTCGCGGGCGGGACGGCGGGGCCGGGAATGCTCGCGCCTCCGACGGGGGGGTGGATCGCCGTGTTCACGACGTTGTCCGCCAGGACCGAGACGGGAACTCCTCCCACGAGCACCTTTGCGGCGCCGGGCCCCATGATCTGACCGACGAACGGGAGGGTCAGGGGGACGGGCGTCGGGACGGGCCCGCCGGGCGTAGGCGACGTGCTCTGGTAGATGTGGAGGCAATTTCCGAGCACCTTGTCGAACAGCACGGCCACTGGCAGGCTCATTCGTCGCGCCTCATTTTACATTAGACGCCTCAGGGTGCGATCTCATTTCACTTCCGGGCGAGGCGCAGCTTGCCGCGGATGATCTCGCCGAGGGCCCGGAAGGCGGCGTCGTCGGCCTTGTTCGGCTGCCGGAGCTCGATCACGAAGGCGTCGCGCGTGAAGACGGCGTGGTTCTTGGGGCGCGCGGTCTCCGCCGACTTCCGGAGGAACGCCTCCCACGCGGCGGCCTTGGCGGAGTCCCGCATCTGGAAGATCGTCACGTGCGTCTCGCTGGGGTCCACGACGGCCTCCCACCCTGCCGCGACGTCGGCCGAGGGCGGCCGGAGCGCGCGGGGGTTGGGCGTGAAGGCCGGCGCGCGGTCGATGTAGATCGACCCCGGCGGGAGCTGGTGCGGCGGGATGTCCATCTCCTCCAGGTCCGCGGCGCCCATCCGCATCTTCTTCCGCAGCGTCGTCTCGAGCTTTTCGAGGACCGGCCAGGCGGCCTCCGGCCCTCCCACGTACGCGGCCACCGTGTCCTTCACCAGGAGGATGTCGCCCGCCCTGTAGGGCATCTCCTTGGCGGCCTGATGGACTTTCCCGTAGTCGAACGTCTGGACCGCCCGGACGTCGAGGGAGGTGTCCGCCCCTTTCAGGGTGCAGGTAAAGGTCCGCCGGTCGATCTTCTCGTTCTCGAGCGAGAATCCGGGCGGCAGGTCGGTCGGGAGGATCCGGGCGTTCAGGAGCTGGATCGGCCGCGGCGGGTTGCGGTCCCACCCGAACTTCTCGCGCACGCGATTTTCGAGGGCGTCGAGCGACTCGTCGTCGGGGGCCTCCACGGCCCAGACCCACGAGTCGGAAGACCAGGCGGGGCCGCGCCGGCGCAGCGACCCCTCGATCTCGGAGCGGACGTTCGAGTCCTTGACCTCGAACAGCGCGACGATGCCGGCGGGCTTGAACGTGGCGACCCACGCCTTGGCCACGTCGGCGACGTTGACGGTCGTGAGCGCCAGGGCCTGAAGCGCCCCCTGCGGGTCGGTCACGACCTTCTCGAACGCGAAGCCCGGCGGGAGCTCCCGGGCGTTGGGGACGATCGTATCGAACGTCCGCTTGGCGTGGCCCATCCACTCGCGGATGTCTTCGGCGACCTTCTCGTAGGGCCCCACGTCGTCGGTTTTGAGGTTCAGGGCCGCCACGGTGCGCCCCGTGCGGAGGGTTTCCTTCCGGACGACGTCGGGCCCGGCGGGCGTCGTGCGGTGCCGGGCCTCGAGCGACTCGGCGTCGGCCGCGGTGGGCGCCACGTAGGCGCTGAAGTAGATCGCCGGGGGGCGGGAAGCCTTGTGGAACGCCACGGAGTAGGCCCCGGGGCCGTCGATCACCCCTTCGCGGCCGGCGTCGCTGACGAGCCATTCCTTGGCCAGGCTGCTCTTCTCGATCTTGAGGTTTTCGAGGGGCACCGCGGGCGTTTCCGCCGGAAGGCCCAGCTTTTTCTGGAGCCGACCGACCAGGTCATTGAAGATGTCGCGGCGCTCGCGGCGGCCGGCCCACGCCAGGACCAGAAGGTTGCCCTTCCGGTACGTCCACCGGTTCTCGAGGCGCTCCACTTCGCTGAACGCCCGCTCGATCCGCTCGGCGACGGGGGTTTCGAGGGCCGCGAAGGCCGCCGTTCCGCCCCACCAGATGGCGAGGTAGCCCTGCTTGACCTCGGAGCGATCGACGTTCTGGAGGCCGACTTCGCCCAGGATCCGGACGAGGCTCTCGATCTCCGGCCCTTCCTTGGCCGGGAGCGGGTTGCGGGTAAGGACGGCGTCGGTTCGGGCGAAGACGTAGCGGAGCGGGCGCTCCTCGGGCCCGAAGTGGAGGGGCGTGAGATCGATGGGTGCGGGAGGGCCGGGGGACACGGGCATCGGCGGCAGCGGCTTGGGGTCCGTCGGGCCGGCCACGTCGGGCTGGGGCTTTCCCTTGGCGATTGAGACGACCACGACGGCGGTCGCGAGCGCGGCGAGAATGACGGCCGCGGCCAGGAGGGCGATGAACTTTGCCGGACTCTTCCGCGCCGGCCGCGGGGTGACGACGGTCGGGGAATAGGACTCGACGGACGTCACGGAGGTCGCGCGGGAGACCGCCTCCTTGACGTCGCTGGCCCTCTGGTAGCGCCGTTCGGGCTGCTTTTCGAGGGACTTGAGGACGACGTCGTCGAGGCGGACGTCGATCTGGACCTTCTTGGAGGGGGCCTCGAACCGGCCGATGGGGAGCTCGCCGGTGAGCATCTCGTAGAAAACGACGCCCATGGAGTAGATGTCCGCGCGGTGGTCGACGGCCTTGGGGTTTTCGACCTGTTCGGGGGCCATGTAGTGGGGCGTGCCCATGACCATGTTGGTCATGGTGAGCATGGCCGCGCGGTCGGCGCCGGTGATCTTGGCGAGGCCGAAGTCGGCGATCTTCACGCGGCCCTTGCGGTCGATCATGATGTTTTCGGGCTTGATGTCGCGGTGGACGACGCCTTCGGCGTGGGCGTACTCGAGGGCGTCGCAGAGCTGCGGGACGATTTTGAGGGCCTGTTCGGGGGTGAGCTTGCGCTCGCGGAGGACCTGGCGGAGGTTCACGCCGTCGACGAACTCCATGGCGAAGAAGAAGAGGCCGTTCTCGGCGCCGAAGTCGTAGATGGCCACGATGTTGGGGTGGCTGAGGGCGCCCAGGGCCTTGGCCTCGCGGATGAAGCGGTTCTGGAAGTCGGGGTCAAGGGCCATCTTCTGCGGGAGGATTTTAAGCGCCACCTGGCGGTCGAGGGCGGGCTGCTTGGCCTTGTAGACGACGCCCATGCCGCCGCGTCCCAGGAGTTCGACGATTTCGAGGCCGTGGAAGGTCTGGCCGGTCTTGAGGGGCAGGTCTTCGGCGGAGGCGGGCGACGGGTCGCTGGGTTTCTGGACGAACCCGGCCATGCACTTGGGGCACAGGTCGCCCGCGTAGAGAGTCTCGCAGGTGGAGCACTTCCTCATGGTATTCACTGCCTCCACCTCCGGAAAAGCCTCTGCCTCTTCAGGTTACACGCGGATGTTGCAAAAGACCCCGGGGACTTTTGCAACATCTCTAGGACAGGGCGCTGAAGAGTTCCTTGAGCTCCTCGTCCACCTCGGCGGCCGACTGGACCGTTCGGGCCACCTCTTCTTTCAGGAGATCCCGGTAGCGGCGCCGGGACCGGTGGACGATGACCTTGACGTTCGATTCCGAAAGCCCCAGGCGGACCGCGACTTCCTTCATCGTGCCCGGCTGGCCCGCCGTAATGTACTCCCGCAAAGCGTCGAAGCGGGGGCCCATCTCGACCTTCAGCGCCCCCAGCGCGCGCTCGAGAACTTCCACCGCCCACTGGCGGCGGAACGCCCGTTCCGGAGTCTCCTGTCCCGCCTGGACGAAGAGGCTCTCGGCCCCGTCAAAGTCCAGCGAGAGGGGCTTCCCGGCGCGCTTCTTGGCCTTGCGCCGGTCGTACTCATTGCCCAGGAAGTGATCGAGGCAGGCCAGGAGAAAGCTCCGGAAGCGCCCCTTGGAGCGGGTGACGCGTTCCAACGCATTGCGCTCCAGGAAGTCCGCGAAGAATGCCTGGGTCAGGTCCTTGGCGTCCTCGACGTCGTGCCCGCGACGCCGGACATAGAAATAGCAGGGTTTCCAGTAGCGGTCCACCAGGGCGCCGAACTCCTTCTGGTCGCGCGCTTTCAGGACGACCGTCCAGGCGGTCGACCCGAAGTGTCGCCGTCCCCCGCCGATCGAAGTTTCCCGCGGCATCGGTAGATTCATACCACCCGGTCGATCATCTGTACAGAACAGAACTGCGGGCGCGAGTGAGACAAGATGTCCCAGAGTCCCGCCAGTCCCTCACTATATTGCGGGCCTCTCTTTTGCTTGACTGATCTTCGCGACGTGCTTTAAGGTTAGGGGCCACGAAGGGGAGAACACCACCTTGAACAGACGCAGCTTCGTTGTTTGGGGGGTCGCCGCAACCTTCCTGCTCCTTTGCGCCGGGGCCGCCGTTGCGCAGCAAAAGGGACCCTACGATACCTCGGGACAGGACGGCGGGCTGTGGCTGATCGAGGGCGCGTCGACATACACCAAAGACGTCGACATCCTCTATAAGGTCATCTTCTGGGTCATCATCGTGATGTTCGTGCTGACGGAAGGCTTGCTCATTTATTTTTGCATCGTGTACCGTCGGCGCCCCGGTCACCGGCCCATCTACACGCACGGCAACCGGAAAGCCGAGCTCACCTGGACGATCGTCCCGGCGTGCATGCTCCTGGCGCTGGCGATCGTGCAGATCAAGACCTGGAACGAGATCAAGCTGCCCGACCTGTTCCCTAAGCCCGGCCCCGGCGTCACGACGGTCGACGTCTTCGCCGAGCAGTTCGCCTGGAACTACCGCTACCCGCAGGCCTTGCACGCCTACAAGGCGCCCTCCGACCTGACCACCGGGCAGCTCCTGGTGCCGTTCGGGGACAAGGTCGTCTGCAGGCTGCGCTCGAGAGACGTCATCCACAGCCTGTTCATCCCGCATATGCGGACGAAGCAGGACACGGTGCCGGGGCTCCGCCAGGGACTCTGGTTCGAGCCGGCGCGGATCTGGCTGGCGGACCTCAAGTCGAACCCGCAGAAACGCGTCTGGGTGAACAACCCTCAGGCCTTCGATCAGGCCGGCGAATACTTCGACAAAAGGGTCGTCGTCAACACGTACGTGGAGGACGAGCTGGGCTTCAGCCCCGCGTACGACGAAGAAGACGGAGTTTTCAAGCCCATCCGGAAGGGCGCGAAAGGACAGGAAGTGGAGATGAAGGTCAACGTCCTTCACCGCGGGCAGATCTACAAGAAGCAGGACTGGGCGAGCTGCGACTACGCGGTCGGGATCTTCGAGGTCGCCTGCGCGGAGCTCTGCGGCCTGGGGCACTACAAGATGAAGAGCCGCCTCAACGTGCTGCCGCGCGCGGCCTACGACCAGTGGGTCAAGGAAGAAGAAAAGGACATCAAGGACTTTTCCGACGTCCGCAAGCCGCCCCCCGTGTGGAACCTCTGGAGGGAGTAGGGACGCTATGAGCGACGCACACGATTCGGCCCACGCCCACGGGAAGCTGGGCTTCTTCCGCAGCTACATCTGGTCCACCAACCACAAGGTGATCGGCAAGCAGTTCCTGATCACGAGCCTCGTCTTCCTCTTCATCGCCGGTAGCCTGGCGCTCTCCCTGCGGTGGCAGCTCGCCAACCCGCAGACGCCCGTACCGATCGTCGGCAAGCTCTTCTTCAAGGGCGGGATCGTGCAGCCCGAGAACTTCATCTCGCTCACGACGATGCACGGGCTCATGATGATCTTTTTCGTCGTGATCCCGATCCTGGTGGGCGCGTTCGGGAACTTCCTCATCCCGCTCCACGTCGGCACGCACGACATGGCGTTCCCCGTCCTGAACGCGGGCTCCTACTGGGCGTTCTGGGGCGGGTGCGTCTGCATGATCCTGAGCTTCTTCGCCGGGGGAGACCCGGCGGGGGCCGGGTGGACCATGTATGCGCCCTTGTCGGTCATCGGCATGAAGGGCGGCTCGATGTCGATGGTCCTCCTGGCCGTGGTCCTCGTGGGCTTCTCCTCGATCATGGGCGCGGTGAACTATCTGACGACGATCCTCAAGATGCGCGCGCCCGGCCTTTCCATGTGGCGCCTGCCCCTCACGACCTGGGCGCAGTTCATCACCGCGATCCTCCAGCTCCTGGCCACGCCCGTCCTGGCGGGCGCCGTCATCATGCTCCTCTGCGACCGCATGCTCGGCACGAGCTTCTTCGTCCCGGGCGGGCTGAGCCTCGACTCCGCCCAGGGCGCGCACGTCAAGCACTCGGGCGGGTCGGTGATCCTCTGGCAGCACGTCTTCTGGTTCTACTCCCACCCGGCCGTCTACATCCTCGTCCTCCCCGCCATGGGCATGGCGAGCGACCTCCTGGCCGTGGGCGCCCGGAAGCCCATCTTCGGCTACAAGGCGATGGTCTTCTCGATCGCGGGGATCGCGGGACTCGGGTTCATCGTCTGGGCGCACCACATGTTCCTCTCGGGCATGAAGCCGACGCTCGCGACGGCCTTCATGATTTCGACCATGCTCATCGCCCTCCCCAGCTCGATCAAGGTCTTCAACTGGCTGGGGACGCTCTGGCGCGGCTCGATCCGGTTCGACACCCCGACCCTGAACGCGATGAGCTTCGTGGCGATGTTCATCATCGGCGGCCTCTCGGGCATTTTCATGGCGGCGACGCCGGTGGACATCTTCATCCACGACACGTACTTCATCGTGGCGCACTTCCACTACGTGGTTTTCGGCGGCTCGATCTTCGCGGTGTTCGGCGCGATCTTCTTCTGGTTCCCGAAGATGTTCGGCCGGATGATGAACCCCACCCTGGGGAAAATTCACTGGCTGCTGACGTTCGTCTTCTTCAACCTGACCTTCTTCCCGATGCACATCATCGGCGCGGGCGGGCACATGCGGCGCATCTCGGAAGTAGCGATCTACAACTGGCTGCTCCCCTTCCAGCCGTGGAACAAGTTCATCACGCACGCGGCGATCGCGCTGGGCCTCTCGCAGATCGTCTTCCTCTTCAACTTCTTCTGGAGCATGGGGAAGGGCAAACCGGCCCCGGGCAACCCGTGGGAGGCGAACACGCTGGAGTGGACGCTCCCCTGCCCGGCCCCGGAGCACAACTACGAGAAGATCCCGACCGTCCATCACGGCCCGTACGAGTACGGCGTGAGCCCGGAGAAGGACTGGCTGCCCCAGACGGAGGAGTCGGCGGGCAAGGCGGCCCACTAGCGCATGGAACAAAATCGACAGGCCCCGGACACGGCGCCGTCCCGCAAGGCGGGACCGCCGCATCGCGGCGGCGGCCGTTTGGCCGCCGCGCCGAGTCCGGGGCAGGCAATTTTGTTCCGCTTCGCCGTGTTCACGGCGGGGATGATGCTCCTCCTCGTCCTCGCCGGCGGGTTCGTCACCACGACCCGGACGGGGGACTCGATCTCCGGGTGGCCGTTCCTGTGGGGCCGGATCGAGCCGGGCTTCTCGATCGAATTGACCCATCGGGTGCTGGCAATCGTCGTCGGGCTCCTCGTGGCGGTCCTGGCCTTCTGGTCGCGCCGGCCGCTGGCGTTCGTCGCCCTGGGCGCGGTCCTGATTCAGGCCCTGATCGGCGGGCTCAGAATCGCGAAGGCGGTCCCGGCGGTGTCGATCGTCCACGCGGTCTTCGGGCAGGTCGTTTTCTGCGCCATGGTCGCCACGGCGGTCCGGTTCTCCAGGGCGCACTCCGAAGGCGTGCCTGAAGCTGCGGGCCTGGGCGTGGCCGCGACGGGCGCCGCGTTTCTTCAACTCGTGGCCGGGGCCGTCACGCGGCACACGGGCGCGGGGCTCCACGTTCACCTGGCCGGAGCGATCCTCGTCCTTCTTCTCACATCGCTTTTCGCGTCGCGCCTCATGATGACCCCGCTCCGGCGCGGCGGGCACCTGCTCCTGGCGCTCCTGGGCGGACAGATTCTGCTGGGGCTCGCCACCTGGGCGATCACGGCCGGCGGCTTCGTCCGCAGCCACGAGGCGCCGTTCTTTCAGGTCCTGGCGATCAGCGCCCACGTTGCCCTGGGGGCGCTCCTCCTGGCGACGACTCTCGTCGTGACGCTCTTGTGCCACCGGCCGCGGGTAGCGGTGGGGGTAGCCTTGGCATGAACGAGACGCTCCAGGTCGCCGCCGCCCCCGCGGTGCCCGTCGCGCGGACGCGACTGGGCGACTATCTCGCGCTCACCAAGCCCGGCATCACCTTCATGGTCGCGATTACCGCGGGGGTGGGCTTCGCGGTCGCCGGCGCGGCGCTCGTCGAGTGGAAGCTCGTCCTTCACCTGCTGGCCGGAACGATGCTTTCTTCGGCGGGGGCGGCTGCGCTCAACATGTTCCTGGAGCGCGAGGCCGACGCGAGAATGGAGCGGACGAAACACCGGCCGCTCCCGGCCGGGCGCATGGCGCCCGCGGAGGCGCTGGTCTTCGGCGGGCTGCTCTCAGTCGCCGGGGTGGCGTACCTGGCGGCGGCCGTTAACCTGCTGACGGCGGGGATCTCGGCGGTGACGATCGCCAGCTACCTGGGCGCCTACACGCCGCTCAAGCGCCGGACGTCGCTCTGCACGCTGGTGGGGGCGGTGCCGGGGGCGCTCCCCCCGGTAATGGGCTGGACGGCGGCGACCGGGTCGCTCGACAGCGGCGCGCTCATCCTCTTCTTGATCCTTTTCTTCTGGCAGCTGCCCCACTTCCTGGCCCTGGCGTGGATGTACCGCGAAGACTATGCGCGCGGCGGTTTCCCGATGCTGCCGGTCGAAGGTCCCGACGGCGCCTCGACGGGCCGGCAGGTGGTCCTCCAGACGCTGGCCCTTCTCGTCGTGACGCTCCTCCCGGTCGGGTCCGGGATGGCGGGCGAGGGGTATCTGGTGGCGGCGCTCCTCCTGGGAACCGGGTTCCTGGGGTTCGGCGTCGCTTTCGCGGTCGAGCGCTCGCGGGAGCGGGCGTCGCGGCTTTTCTTCGCGTCGATCACGTACCTGCCGCTCCTGCTGGGAGCGCTGGCTTTGCTCTAAGGGGACAAAATGGACGCACACGCGGCGGCGGTCGCCCACGGGCACGGGGGCGGGGACGAGAACGCCCAGTCCTTCGAGCGGGCGCGGATGGGCATGTGGCTCTTCCTGGCGTCCGAAATCATGATGTTCGGCGCGTTCTTCGCGGTGTACATCGTGCTGCGCATGTCGGCGCCGAATCGAGACCTGATCGAGGCGAGCCAGGCCCAGCTCAACTGGAAGCTCGCGTGCTTCAATACGGCCGTCCTGATCCTGAGCTCCTTCACGGTGGTGCAGGCCGTACGCGCGATCCGGAACGGCAACCGCGGGCGGTGCGAGGACATGATGATGCTGACGGCGGTCCTCGGGTGCGTGTTCCTCGTGGTGAAAGGGTTCGAGTACGGCGCGAAGTTCGACCACCACATCGGCCCCTCGACGAACATTTTCTACAGCGCCTACTTCCTGATGACGGGGTTCCACGGCGTCCACGTCCTCTTCGGGGTGATCGCGCTCTTCGTGTGCGCGTTCTTCGTCAAGCAGTTCGACGCGCAGCGCTACGCGCACGTGGAGAATATCGCCCTGTATTGGCACTTCGTGGACGTGGTCTGGATCTTCCTGTTCCCGCTGGTTTACCTGCTCTAGAGGGAGCGCGCCATGTCGCACAACCCCCCGGCCCGAAACTACACGCTCGTCCTGGTCGGTCTCCTGATCCTGACGATCATCACGGTGGCCCTGTCGAAGGTCGACATGGGCCGGGCCGGCAACATCACTGTGGGCCTGCTCGTGGCGATCATCAAGGCGTCGCTCGTCGTCATGTTCTTCATGCACCTCAAATACGAGCACCGGTGGTGGGCGGTCTTCGTGCTGTTCCCGATGGTGCTCGTGTCCATCATCATCTTCTCGAACTTCGCCGACACGGCCTACGGCGACCACACGACGCCGCCGGCCATCAACCTGCCCAAGCCCGGGGCCGCGCACTAGGATGATGTTGCAAAAGACCCCGGGGTCTTTTGCAACATGAGCGTCGAAGTTTCCGGTCTCACGCACCGCTACGGCGAACGGGTCGCGCTCTCGGACGTGTCGTTTTCCGTCCGGCCCGGAGAGATCTTCGGCCTGGCCGGGCCCAACGGGAGCGGGAAGACCACGCTCTTC
>Ga0187892_10006479_pt1 | contig 17346 bp, 9 predicted proteins | sample MA1701073metaG_FD_139345 | JGI IMG/M metagenome (GOLD analysis project Ga0187892, IMG submission 139345) | Bio-ooze microbial communities from a basaltic lava cave in the Kipuka Kanohina Cave System on the Island of Hawaii, USA - MA170107-3 metaG ... | reverse complement strand
GTCGTCGACGGGGTCGACGAGCCCGCGGCCGAAGAATTGGAACCAGTAGCGGTTGACGCACGCGCGGGCGAACTGAAGGTCTTCCGTGGTGTGCTTGGCAAAGCTCGCGCGGCGGGAAAGTCCGGGTTCGACTCCCTTCCCGGTCCCGATAAACGCGGCCTTTTCCGGGATCGGTCCGGGGTCGTCCAGGTCCGTGCGCTGAAGCACCCGGCCCGCGATCGTCCACTCCCCCGGGGCCTTCCCTTTGGCGAGGTCGCCCACCACATGGAAGAGATCGGGGGATTTTTGCCGGACCGCCCTCAGGTATTTGAAGAACGACACCATCCCCTGGTAGTCCGCCTGGGTCCACTTATCGAAGGGATGGTCGTGGCACTGGGCGCACTGGATCTGCACCCCGAGGAAAACCCGCGTGAGCCGGCTCGCCGTCATTTGCGCGACGAGCGGGTACGACCGGTAGCGCTCCCTCACGAGATACGTGGCGAGTTCGGCCTCCGGCGGCAACCCTTGCAGGTTCCGGTAGTTGACAATGCCCTCGACCGTGATTACCCGACGGGCGAACTCATCGAAGGGGAGGTTAGCGGCGAAGACGCTCCGGAGGCCCTTCAGCGAACGGACCTGCAAATAACCCTTGCTGTCATAGTCGAGGAGCAGCTCGTTCCACACGTCCGCCCAGTAGTCCGCGTACCGGGGGTCGCGCACGAGCCGTTCGACCAGTTTGGACCGCTTGTCGAGCGTTGCGTCCGCGAGGAACGCCTCCGCTTCCTCCGCCGAGGGGATGACGCCCACGACGTCCAGGAACGCCCGGCGCAGGAATTCGGCGTCATCGGCCCGAGCCGCCGGTTTCATCCCCAAGTCGTTCCATTTGAACCGGACCCAGGGGTCGATCAGGGCGGACCCCGTCGGTTCGGGAGCGCCCTCCTGGGCGGCCCCCGCGGCGGTCATGGCCGTGAACGTCAGGACCCACATCGTCAGCCGCATCTTCGCCTCCCAACGATTCTTGCGCCGGTAGCGCTCCTTAGATGATTCCGGAAACCCCCGGAGAATATCCGCCCGGATAGGCACCGCGGAAGCGCGGTCCCCGGGGATAAATATTTCTGGAACCGGGCGGGCCGCTCTGCGCTCTCATCGGGGGTTGGCCGGCAGCTTCCTTCATCCGGCGCCTTTAGGCGAGGATCGGGCGGATCACGTCGCCGTGGTCGATCCGGAGCCGGCGGCGGCCCGGGAAGTCCAACCGGTGGGAGTCGAGACCCAGGAGGTGCAGGACCGTCGCGTGCAGGTCGGTCACATAGTGCACCGGCTCGCCGTGATAGCCCAGCTCGTCCGTGGCCCCGTGGACCACGCCGCGCTTCAGGCCCGCGCCCCAGAGCCACACCGTGAACCCGTGCGGGTGGTGGCCCCGGCCCGCCTTCTTTTCCTCGCGGCCGTCGAGGCCCGGCGTGCGGCCGAATTCGGTGCAGAACACGACGACGACGTCCTCGGACAGGCCGCGGCGCCGGAGGTCGTGCAGCAGCCCCGCCACGGGCTTGTCCGCGGCCAGACAGCGCTTGGAGTGGTTGCTCCTGAGGTTCTCGTGCGCGTCCCACGCGCCGGGCCGGATCGGGTAAACCTGAACGAAGCGCACGCCTCGTTCGACCAGCCTTCGGGCCGCCAGGAACCGCTCGCCCGCCTCGCGCGTTTCCGGCCGGTCCAGGCCGTAAAGCCGCCGCGTCTCCTCGGACTCGGACCCGAGCGCGACCGCCTCCGGCACCGCCGCCTGCATCCCGAACGCGAGCTCGTACCGGCGGATCCGGGCCAGGACCCCCGGGTCGTCCGGGTAGTTCACCCCCCGGAGGCGGTTCAGCTCTCCGATAAGCTCGTACTCGTTCCTCTGCGCCTCGGCCGGGACGTCGCGGTCACGGGTGCCGTAGGGGAGCGGGTCCCGGGGATCCAGGGCGAGCGGCACGCCCCCGTGGCGCGGCCCCAGATAATTCGCCGAGATCGACGGACGGGTGCTTGAATTGAACGCGCCGCTCAGGACGACGTACTGCGGCAGGTTCTGGTTGAGCGCTCCCAGGCCGTAGCTCACCCACGCGCCCAAGCCGGGCTGCAGCTCGTCCAACCGGTGGCGCCCCGTGTGAATCTGGTTCTCGGCGGCGTGGTCGTTGTCGGTCGTGTACATCGAGCGGACGAAGGCGATCTCGTCCACGCATTCCGCCAGGTGGGGCCACCAGTCCGAGATCTCGATGCCGCTTTGGCCGTGCTTGCGGAAGCCGACCTGGAGGGGGAGGATCCTCCCCTGCGGGGGCTTCTGCTTCTCGAGCTCCGGCGAGAGGACGCTCCGCGACCGCTGCGCGTGGAGGGACGATCGGGTCGGGTTCGGGAACGGGGTCTCGTCGAACGTCTTCCCGGCGTACCGGTTGAGCGCCGGCTTGGGGTCGAAGGTCTCGAGGTGGCTGTAGCCGCCCGAGTTGAAGATCCAGATCACCGATCGGGCGCGGGGCGGAAAATGCGCGACCTTCGGGGATTCGCCGCCGCCGTCGGCCGCCGCCTCGCGCCGGAGGAGGGACCCCAGCGCGAGGCCCGCGAAGCCCAGGCCGAAGTCGGCCAGGAAGACTCTCCGGGAGGGCGTCTCGGAAGTCATCGGATCACCTCGAAATCCGCGTGGTTGAAGAGGACCCGGACGAGGCTCTCGCGGACCCGGGCCTCGTCGCCGGACGCGTAAAGCGCCCGCTGCAGTTCCAGGAACGTGCGGCAGACCTCCCTCTCATGCTCGGAGGGCGCCCGCGTGAGGGTGCGCTCGAAGGCTTCGATGATGAACTCCTCGTCGCCGGACGGGAGCTTCTCCGCTAGGCGGCGGCTCAAGTGGGCGACCAGCGGGCTGTTCGTGAGGGCGAGCGCCTGCTGGGGGAGAACCGAGTCGGACCGGCGATACGCGTCGCAGGGGTCCGGCGCGTCGAACGGCTCGAGGAACTTCATGTGTCCCCCGGCCTCGGCGTGCTGGCTGAAGTAGAGGCTGCGCCGCGGGATAAGCTCCCGGGTGCTTTCGATCTCCGGGCCGCCCATCCGTAGGTCGAGCTCCCCGGCGGCGTGGAACAGGCTGTCGCGTACGGCCTCGGCTTCCATGCGGCGCGACGGGAATTTCCAGAGGTACCGGTTCTCGGGGTCGCCCGGCGCCGGCGGGGCGTCGGAAGACATGCGGTACGTCTCCGACGTCACGATCCGGCGGTGGAGATGCTTCAGGCTCCATCCGGAGTCCACGAGCTCCACGGCCAGCCAGTCGAGGAGCTCCGGATGGCTGGGGGGCCTGCCGCTGCGACCGAAGTCGAAGACCGACTCCACGAGAGGACGCCCGAAGTGGCGCATCCAGAGGTGGTTCGCCGCCACGCGCGCCGTGAGAGGATTCTCGGGGGCGGCGATCCACCGGGCCAGCGCGGTGCGGCGGCCGGTGCTCCGGGCCGGATACTTCGGGCTGAGCGCCGTGTAGTCGGCCCCGGGCGACTCGAGGGCCTTGTTCGCGGCGGCGGCGTCCCCCTCCGCCGTCCGGAGCGAGAGCAGCGCCTCCTCCCGGGGAAGGCAGCCCTCGGCGGCACGGAACGCGTCCTGCGCTTCAAGAAGTCTTGCGCGGGCGGCCGCCAGCGCGGCCGAACGCTCGGCGGCGGCGGCCCAGCGAGCGAGCGTCGTCGGGTCCTCGGCAGAACTCCCCGCGCGGGCGTCGTCCGCGGCGACCCGCGCGCGGATCGCGGCGAGGTCGCTCTCGGCCGCGGCGAGTCTCGCCTCCGCCAGCCGCCGCGGCCCCGCCTCGAGCAACGCCCACGCCTCGCCGAGCGCCTGTTCGCGCCGCGCGATCTCCTCGGCCCGGACGAACGGCCGGAGGCCGGGGTACGACGAGTCCGGCGGGAGATGTACGGGCTCAACCCGGATCTGGTCCCCGCCCAGGAACGCCGGGGCGGCCGGCCGGACGGGCGGGCGCCCTTCGGCGACGTTTCGCTCGTCCCCCCCGAGGTAGAGCCGGGTCTCGGCCTCCAGGTTCTGGTCGAAGATCCGGATGGCGCCGGATTTCATCACGGCCGTGGTTCCCTGGAGGACGTATTCCCGGAACGGACCGGGGTCGGGGTCCCCCGGAACCCGCTCGTGGCGAAGCTGCAGAGGCTCGAAGAAGGCCCGGAAGCGGAAGTAGTCCTCCTGGGGGATCGGATCGTACTTGTGGTCGTGGCAATGGGCGCAGTTCATCGTCAGCCCCAGGAACGCCTTTCCCGTGTGCTCCACGAGGTCGCGCATCCACTGGTTGCGATTGAGCGAGTACCAGTTTCGGACCAGGTAGCCGGTTGCCACGACCGAGTCGAGGTCGTCGGGCGCGACCTCGTCGGCGGCGAGCATCTCGAGGATCATGCGGTCGTAGCCCTTGTCCTCGTTGAGGGACTTCACGATCCAGTCCCGCCAGCGCCAGATCTGGCCGTAGCTGTTGCGGACGTCGCCGATTTCGCGGCGGCCGTACCAGTCGCTGTAGCGCCAGACGTCCATCCAGTGGCGGCCCCAGCGCTCTCCGTAGTAAGGACTGGCGAGCAGGCGCTCGACGACTTTCTCGTAGGCGTCGTCCGAGCGGTCCGCCAGGAAGGCGTGAAGGGCCTCTCGCGTGGGCGGCAAACCGACGAGATCGATCGAGACGCGTCGGAGAAGCATCTCCTTCGGCGCGGGCCGCGCGGGGCGCAGGCCGCGCTTCTTCCGCTCGGCGTCCACAAGGGCGTCGATCCCGGAAACGGCAGGCCGGGCGGGCCGTCGGAACGCCCAGTGGGCCGCCGGCGGCTCTTCAGGTTTCTCGTCGGGAGGGGCGGCAGCGCCCCGGTCGATCCAGGCCCGCAGGAGGGCCACCTGCCGCCCCGTGAGCGGCGGTCCCTCGGCCGGCATGCGGGATTCCGGATCGGACTCGGTGACGCGCTGGACGAGGAGGCTGCCGGCGGCATTTCCGGGGACGACGGCGGGCCCCCCGGCCCCGCCTGTGAGCGCCGCCGCCGCCGTGTCGAGCCGCAGGCGGGCCTTCTGCTTGAGGGCGCCGTGGCAGGCGTAACAGTGGTCCCGGAGGAGCGGCTTGACGTCCTTGGAATAGTCGACCGTCTCCTGCGGCTCGGGCGCGGCGGGCCGTGCCGTCGAACCCCCGGCCAGGACGAGCAGGGCAATGGCGGACCATCGTGGACGCTGCATGATTCCACTCGCTCAGCGGTTCCTTCCGGCGATTCGTCGGTAGCACACCCGGCTGTGATTCCGGAAACCTCCGGGAAATATCCGGTCTAGGGTGGCACGGCGGATCAGCGTTTGGGCAGTCCGGCGCGTTATACTCTTGGAAGGCTGTTGCCGCGACGGGGGCCGGCGTCGGCCGGCGGGACGGTCCCGGAGGCTGCAGGGTTCAATGGACACCACCGCGCAGGTGAAGCCCGGCTTTCCGGCCGCCACGGCTTGGTCGGTCGTGGTCGGCGCCCGGGACCGAACCTCTCCGGACTGGGAAAGCCACCTCGATGCGCTGGTCCGCCGGTACTGGAAGCCCGTCTGCCGGTACCTCATCCGCCGCTGGAACTGCTCGCCCGAGGACGCCGCGGACCTCACCCAGGAATTCTTCGGGCGCCTGTACGAGCGCAACTTCCTCGAAGAAGCATCTCCCGAGCGCGGGCGGTTCCGCACGTTTCTCAAGCTCAAGCTGCGGGATCTCGTCGTGGACGACATCCGGCGAAAGTCCGCGCAGAAGAGGGGTGGCGGCGCCCGGGTCGTCTCGCTCGACGAATTGCAGCGGGACGGGGCGGGGCAACTCGAGTGGGCCGCCCTCACCCCGGAAGAAGAGTTCGACCGGTTGTGGGCGGCCGAGCTCCTCGCTTCGGCCCTGAGGGAACTCGAGGGAGGGCTCCGGGCCGAGGGGAAGGCGGAGGTCTACCGGGCCTTCTGGAGCTGCACCCTGGCGGAGCCTCCCAAGTCCTACCAGGAGTGCGCGGACGAGCTGGGCGTTCGCGTGCGCGACGTGGGGCACTATGTCTTCCGTGCGCGGGCGAGGCTGCGCAAGATCCTTCACGACCTCGCGTGCGAGCTCGTGGAGAAGAAGGAGGACGCCGCGGAGGAAGTGGCGCACCTCCTGGGTCTCCTTCGCCTCTCGCCATGACCCTGGGCCCCGGTCCCCTTTCCCGATTGTCCTGGTCCCTGGACCGCGACCGGCTGCTCGCGGAGCTAATCCTGCTCAAGGGCCTCGTCCCCGAACCCGCGCTTGAAGAGTCCCTGCGCGAGGCCCGGCCCTGGGGACCCGGCTCGCTGGGTCGGGCGCTCGTGGCGCGCGGCCTCCTTACCGCGGAGACCCTCACGGCGCTCGAACGGGAACTCAACTTGATCGAGCGGGACCCGGTGGCCGGAGAGCTGGCGGCTGAGCCCGGCACGCGCCGCATCGGCCACTACCCGCTGTTTGAGGTGCTGGGCGAGGGCGGCGCGGGGGTGGTCTTCCGGGCGCGGGACGAGACCCTCGGCCGCGACGTGGCCCTCAAGGTCCTGAAGACGGCCAGCGCCCTCAGTCCCCAAAGCGTCGAACGCTTCCAGCGGGAGTGCCGGAACGCGGCGCGCCTCCGGCACCCGGGCATCGTGACCGTGCACGAAGCCGGGCAGGACGGCGAGGTCCTGTACTGCGTGATGGAGCTCGTCTTCGGCCGGCCCTTCGACCCGACCGCGGGGGACCTGAGGGACCGGGTGGGCGTGCTCGAAAAGGTGGCCCGCGCGGTCGACTACGCCCACGGGCAAGGGATCGTCCACCGCGACCTGAAGCCCTTGAACGTCCTCATCGATCCGAAGGGGGAGCCGCGCCTCTTGGACTTCGGGCTCTCGCGCGACCTGGAAGGGCCGACGGGGCTGACTCGGAGCGGGACGGCGTTAGGGACGCCCCTCTACATGTCGCCGGAGCAGGTGTCGGGACGGACGGCGGAGATTACGTTCCGGACGGATGTGTACGCGTTGGGAGCGATACTTTACGAAGTTTTGACGGGCCACCCTCCCCACGTCGGCGAGACGCTCTCGGACATCTATGCCAAGATCGTCCGGGATGATCCGATCGCCCCTCGGAAGCTCAATCCGAAGGCGCCGCTGGACCTCGAGACGATCGCGCTCAAGGCGCTCGACAAGAATCCCGCGCGCCGGTACGCCTCCGCCGGAGCGTTCGCGGAGGACGTCGGCCGGTTCCTGGCGGGCGAGGCCGTCCAGGCGTCGCGGGAAGGCTTGCTCGGCCGGCTGAGCCGAAAGCTCCGGAGGCGCCCGGCCGTGACCGCGCTGGCGGCGGCGCTGGCGGCGGCGCTCCTTGCCGCGGCGGGGATTGCGCTCAGCGGACGGGAGCAGGGCAGGCGGTTGGAGGCGGAGCGCGAGGCGGCCCTCCGCGCGCTGAATGACCAGCTGCGAGTGTCGCTCGAAGCGGCCCTGAGGCTCCGGCGGAACGGCGACAACGAGGGCATGCGCCAGTTTCTGCCTCCCTTGGAGTCCGCCTACAGGGAAGCCTTGCGGAGGGCCCCGGGAAGTGCCGAGGTGGAGTACCCCATGGGGCGGATGTACCGTGCCCTGATGGAGGACGAAAGAGCCCTCGCGTGCCAGGAACGCGCCCTGGCTCAGGACCCGACCCATGCGCCGGCCCTTTACGAGCGCATCGTGCTTCTGTCGAAGCGATATGCCCGGGAGCTCCGCAAGTTCCTCGATTCCGAAGGCCCCCCCGAGTCGGTCCCCGAAGGGGAACGCCTTCCTCCCGACTTGGTTCGACTGCGGGAACGGATCCAGGAGGACTACCTGGCGCTGGGACGGTGCCTGGAAGCCCAAACCAACCGCAAGAATCTGACCTTGGTCAGCACGTCCCACCTGCTGGCGGCCCGCGGAATCTTCGCCGCCCACAGCGGTCAGCCGGCGCTCGCGGTAGACCTCCTCGAAGACGCCGTCGCGGAAAACCCGCTCCTGGAGGAGGCGTGGGAGGCCCTGGCACAATCGGCGTCCGTTCAGGCCGGCGAAGCGACGCAGGGCGAGGAAAAGGAGGCGAGGTGGGAGCTGGCCGAGCGATGGTACGGGGAAGGCATTCAGAAGGATCAGGGCTACGTGCCCCACTGGGTGGGCCGAGGCCACGTGCGCACGGAGCGATCCGTGTGGAGGAGGAACCGGAGCAAAGACCCCGAGTCGGACTACAAGGCGGCGATAGAAGATTTTAGCCGGGCGATCCAGCTATATCCGACGTACGCCGAAGCGTGGATGCGGCGGGGCCGGGTCCGTGCGCATCAGGCGCATTTCAAGGGGAACAGGGCGCAAGACCCGCTCGCGGACTACACGGAGGCGGAGAAGGACTTCAGCGAGGCCATCCGCCTGGACCCGGCCTACGGCGAGGCCTTCATGCGGCGGGCCCGGATGAGATCTTTCCGAGCGGGCTATTCTCTGGCCCGGAAGGCCGATGCGCGGCCCGACCTGGTCGCGGCCGTCGACGACTTCACGCGCGCCATCGACCAGGGCGTCGCCTCGGCGGAGATTCTGGGCCAGCGGGGCGATGCGCGGCGGGCGCTGGCGGAAGTTCATCGGTCGCGCGGCGACCGGAAAGAGGCCTGGGCGAGTTACCTCGGGGCGATCGCCGACTACGAGAAGGCCCTCGGACTGGACCCGCACCGCCAACAGTCCTGGAAACGCGCGGTGGAGCAGTGCCGGCAAAAGCTCGCCGAACTGGGCCCGGAGTAGAGCTCAAAAGTAGGCGCAGTAGAGGTCGAGGAACTTGTAGTCGTCATCCACGACGGGCAGGACCGCCCACGTGTCGAACGCCGTGCACGGGTGGGAGATGGCGCACGCCACCCGGTCGCCGACCCGCAGCTCCGTCGCCCCCCGCCCGGTCAGGCACGCGTGCTGGTCGTTGCTGCACCCCTTTCGAATGACTGCTCGATAGCGCCCCCGCACCGAGGCGAGAACCTCGTGGACGTAATCGAGGTAGGCGGAGCCGCCGACGCTCCGTGAGTCCTCGCCGTCGGAAAAGGGCCCGCCGGCGGATATTTCCCGGAAGCTTACGGAATCCCAGGCAGGATGAACCTCGGATTCGGGCGGGCCGTGTGTCTCCTTCTGGCCCTGGGACTTTCCCGGTCCGCGAGCTCTTCTCCCCAGGACCCGTCCCCGCAACCTGCCGAACCGCTCACGTTCATCCGCGACGTCGTCCCAGCGATTACCAAGGCGGGATGCAATGCCGGGGCGTGCCACGGCTCCTTCCAGGGCCGGGGGGGCCTGACGCTTTCTCTTCTGGGGTTCGACCCCCGGGCGGATTACGAGGCGATCGCGGTCCACGCGTTCGGCCGGCGCGTCTTCCCGGCGGCCCCGGACCGGAGCCTGATCCTGCTCAAACCGTCGGCCGGCGTGCCCCACGGAGGGGGCCAGGTCCTGACTTCCGGATCGCCGGCGTACCGCGTCCTGCGTCAATGGATCGCCCGGGGCCTGACCGGGCCCCGGGAGAGCGATCCCCGCCTCCAGCGCATCGAAGTCACGCCCTCTCGAGTGCTCCTCAAGCCGGGCCGGCAAGCGCGCCTCCGGGTGAAAGCCCACTGGACGGACGGGGTCAGGGACGTCACGCCGTGGGCGCTCTTCGAGAGTTCCGACGACGTCGTCGCCAAAGTGGCGGGGACCGGCGACGTTGACGCGCGAATGGGAGGCCGCGCGGCGATCATGGTGCGGTACGCCGGGCAGGTGGCGGCGGTACAGGTGAACGTGGTCGGGGATCCCGACGCGACCCCCGCCTGGCCCGCCTTCAATCCCGTGGACGATTTCATCGCGGTCGAGTGGAAGACATTCGGCCTCCGGCCCGCCCCCCTGGCCGACGACGCCGAATTCATCCGGCGCGCCTCTCTCGACCTGACCGGCTCGCTGCCGAGCCCCGACGATATCCGTCGTTTCCTCTCCGACACCGACCCGCTCAAACGGTCCCGGCTGATCGACGAACTCCTTGAGCGGCCCGAGTACGTGGACCTTTGGTCGCTCAAGTGGGGCGACCTCCTGCGGGTCCACCGGCGAAACCTGGGGATCAAGGGCCTGACGACCTTTTCGGAGTGGATCCGCAGAGTCGTGCGCGAGAACTGGCCCGCGGACGAGATGGTCCGAGATCTGCTGACCGCGCAGGGGAACCTGTACACGCACGGACCCGTGGCCTTCTATTACATCGACCAGGCCCCTCAGGACCTGGCCGAGACCACCGCCCAGGTGTTCCTCGGCGTGCGCCTGGGCTGCGCCCGGTGCCACCATCACCCGTTCGAGGTGTGGAGCCAGGAGGACTACTACGGCCTGGCCGCCTTCTTCGCGCGCGTGGAGCGAAAGGACACGAAAGAAAACGGGAGTTTCGGAGGGGCCCAGTCCGTCCGGCTGGCCGAACGGGGCGAGCTTCGTCATCCCGGGACCGGCAAGGCCGTCGAGCCCCGCGTCCTCGCCGGGCCGCCCGTCGTGACCGCCTCCGACCCGCGCGTGGAGCTTGCGAAGTGGGTAACGTCTCCCGAGAATTCCTTCTTTGCCCGCAACCTGGTCAACCGCTACTGGAGCGCCCTGTTCGGGCGGGGTCTCGTCGAGCCGGTCGACGACCTCCGGACGACCAACCCGGCGTCCCACCCGGAGCTGCTGGATGCCCTCGCGCGCGAGTTCGTGCTCGCCGGCTACGACCTGAAGCAACTCCTGCGCACGCTGGCGAATTCCCGGACGTACCAGCTCGCCTGCTCCGTCCCCCCGGAGCGGGACGCGGCGGGGGCCTTCTTCACCCATCGGCGCCCCCGGCAGATGCCCGCCGAGGTGCTCCTGGATGCCGTCAACCAGGCGGCCGGCGTCGAGGAAAAGTTCTCCGGGCTGAACAAGCGGGACGGCGAACTTCACATCCCGCCCGGGACGAAGGCGATCGCGCTCCGGGACCCCGGGGTCGCGTCCGCCTTCCTCGACGCGTTCGGCCGTCCTCAGAGGACGACCCCGTCGGAGCTTGAACGGGAGAGCCGTCCCAACCTCAATCAAGTCCTGAATCTGGCCAACGGCGAGACTCTGCATCGCAAGATTTCGGACCCGAACGGCCGCGTGGCGCGGCTCGTGGCGTCCGGGGCGACCGACGATGCGGCGGTCGAGGAGCTCTACCTGTCGACGCTTTCCCGGCCGCCAGCCCCGCGCGAGCGCGACGCTGCCCCAGCAACATCGACACGTTCGACATGAAGCCCGACGCCCCCCTCGAGATCCGCGGCGAGTTCAAACCGATCCCGACGAACGTCGACGGCCTCCAGATCTGCGAGCACCTCCCCCGGATGGCGCGTCAGATGGACAAGGTCTGCCTGCTCCGGTCCGTGACGCACCCAGAGAGCGGCGACCACGTGGCCGCCGCCCACTACCTGCTCACCGGCTACCCCCAGCGCCCCGACCCGACGGCGCAACCCGCCAACTCGACAATCTACCCTTCGGTCGGCTCCGTCGTCGGCCGCGAGAGGGGGTGGAACGGGGGGCTGCCCGCCTACGTCGTCCTGACCGGGAAGTCGGCCCCGTATTCGGGCGCGGGGTACATGGGCTCGGCCTACAACCCCCTCTCGGTCAAAGCGGACCCGAACGATCCCAAGTTCACGGTCGACGACGTGGCGATCCCCGAGCCGGTGGGGGTGGAACGCACCCTGCGGCGCCGGCGGCTCCTGGAGGAACTGGACGGGTGGCAGCGGGCCGCGGAGAGTCGAGGCGCGGGGGTTGCCGAACGGACCCGGTTTTACCAGCAGGCCTACGACCTGATCACGTCCCCCGCCGCGAAGCGGGCGTTCCGGGTGGAGGAGGAGCCCGACCGCGTGCGCGACCGGTACGGCCGGAACCGTTTCGGCCAGGCCGCCCTCCTGGCGCGCCGGCTCGTCGAAGCCGGCGTCCGGTTCGTCAGCGTCGAGCTCCACCAGTGGGACACTCACGAAAACAACTTCAAAGTCCTCCGAGGCGATCTGCTCCCCACGCTCGATCGGTTCTACTCCGCGCTGCTCGAGGACTTGTCCGAGCGGGGGCTTCTCGCGACCACGCTCGTCCTTTGGATGGGCGAGTTCGGCCGGACGCCGACAATAAACGGCCGCGGCGGACGGGACCACTGGGCCTACACGAACGCCATCGGCCTGAGCGGCGCGGGCGTCCGGATGGGGACCGTCGTGGGTCAGACCGACGCGCGGTGCGAGCGCCCGGCGGGCCCCTCCCACAGCACGCAGGACTTGGCCGCCACGGTCTATCGGCTGCTGGGAATCAGGACCGACACGGAATACCGAGGTCCCGACGGCCGCCCTCACTTCATCAGTCAGGGCAAACCGATCGCCGAGGTGAAGGCTTAGTGCGGCACAGCGCGCTGGTCCTGGGGTGGCTCATCACCGGCGCGGGAATCGCTGCCGCCGGGACCCAGACTCTGCAGTACCCCGATCCTGTCTTGCACTACGTTTACCCGGCGGGCGGGCGACAGGGCGAGACGGTCCGCGTCGAGATGGGGCTGGCCGGGTTCCGGGACGCGAAGGCCGTGCTCGTCGACGGCCCGCCCGGGGTCACCGTGGGCGACGTGGAGCCCGCGAAAGAGGCGCTGGGAGCCGTATTCCACATCGCTCCCGATGCACCGCCCGGCCGCCGCTGGGTGCGTGTCGTCGGAGGGGCCGCGGGATTGACGAACTACCGGACGTTTTTCGTGGGCCGCATGCCCGAAGTTGTGGAGCGGGAACCCAACGAAACGCCCGCGTCGGCCGCCGAAGTCTCGCCTCCCGTGGTGGTCAACGGCCGCATCGGACGCGACGTGGACGTCGATTGCTTTCGATTCCACGCGCGCGCGGGGCAGAGGATCGTGGCCGCCGTACTGGCCCACGGAATGGACAGTCCGGGCCACACGGGGTTGGGCATTCTGGACACGAGCCTGGAACTCCAGGACGGCAAGGGCACCCTCCTGGCCACGGCGGAAGACACGTTGGGCCTGGACCCTGTCCTCACGTATACGGCGCGCGCCGACGGCCCCCACGTCGTCCGGGTGCAGAGCTTGGGGTACCGGGGGGCGCCCCGGGCCGTCTACCGCCTCACCCTCGGAGACCTGCCGTACCCCACGCACGTCTTCCCCGCCGGCGGCCGCCGGGGAGAGAAGGTGGACCTCGAGTTCGGCGGGCCCGACGGATCGCGCCGCGTCTTTTCCGTGCCGGCTGAAGGGACATCTCCCCTCGCCTACGTCGCCCCCGAGCTGCCTTTGGCCGACGGCCGGGACTTCCCCTTCATCCGCGGCGACCTTCCGGAACACATCGAGTCCGAGCCGAACGACCTGCCGGCGCAGGCGGCGGAGGTCCCGCTCCCGGCGGTCGTCAACGGAAGGTTCGGCCGCGCCGCCGACGTCGACTCGTTCCGCGTCCGTCTTAGGCGCGGCCAAGGCCTGCTCCTGGAAGTGCTGGCGCAGCGCCACCTCCGTTCCCCGGTCGACACGGTCCTGGAGGTGTGGGACGAGGCGGGAAAGAAGCTGGCCGAGAACGACGACGGAAAACTTTTCGCCCACCCCAACGCCTGCGCTCACGACTTCGCGTCGGCCGACAGCTGGCTCGCGTGGACCGCCCCCGCGGACGGCGCTTACCGGGTCCGGCTCAGGAACGAAAACGGAAAGGGGGGCCCGGAAGCGGTCTATCGCCTGACCCTCGCGGAGCTCGGCGCCGACTTCCAGGTCTTCCAATGGCCCGACGCGGTGCCGGTGTGGGGGCCGGGCGCGACCGCGTCGCTGATCGTGGAGTTCTTTCACTGGGGAGGCCTGGAGGGAGACGTGCGGCTGAGCGTCGAAGGCCTGCCGGCCGGATGGCGCGGGAGTGCCGCGACCGTGTCCTCGTCTTTGTACCGGAACGTGGCCCCTCCCAGCGGGCTGAAGGTGTTTCTCACGATCACCGCCCCCCCGGACGCGCCGGCGGAAACCGTGGCCCGGTTCCGCGTCCTCGCCAAGGTCGAGCACCAGGGACGCGTCCTCGAGCGCGAGGCGCAGGCCATGACCCTCTACGGGGCGGGGCCCAACGACCGGATGTGGCTCCGGTACAGCCCCGGCGCCCGCGCCGTCGTGGCCGCGCCGCTCGACTGCCGGCTGGAAACGTCGGTGAAGGAGATCAAAGCCACGCCGGGCGAAACCGTCGAGATCCCCGTCCGCATTCACCGGAAACCCGGCAAGGGGGGCGAGATGGGGCTCGTCGTCAACGGGCCGACGACCGGCATCCAGTGCGGCCTGGGCCCGCCGGTCCCGCTCCCTTCCGGCGTGGAGGAGTTCCGGATGCCCGTGAAGCTCCCTGAGAATATGAAGCCCGGCCCGCACGACATCGTCGTAGCCCGGTCCTGGGCGAGCGACATCCGGGCGGGGCGCCCCGGGCCGTGCACCCCGTTGATCCGGCTCGAGGTTCTCCCCCCCCGGAAGTAAGGCATGCGCCCACCTTCTGAGGATCCCGTGCTCCGTGACGCCCGACGGGAGGCGGCGGTGGTCGTCGTCCTTTGGGCCGTCGCGCTCGCCTATAAGCTCCTCTACTGTTCCCGGTTCGCCTACCGGCGAAGCCCGGAGACCCTCACCTTCGTCCTCGGATTCCCGGATTGGGTTTTCTGGGGCGTCCTGGTGCCATGGGGCGGGAGCGTCCTGCTCACCGCGGCCTTCGCGCTCTTCTTCATGAGAGACGGCGAGCTGGGCGACGAGCGGGGGCCGCGGGCGTGACGGCCGGAGGCGCGCCGCAAGGGCCCTTCCTGCTGGCGTCCCTGATCGGAATCATCCTGATCTCCGTGGGACTGGCCCGCCTGGCTCAGAAGCGCGCCCAAAAGGGAGACTTCCTCAAAGGCTACTTCATCGGAAACCGGAGCCTGGGTCCGTGGGCGCTGGGGCTTACGACCATGGTCCAGAGCGCGGGAACCTTCATGGGATTTCCGTCTCTGGTCTACAGCCACGGCTGGGCCCTGGCCTTCTGGCTGTCGGGACACATGATCATCCCCCTGGCTGCCTTCGGCCTGATGGCCAAGCGCCTCGCGCAGCTCTCGCGGCGCACGGGTTCGATCACGGTCCCGGACCTTTTGCGCGAACGGTTCGACCGGGGCGCGGTGGGGCGCGTCGCTTCTCTCCTGATCCTGACCTTCATGGTGTTTTCGCTGATCGGTCAATTCAAGGCGGGCGCCGTTCTCGTCAAGATGGTATGGCCGGGAGACGCTCCCTATTCCGTCGGGTTGGCCGTTTTCTCCGTCTCCGTGGTCGGGTACACGCTCATCGGAGGGTTCCTGGCCGCGGTATGGACCGACCTGTTCCAGAGCGTCCTCATGCTCCTCGGCGTCCTTGTGCTCTTTGCCCTGACCCTCGCGGCCTCGGGCGGAAGCCTTGAGCAGTCGACGGTGCGGGCGATGGAACAGACGGGCCCCGAGTTCGCGTTCTGCCCGGGGTATTCGACCGACGGCCGCGAGTTCGTGCCCCTGGAGCTGGCGTTTTCGCTCTCCTTCCTGTGGTTCTTCGCCAACGCGGCCTCGCCCGGAGGGATGTCCCGCGTCATGGCCTGCAAGGATACGAGAAGCTTGCGCCGGTCGATGATCATTCTGAGCGTGTACAACTCGCTCGTGTACATCCCTCTCATCCTGATCTGCGTCTGCGGCCGCTCCCTGATCCCCGACCTCCCCCCCCGGCAGTCGGACGAGATCATCCCGCGCCTGACGGTCGCCGCGACGGCGGGCGTGCCGGGGGGCCAGGTGCTGGCCGCCCTCATCCTGATGGCCCCGCTGGGCGCCGCCATGGCGACGGTGAGCTCGTACCTCATCGTGATCGCGTCCGGGCTGGTCCGAGACCTCTATCAGCGGTGGATCAACCCCTCGGCGGCCGGCGGCCGGCTGCGGAATCTGTCGTACCTGTGCATCTTGGGCGTCGGGGCCCTCGCGGTGGCGGCGAACCTCGAGCCGGTGGATTACCTGCAGGCGATGATCCTCTTCAGCGGGGCGGGCTTGGGCGCCAGCTTCTTTGTCCCGCTGGCCATGGCGCTCTACTGGCGGCGGGCCACGGCGCCCGGCGCCCTGGCGTCCATGCTCGTCGGGGCGCTCGCCGTGCTCGGCCTTTTCGTGGCGGGGTGGGCGGGCGACGACCCGGGGATCGGCCAGGCCACCCGGTTCCGGCCTTTTTACCTGCTGGGAATGGACCCGCTGATCTGGGGGCTGGCCGCGTCGGCCGCGGCCGGAGTGACGGTGAGCCTGGTCACGCGCCCCCCCGGGTCGAGCCACATCTCGTCCCTCTTTGACGCGCCGGAGCCCCCATGCTCGACCGCCTAATCACGGGCGCCCGCGTTTTTGACGGCTCCCGACTTCGAGACTCGTGGAACGTCGGGATCGTCCGTGACTCGATCGCGTACATCGGGCCGGAGGCGCCCCCCTCGCGCCTCCTGACCCCGGCGCACGGCCACCTTCTGTCGCCGGCCTTCATCGACACGCACAACCACGGCGACTTCCATTGCGTGGACGCGGGGAACGACGGGCACTCGGCCCTCAGCCAGGGCGTCGGAACCCTCGTCGTTGGGAACTGCGGGTTTTCCGCGACGCCGAAGACCCGGCCGAGCCCGATCCTCCTCCCTCCCGACGGCGCGACGGGCGCCGATCCCGAAGAGCACCTGGGGCGGCTCGGTGCGGGCCTTCCGTTGGACGTGTCCGACCTGGCGGGACACAACACGCTGCGCCTCTCGGTGATCGGAGAGCCTCGGGCGTCCACCGCCGCGGAGGTGAGCCGGATGACCACGGTGCTGGACGATTTCCTCGCCCGAGGGGGCGCGGGCATGTCCGTCGGGTTGAACTTCCCCGAGGCTGTCGGCGCGGACGGGCGGGAACTCCTGCCCTTGTGCAAGATCCTGGGGAAGCACGGGAGGCCGCTGACCTGTCACATTCGAAACCAAGGGGAACGGCTGGTCGAAGCGGTCGAAGAAGTGGCGCGCCTGGGGGACGAGGCGGGATGTCCGGTCCTCGTCTCGCACCTCCGTCCGGTGCCCGGCCGCCACGACCCGCTCCTGCAAAACGTTCTCGACCGCGTCGATCAGAGTCCCTCTCTCTTCATGGACGTCTACCCGTACGTGGCGGGATGCACGACCTTGGAGTTCTTCTTTCATAATTCTCTCGGACGCGTGCCTCGGCGGGACGACCTTCTCCCCCCGGAGGACGTGAATGAGAAGGCGCTGGCTTCGTTCCCGGGAGGGGTGAACGACATCTGGGTGGTGCAGCATCGGAACCCGGCGTGGGTGGGCAAGTCTGTGGGGGAAATCGCAGCCGCTCAAGGCGAGGAGCCCGGAGTCCGGATCCAGCACATTCTCCTCGAGGACCCGGAATGCATGTGCATCTATCAGAACACGTCGACCCCCGAAGCGGTGGAACGCGTCCTGCTCCATC
>Ga0187892_10006478_pt1 | contig 17346 bp, 12 predicted proteins | sample MA1701073metaG_FD_139345 | JGI IMG/M metagenome (GOLD analysis project Ga0187892, IMG submission 139345) | Bio-ooze microbial communities from a basaltic lava cave in the Kipuka Kanohina Cave System on the Island of Hawaii, USA - MA170107-3 metaG ... | reverse complement strand
TTCAGGTGGCTGCCTTCCTGGTAAAGCTTGCCTACCATTGCCGAGACGTTTGGCTTGAAGAAGCCGTTTCCGATGACCAGGCAAATCAAGGCCAGATACATTACCCAGACAATGGGAAACGAAAGCAGCAGGTGGCCCGCCATAAAAAAGAAGCCGCCAACCATAACCGACTTGCGATAGCCAAGCTTCCTGTCGGCGATGATGCCGCCAACCAGCGGGCTGAAATAAACTAGCGCCAGATACCAGGAATAGAGCCGGGTGGCATCCGCACGCGCCCAGCCGAACCCTTGCACAGTGTCCTGTAAATACAGCGTGAACAGTGCCAGCATTGAGTAGAAACTGAAGCGCTCCCACATCTCTGTGGCAAAAAGCACGTACAGCCCCCTGGGATGCCTGTCAACGGCAGGAGCCGCCGCGGCATAGCTTATGCTGTCGGCCGTAGCCATAAGTGTCACTCCTTCTGAGTCGTCTGGACTCGCAGATAGATTTGTAAGGGGAGTAGCAAGGGATTACAGCTGGAATTCAGCCAAAGATCGGCCGTTCGTGTCAAGTACCAGGCTCGGTCCAACTCGGTCAGAAAGTTTTCGCTTGAGCCTTCACGTCTCTAAAGTCAGTGGAGAAATTTAGCAAAACCGCCCAGAAGGCGGCCTGAACTTTGGAGACTTGGCAAAAAGTGTCTGCTTTTGCAATGATGGAAACTCGATTTTTGCGGCTTTGCCACTTTCCGTGCGGAAAGCCTTCGGAGTCTGTCTATCAAAACTAGGATACCACCGGCTTTAGCCGCGTGGTATCCAAGATTTTGAGGGCTTGTTGGTGGCCTAAACTTGAACGACCACGCGGCTAAAAGCCGGTGGTTTCCGAGTTTTGGAGACAAACTCCAGCGCTTTCGAATGAAGACGGCAAAGCTGCAGAAATGATCAAACAATAGCCCGCGAACGAACTCCGGGACTGATTGAGACTTATCAAAAGGAATACTGTGCACTAGTCAAATATAAAACGACAGCTCAACACCAGAGGGGATCTGCCCTGCAGCACCAAGCTGTCGTTTTTAACCCGATGTCCCACGTTGGTACCAGCGCGTAACAATCAGGCCTATGCGCTGGATTCTAGTTAGCTCGTCTGAACTCGTCAACAAATCGATCAAAGATAAAACACTTGGTTCGCTTAGTCCTTTACAAAGCAATAGTTTCGCAAATTTAGAAGGTAATCGGGGATAAAAGCCAACAGCTTGCGACTCGTGGCGAGAGCCAACTTGACAGGTCGATCAAGGGCGGGCGTATAATCCGCGTTGTAGAAACGTGGTGAGTTAAGGCGACTTGCGGCCACGTAAAACAACCCGCTAAACAGCTCGGGTTTAGCAATCGACGGCCCGAAAAACTTCAAACCAACTTGAAGTCCCGCGTTGTTTAGCGCGGGACTTATTTTATTTCGATTTTTGATTGTTGATTTGTGATTAATGACGGCGTAACCAAAATCTAACGGGCACACACTAAATTTATGCAGAGTTTTCGCGAATTGCTGGAATCCGACACCATCCAGGTTGTTGATGGCGCCATGGGCACCATGCTCTATGCCAAAGGCGTCTATATTAATCGCTGTTACGACGAGCTGAACCTGAGTAATCCGGACCTGGTGCGTGAAATCCACTCGGAATACGTTCGCGCCGGGGCGGATATTCTCGAGACCAACACCTTTGGCGCCACCACCCACAAATTGCAGCAGTACGGACTTGAGGAGAGCCTTCGCGACATAAACATCGCCGCCGTTAAGCTGGCACGGGAGTGCGCCGGCGAACGCGCATATGTTGCTGGTGCAGTCGGGCCGCTGGGACTGAGAATTGAACCGTACGGGCCAACCTCATTCGACGAGGCGAAAGACCTCTTTAAGGCCCAGGTTTCCGCTTTATTGGAAGGTGGAGTCGACCTCTTTATTCTCGAAACATTTTCCGACCTTTCGGAAATCCGTCAGGCAATTCGAGCAGTTCAGGAGCTCTGCGATCTGCCAATTGTGGCGCAGATGACAATTATGCCCGACGGTAATACTCAGTTCGGGACAGTCCCCGAGGTTTTAGCCGAGCGACTGGATCAGTGGGGTGCCGATGTAATCGGTTTGAATTGCGGAGTTGGCCCGGCAATTATTCTCAACGCGCTTGAAAAGATGCGGACGGTTTCCAGGAAAAAACTGTCGGTTCAGCCTAATGCCGGTCTCCCTCGAGATGTTCAGGGACGCCAGTTCTACATGTGTTCGCCTGAATACATGTCGAAGTTTGCCAAACGATATATTCAGACGGGCGCGAAGTTCATAGGTGGCTGCTGTGGCACTACTGCTTCGCATATCAAGTTGATTTCGGATGCTGTACGCGCCGCATCACCACGTGCTCAACGGGTGGTGTTTTCGCAAGGAACTTCCGCTCGTGTCGAGGAAATCACTCCGGCAGATATCCAGATTGTCCCCCCTGAAGAGCGCTCTGCCTGGTCCCAAAAGATTGTGAATGGCCAGTTCGTCACCTCAGTTGAAGTGCTACCACCCAAAGGTGTGGACGCCCAGAAAACGCTCGACTCAATCCGCCTGTTAAAAATCGCCGGGGTGGATGGCGTCAACATTCCGGATGGGGCCCGGGCCCAATCTCGAATGAGCGCAATGGCCACGGCTGTTTTGGTTGAACAGCAAATTGGCATCGAATCGGTGCTCCATTACTGCTGCCGCGACCGAAATCTTTTGGGAATGATGTCGGATTTGCTGGGAGCCGCGGCTCTGGGTATCAGAAACCTACTGTTAATCACGGGCGATCCCCCAAAGATGGGGCCCTATCCAGACGCCACAGCCGTTTTCGATATCGATTCTATCGGGTTAACCAACATGGTCAACAAGCTGAACCATGGTCTGGATATCGGCAACAACCCAATCGGCCAGCCCACGGCTTTCTGCATAGGAGTGGGAGTAAATCCGGGAGCCATAAATCTGGACGAAGAGATCAGACGCTTCGAATGGAAGGTCGAGGCGGGGGCTCAATATGCGATCACCCAGCCGGTATTTGATACAGAACAACTTGCAGACTTTATCAAACGCATCGAGCACGTGCACATTCCGATCATCGCCGGCATCTGGCCGTTGGTTTCTTACCGCAATGCAGAATTCTTACACAATGAAGTGCCTGGGGTGCGCGTAACTCCATCGATCATGGAGCGTATGCGCGCAGCGTCCGGAATTAGCAAAGAAGCCGGACGCGAAGAAGGTTTGAAGATTGCCCGTGAGTCTCTGTTAGAGGTGCGCGACATTATTCAGGGAGTCCAGGTTTCAGCCCCGTTTGGCAACGTAAAGTACGCGCTGGAAGTCTTCAACGTCCTTGAAGGATTTCAACCGGCCACCTCAACGGCACCGAATTAAGCTGTTACCCCGCATGAGCCTTACTGGATTCTTTGCGCAAAACTCGGTGCAAAGCCCCAGTCAGCTCCGGTTCAAGATATTGATATCCAGCTCCCTTTAGTCGTACTGGTTCAACTCTCTGGCTCGAGAGAAGTAAAGCATCAGCCATTTCGCCGAATGCTAAGCGAACTCCGAAAGCAGGAATGGGCAGCAGTGTTGGCCTTGAAACTGCCTCGCCAAGCTTTTCGGTAAATTGAGAATTGGTGACGGGGTTAGGCGTCACCATATTAATCGGCCCACTCAACGACTCGTCTGTCAGGATCAACTTAATCGCGGCCACAACATCATCGAGAGTGATCCAGCTCATCCATTGCTTTCCGTCTCCGACCCGTCCGCCGATTCCCAGGCGAAAAGGTGTGAGCATTTTGGCAAGCGCTCCTCCTTTAGCGCTCAGAATAATTCCAAAACGCAGGTTGGCGACCCGAATCCCCTTCTCCTTTGCCGGCGCCGTCGCGTTTTCCCAGGCAACACAGACGTCGGCCAGGAAATCATTACCGGGTTCGCTGGTCTCGGTCAGGAGGTCGTCGCCCCGATCCCCATAAAAACCAACTGCTGAGGCACACAACAATACCTTGGGTGGATGCGAAAGCCCTCTCAAAGCTTCGCACAAAACCTGCGTACCCTTAACTCGACTATCGCGAATGCGGCGTTTTTTTTCGTCGGTCCAGCGCCCTTCGGCGATACTTTCGCCCGCGAGGTGCACCACAGCTGTGAGTCCCTCCAGCTGTTTACCATCGATCGTACCACGCTTGGGATCCCAACTAACTTCCGGCGAGCCGAAGACCCTTTCTCTCCGAACCAACCTTATCACTTCGCTGCCATCATTCGTGAGTGATCGGACCAGAGCGCGGCCCACCAGCCCGTGCGATCCGCTTACAAGTATCTTCATGGGTCAGCCCTCAATTGCCGTTTTGTGCTGTTTTTCTGGACCAAGATAAACCCGAAAAACACTTTTCTCAAACCCGCGCGTATCCCTTCCCAGTAAATTCAGTACGCTCGGCTTGAGTTTTGTCTTGAGTTTCCTGAACTAGGGTGTAGAATGCGCTGGAGTCCAAGGCACTAAATTAGAAAGGGGCATCCTCACCATGCTTCGCGCCAGAATTCTTGCCTGTATAGCTCTTCTCTCAGCTTTCCTGCCAATTGGCACCGCTAAAAAGCAAAATAGCTCATCTCCAGTGCTCCACCGCGTAACCACAACTGCAGGTGAGGCCATCAACCTGAACCCAAGTTTGAGTGGCGATGGCCAGAAGATTGCTTTTGAATCCAGTGCCGATCTGATTCAGGTCGGTAATCCTCCGGGCTTCCATGCCTTGCTAGCAACAGTGGAATCTGCAGCGGTAACTTTTGCGGAGCTCAGCAAAACGCGTTTGGTATCGCCTGGCATTTCTCAGGATGGCAGCATTCTGGTTTTCAGCTCAAGTGAAGATCTGTCGAGTCAAAATCAAGATCGCAATTCGGAGATCTTTCTCTGGAGTCGAGGAATTCTTCGACAATTGACCAAAACCTTACCGGGTTCAGTGACCACACGCCTGGTTGACGGTAATTTTGAACCCTCGATTTCCGACGATGGTCGGGTCATGTTTTTTTCTTCGAACAGGGATCTGGTTGGCAGAAATCCGGATTACAACTTCGAAATCTTTTCGCTGGATTCCTCTACGAACAGGGTTGTGCAGATTACAGATACTGCGGGGGGACTAGGAGCCCGGGAGCCGCACGTCAGTGGCGATGGTTCTCGGGTGGTTTACTTAAGCTATTCAGGAGGCGGGAAAACCCTGCTCTTGTACTCACTGGATTCTGCCACGACGCAAATGCTTGCGGCTGACGTTCAAGGGCTTTCTCTGAGCTCCGGTCGTTTAATAAGCGACGACGGTTTCCGAATTGTCTACTCGCTTGAACTCGCGCCTCATCAGACCGAGGTCTACCTCTTCGACACGCTTAGCGGTTCAGCAAGACAGATTACCCAGCTGGGGGAGCGCGTGTCGGAAGTACCGCTAAATCCAACGATTAGTGGGGACGGAAAAAGGATTGCTTTCGCTACCAGGCGAAGAGTTCTCGAACGCGGTGACGGCAGCGTTGAGCTCTACGTTTTTGACATTCCCTCGGGGCAGTTTTCGCAGGTGACTAACGCGCCTTCCGCCGCTACCGCTGAAGTTGTCTCGTCTTTAAGCGACGATGGCAGCCTGGTAGCCTTTAATTTTCCCAGGGTTGTGGTTGAACCGGATGTGGAACCTGACTACGCCAACAACTCTGAGCTCTTCCTGGCTTCCCTGCCCTCTCGGCTACCCTTCGGACCTCTAACCACTTTAAATGGCGCCTCACTGGGAAATGAAGCGGTACCGCCGCCATTGGCGCGTGGCGGAATCGTCATTGCCAGGGGTTTCTCGCTGGCAAGTTTGGTCCAACACGGCCGGGTGAGAAGTGACGGTTCGTTTCCTCTATCACTTGGAGGAACGAGCGTGAGCGTGGGACATTTGCGTGCGGAGCTGCTTTATGTCTCACCCGTCGAAGTTCATTTTGTTGTTCCAACCGAGAGTCAAACTGGGTTGGTGGATGTCGTGGTTACCAACGCTGATGGCTATCAGTCGCGAACGACTGTTCAGGTAGCTGATGTAGGACCCGGTATTTTCACTACGAGTGGACAAGGCAGCGGTCCAGCAGTAGTACTTGATTCGGATCTGCTGGTCGCCGGCCCGTTCGACCCCACCAGCGGTCAGCTGCGTCTGAGTGTTTTTGCCACCGGAATTCGAAATGCTGCCAATGTTTCCTGCCTGATTGCCGGTCAGGCTGTGACGACTGAGGCGATCATGCCTTCTCCAGATTTGCCCGGACTCGATGAAATACACATTTTGATCCCAGCTGATTTGCGAGGAGCTGGCGTGGTCCCCTTATCCATTTTTGCTGACAGTCTTGTGAGCAACACCGTGTCGCTCACGCTTGCGGGTAGCGCTTTGCGCGATATCGTCGTAAATGAAATTCTTGCAGATCCCCCGGATGGTCTGCCCGGAGATGCTAACCTCGATGGCACCCGAAGTGCTTCTGCAGACGAATTCATCGAACTGGTGAATTCGACCACACGAGACCTGGATATATCCAGCTTTCAACTCGAAACCCAACCTCTTAACAGCACTGTAGCCATCGTACGCCACCGTTTTCCCCCCAGCACAATCTTTCCAGCTGGAACGGCAATCATCATATTCGGAGGCGGGAGCTTTGACGCCTCCAATCCAGCGTTCGCTGGAGCAAAAGTCTTCAAAGCATCCAGCGGCAGTCTTTCCCTACTCAACTCGGGTGGCGTGGTTACAGTTCGAGACGCCGCAGGAAAGATTATTACCTCAGTGCAGTTTGGAAACTCTCTCGAAGCCCCCGCAGACGAAAACCAATCGCTGACGCGGTTTCCAGACATTTTCGGCAATCTGACATTGCACCGGCTTACCTCCTCGGGCTCGCAAAGGGCCTTTAGTCCCGGCACTCGAGCTAATGGTGAGCCTTTCTTGCCAGTGCAACCAGGACCAACTCCCATACCGACGCCTTTGCCATCGCCTTCGGTCACACCAACACCGGAACCGACACCTACGCCGAGCCCTTCTCCCACGCCAACCGGCTCAACGATCGTGATCAGCCAGATATTTGGAGGCGGTGGAAATTCAGGGGCTCCTTTTAGAAACGATTTCATCGAGTTGCTTAATACTAGCAATCTGCCCGTGGACCTTTCGGGTTGGTCTATACAGTATGCAAGCGCAACCTCGGCCACCTGGGCAGTTACAAACTTAACGGCCAGGGTTTTACTACCCGGCCAGTATTACCTGGTTCAACTGGCGTCGGGTGGAACCAACGGGCAAATGCTGCCGCCGGCAGAGGCAGTCGGCTCGACTAACCTTGCAGCAACAGCGGGCAAGGTTGCCCTTGTTAACAGCCCAACGGCCTTGGCCGGGTTATGTCCGACGGACTCGGCTATTGTTGACCTGGTTGGTTATGGATCCAGCACGAGTTGTGCTGAAGGCAGACCCTCCGTGGCGCCAGGCAACGCCCTTGCAATTTTGAGGTTGGAAGGCGGCTGCCTCGACACGCAAGATAATGGGAATGATTTTGTTACGGCTTCGCCTAATCCTCGAAATTCAGCTAGTGCGGCAAGAGAGTGTTGAGATCGCAAATCGCCTGGAAATGCACGGGTTCATTTGATTTCGTGGATCGTTCTATTGCTGCTCAAACGAACGATCCACGAACTCACACGAAACAACACTAAAGCGCAACAACTTCGGTGGATTCTGTGAAACTGACGCACCCATACAGCCGGTGATAATTTTTTCAGAGTCGCTCAGAAAGCACTCATCACTTTTGTGGCAGAGATCAACGGACGAGGCCGCTGAGTGGGCTTGAGGCACTGGCATACAAACGCTTTTGCATGCGACCCGCGACATATGCCAGCCGGCCGGCTTCGATGGCTAGCTTCATGGCCCTGGCCATCTTTTCCGGATCCAGAGCCTCTGCGATGGCCGTATTCATCAAAACCGCATCCGCGCCGAGCTCCATGGCAATGGTCGAATCACTTGCCGTACCGACGCCTGCATCAACGATTATTGTGGCGTCTGGTAGCTGCTCGCGCATGATTCGCAAATTGGTGGGGTTTTGAACACCCAAGCCCGACCCAATGGGCGCTGCCAGGGGCATCACCGCGGGACAACCTGCATCAAGTAGCTTCCTGGCCATGATCAGGTCATCATTGAAGTAAGGCAGAACCACAAATCCTTCCTTTAACAGGATGTGGGCAGCTTTTAAAGTCTCCTCATTATCCGGAAATAGAGTCGTTTGGTCACCGATTACTTCAAGTTTAAGCAGATCCGTCTCCAACGCCTCGCGTGCCAGCCGGGCGGTGCGGACTGCCTCTTCAGCAGTGTAACAGCCTGCTGTGTTCGGCAAAATTTGCATCGACGGATCGAGGTGATCAAGGAAAGACTCGGCACTCCGATCAAGCGGAACGCGCCTGACTGCAACCGTTACCAGTTCTGCGCCTGAGGCGCGATGGGCCGCCTTCATTTCGTCATAGTTACGATACTTTCCTGTCCCAATGATCAGGCGGGAACTAAAAGTGTGATCACCAATCTTGAAATTTCCTGCGGCCAGTTTTGCGGCAGTTGACATCTGACTTGAAACCTCTACGTGTGTTTTTGAAACACTTTACACCCGGAAGGCGGGAATAAGAAATAAGGATTTAGGATTTAGGATTTAGGACTTTAGGATTTTAGGATTTGCATTTCGCATTTGGGATTGCGGATTGCGGATTGCGGATTTTGTGTTAAGGGATCCCCATCCTGCGATAGTGTCGTGTCTTCGTAAGGTGCTTTCGTCTAGTTCGTGGCAGTTCGTGTGTGTTGGTGGATGGTCTAAAATCACTCGCGGAGGAATTGAACTTTGCAGTTGGTAGTTAATGGTCAGATTCGAGAGGTCGCCTCAGATCTAACACTGCGGGACCTTGTAGAGGAATTGGCGCTCGGTCCCAGCAAGATTGCCGTTGAACTGAATGGTCAGGTAGTGCCGAGTTCGAGTTGGGAGTCTACAGATCTAAACGAAGGAGACCGCGTAGAGATTGTTCATTTTGTTGGTGGAGGGTGAAGAGAATTTCGGATTTGGGATTTCGGACTGCGGATTTAGGAAGAGATCCGGCCGCAGATGAACGCAGAAAAACGCAGATCAGACATAAAGTTTTCTATCTGCTAGGGTGGACCAGGCGTCTGATCTCCGTAGACTGACCGTGTGCCGAGGCGCGAATCAAAATCGCCGCCCGACCGGTAGAAAATATTGGTATGTCTGCCGCAACTGTGGCGATACCATCGGGTCCGGTTTTGGTCGTATAGATCTGTGGCCGGAAAGCTGTTCCCAGAATCTTTAACGAGATCGACACATTTGGCAGCGGCCGGCTGCCAATTTTTGAACTCTCAACAACCATTAGCCTAACAATTAGAGACTCGCCCGCACGAAAATCTCGATCTTCCAAAAGACTCACAACCAGCCGCTGCTCACCACCCGGCAAATCCCCCAGCGGTGATTTTCGTCGTGAATCATGGACGGTGTAAACATCTCCTGTGGGTCTAGGCGCCGAAGTTACTGGAGGTGCCGGCGTTTTTTCGGCGGCGACTGCTGGTGGTGAAACAGGTTTTGGCTCAGCGACTTTTGGAGGTGGTACCGCTTTAGCTCCGCCAGCCCTGTTGGGAATGGGAATCGTCTTTTCCGAAGCCGGCTTCCCTGGTATTGGAACCGTCGTAGACTCTGAACCCGTCCTGGGCTCACTAACTCTCCCTGGCTCGGGAACCTTCTTAGGCTCAGATGACTTGGGTTCGGCCGCCTTTTTGACTTCCGGAGCTTTCTGGGGTGGAGCAGGAGGCTGCCCAGCAGGTTGAATTTTGGGCTTAAAACCAACCGGCTGGTATTCCTGAGGCGGAGGCTTAAGCTCAATTTCGTCCACGTCGGCTACTGGCGGCGGTGGAGCTGGCTGAGTGAAATGAGGAAGTAATATTTCCGGCGGCGCTAAGATCGGTTCCGACTCGGCAGGTAAGATCGGTTCCGACTGGGCCGGCGCCTCAGCCATAGTCTCAGCAGGTTCTTCAACTTCCTCCTTCTGCCTGACTGCCGGCTGCGCCAACATGCGTTTGAGGTCATCTATTCGACCTGCATGGATGGCAGCGCAAATCAATGTGTGCTGTCGCTTGAGCCGCTCCGCCAAAGCCGCTTCAGTGAAACCGGACGCCAGCAGGTCTTCGTACGGAGCCCGTTTACTGGCTAGAATTGCTCCTCCCGAGTAGACGAGCGAAAGGATAATCGGCGAATCGAGCCCTTTGTCTTCGGTCTGCACATGATAGGTTACCCCATCATATTCTATATCGGTATTGAAGCCGGTTATCACGTTCCGTCTGTTCCAAACCTAGCGTCGCTAAGGCACCAAAAGTCAAACTTTTGGTGAGGTTAAACTGAAGGTAACACACCATTTTTTGCAGGGTCAATCATCATTTTTCCCTAAGGATTTACAAGAGATAGCGTGCTTGACACCCCTTCCGGGTTCGTCTACGATCCAGCTTGTACAATGATTCTCAATCTTAGCGCTACGGCCTATCCAGCCGTGATCGAACGACTCTACTGCCGTCTCGATCCAGCTTCGCGGGACGGTGTGTGAGAATGTCGTTTCGTCTCTACGATTACCTGCCCATTCTCCTGATATTCATCGTTGCCGCTGGATTCGCAGTGGGAAATGTATTCATTTCTCAGTTCATTGGCCAGCGGAAGCGCACGAAAACAAAGCTGATGCCTTACGAGTGCGGGAAGGATCCAGTGGGCTCTGCGCGTGAACGCTTCTCTGTAAAGTTTTACTTGATTGCAATGATCTTCATCCTCTTCGATATAGAGGTCATTTTCCTGGTGCCCTGGGCGGTTGTTTTCAAAACGTTCGCCGAACAGGGACTTCGCACTCTCGTATATGTCGAGATGATGCTTTTCGTTATCTTGTTGCTGGCAGGTTATTTCTACGTACTGAAAAAGGGCGCTTTCGAGTGGAGCAATCGCGCTCGCCTGGAAGCTGAGGCCGAAGCCCAGGTTTTAAAGGAGTTGGAAAAGAGCCAATCTCGGAAAGCGAGAACCGCGGCCTGATAGGTATTTCATGGGACTTGAGAACATCATCGCTGAAGCCCTTCCCGAGGTGCTAACCACCCGCCTCGACTCACTCATCAACTGGGCCAGAAAGTCGTCTCTTTGGCCAGCCACTTTCGGACTTGCTTGCTGTGCGATCGAAATGATGAATGCAACGTCTTCCCGAAACGACTTAGCTCGTTTCGGCTCGGAAGTCTTTCGCGCCAGTCCTCGCCAGGCAGATGTAATGATTGTTTCGGGTCGAGTGTCGCGCAAGATGGCCCCGGTGTTGCGCCGGATCTACGATCAAATGCCTGAACCGAAGTGGGTTATTTCCATGGGCGCTTGTGCCACCTCGGGTGGAGTCTTTGATAACTACGCGATTGTTCAGGGTGTGGACAAGATCGTGCCCGTTGATGTCTACATTCCGGGGTGCCCGCCACGCCCCGAGATGCTGATTCACGCGGTAATGATGTTGCAAGAAAAGGTTTCGAAAGAGACCGTGCGCGACCGGAAGGATGTGCCCGAGGAAGAGGCCCGGAAAGCAGTGGTGCCGGGCACCCTGCCGGTTACCGATGGCTCGACTGCCAGAGAAAACACTTTGCCCGAGAGTCGGCCGTATACGATTGCTTCGCGACACGAACGCCGCCGTTCCTCTTGAGATTAAAAGGTTATTTCCTCCTGAGATTAAAAGGTTATTGATGACAAAGGGAGCCGATAGCGAGAGGACCGATCAGCAACCTCAGATCAGTCAGAATCAGACAGTAACGCCGTCCAGTTTAGTGGCGGCGTTACAGCGTGAGCATCCGGAATGGATTGTCGAAAGCCGGGAGCTGATTGGCGAGCTGACAGCGGTCGTTCCCAGAGAACATATCGTCGAGGTTTGCGCTTACCTGAAGGCTAACCCGGAGTCAAACTTTGATTTCCTTTCAGACATCTGTGGTGTTGACCTCGGTCAGGAAGAAGAACCACGTTTTGAAGTTAACTACCATCTATTTTCCACCCGCAAGTACCACCGCCTCCGGTTGAAGGTTCGGTTGCCGGAAGACGACCCACGAGTCTTAACTGTTACTACGGTCTGGCGCACGGCAAACTGGCACGAGCGAGAAACGTTCGACCTCTTTGGCATTATCTTCGACGGGCACCCGGACTTGCGCCGCATTCTGCTGCCCGAGGACTGGCAGGGCCATGCCCTGCGCAAAGACTTTCCCTTGCGGGGATACGAGCCCTATAGCTTGAAATAGATTTCAGCAGGCCAGCTGTCTGCCCCTGTTCGAACGGTGCGACATCTCTGATGAGTACATCTACACCAAATCTTCCGCCCCAACTCGAAATCGTCGATCAACCGCTCGACACGCAAATGACGATTTCAATGGGACCACAGCACCCTTCGACGCATGGAGTTTTGCGTCTGGAGCTGGTGCTCGACGGCGAGATGGTCGTGAAAGTCAAGCCAGACATTGGCTACCTGCACACCGGCATGGAGAAGCTGTTTGAGTATAAAAAGTACCAGCAGGGTATCGTCATCACTGATCGGATGGACTACCTGAATCCACTGGGTAACAACCTTGCCTACGTGATGGCAGTCGAAAAGCTTCTGCAGCTGGAGATTCCCGAACGCGCCCAAACGATTCGAGTTCTGACCTGCGAGTTGCAACGCATTGGTTCCCATCTGGTTTGGCTGGGCACACATGCGCTAGACATTGGGGCCATGACCGTCTTTTTCTATTGCTTCCGCGAACGCGAAAAGATTTTGAACCTGATCGAGGCTGCTTCGGGTGGACGCCTGACACCGTCATATTTTCGAATCGGCGGCCTAATGATGGATTTGCCCCCAGGCTTTGAAAGACGTACCAATCAATTCCTTGAAGGACTTCCTAAGGCGATTGAAGAGTTTCAGAAGTTATTAACAGGCAATAAAATTTTTCAGAAGCGCACTCAGGGTGTGGGCTATATAAGCGCCGAAGATGCCATCGATTGGGGAGTGTCCGGTCCATGTTTGCGCGGCAGCGGTTTGGGCCTTGATATCCGCCGCGCGAACCCCTACACGGGCTATGAACTCTATGACTTTGAGGTACCAGTGGAGACTGATGGAGATGTCTGGGCCCGTTATCTGGTTCGCATGCGCGAGATGCAAGAGTCAGCAAAGATTGTGAGGCAGGCCCTCGCCCGTTTGAAACCAGGTCCGGTAAAGGCAGACGCTCCAAAAGTTGTGTTGCCAGATCGCGAGGCGATGAAGACCCACATGGACGCCCTGATTCACCATTTCCTGATCGTCGCTGAGGGGTTTGACGTCCCGGAAGGGGAAGCCTACATGCCTATTGAGGCTTCGAAGGGCGAACTCGGTGTTTATGTAAAGTCCGACGGTGGTCCAAAGCCTGCACGTGTTCATTTCCGCGGTCCAAGTTTTGTTAATTTGTCAGCCCTGCCGCACATGTCCGAGGGTGCGATGGTGGCTGACATAGTGGCAATTATCGGCTCGCTCGATATCGTGCTGGGGGAAATCGATCGGTGAATCGGGTTAAACCTCCTGCAAACGCTCCTAAGCTACGGGAATCGCGATTGGCAAGATCTAAATGAGCCAACCACTGACACAGATTGAACCTCTTTCGCAACCCGTAAACATTGGCGAAGAGATTGCCACGTTCTCGCCCGAAGTCGAGGCGGAGATCGATCGGCACCTTGCCAAATATCCGGTAATGCGTTCAGCCATCTTACCCTTAATGTTTATCGTCCAGCGTGAGCGGGGCTATCTCGACCCACCAGGGGTCGCGTATCTGGCAAAACGGCTGAAACTGCGCTACACGGATATCTGGGAGGTTGCGACCTTCTATTCGATGATCAACCTCAAGCCAGTAGGCCGCTACCACATTCAGATTTGCAAAACTCTATCGTGCAAGATAATGGGCGAGGAGAAGATTACCGGTCACGTATGCCAGCGACTGGGTATTAAACCAGGGGAGACTACCTCGGATGGAAGATTCACGGTCTCGATGGTTGAGTGCTTGGGCTCGTGCGGAACGGCTCCGATGTTTCAGATCAATTTTGATTATCACGAGAATCTTACTGCTGCGAAAGTGGACACAATCCTCGATTCTTTACCTTGAGGGTTAACTAAACGGATGTTTATTGGCGCCATAGGATGTGAACCATTACAACTCGCGCGGGTTCACCTCGAAAACTCGCACACGCTTGAGGTGTACCGGAGTCATGGGGGATATGAAGCGCTGGCCCAGGCGCTGAGTTCGATGTCTCCGGATGACGTCACCAATGAGGTGAAGAAATCGGCGCTGCGCGGTCGCGGTGGCGCCGGATTCCCTACTGGGATGAAATGGAGTTTTGTCCCCAAGGACTCGCCGAAACCCAAGTATGTAGTCTGCAATGCTGACGAATCGGAACCGGGAACATTCAAAGATCGCTACTTAATGGAGCGCGATCCGCACTTGTTGATTGAGGGGATGCTAATCGCTGCTTATGCGCTCGGAGCAAAGCGTAACTTCATTTATACCCGTGGCGAGTACAAGTATCTAATCGACATTATGGACGTGGCACTGGCCGAAGCCAGAGAGGCAGGATTACTGGGCGACAGAATTCTGAATACGAGTTTTTCCTGTGAGATCTACACGCACACAGGGGCCGGAGCTTACATCTGTGGTGAAGAAACGGCACTGTTGAGCTCGCTCGAGGGACTGCGCGGCCACCCCCGCATGAAGCCTCCCTTCCCGGCCGTATCCGGCCTCTACGCCTGTCCAACCGTTGTGAACAATGTCGAGACCCTGACAGCGGTTCCCGACATTATCAAAATAGGTGGTGAGGCTTACCAGAAACTGGGAACGGAAAAAAGCGGCGGCACCAAACTCTGGTCGGTGTCGGGTCATGTCAATCGTCCGGGAGTCTACGAACTGCCCATGGGGTACGACGACATGGAAAAGTTCATCATGGAAGACTGTCAAGGAATGCTCGGAGGTAAAGAACTGAAAGCCGTTATTCCCGGAGGCTCGTCGGTTTATGTAATGAGCGCCGATCAAATAATCGGCCGCGATGTGCGCATGGATTACGAAGGGTTGGTGGCTGCGGGTTCGATGGTCGGTTCCGGCGGTTTCATCGTGATGGATGAGACGGTCGATATCTTTGAGTCGACCAAAAACTTAACGGAATTTTATAAACACGAGTCGTGTGGGTGGTGTACTCCGTGCAGAGAAGGGACTGATTGGCTCGTAAAGGTTTTCAAACGCATCGAAACGGGCGGCGGCGTTCCCGGCGATGCACAGCTAATGCTCGATCTCTGCGACAACATCGAGGGCAAATCCTTCTGTCCCCTGGGCGACGCTGCAGCCTGGCCGATTCAGTCGGCAATTAAAAGGTTTCCTGAGGACTTTAGAAAGCGGCTGGAAAACGAATAGGTCCTATTGGTCTTATAAGTCCTATTGCCTCAAATTAATGTCAACTGACCTTATCAAAGTCACCATCAACGGTACCGAGTTCCACGTGCCCAAAGGGGCGCGTCTGATAGATGTTTGCCGCGAAAAGGATTTCGACATCCCATCATTCTGTTACTACGCAGACCTGGCGCTGCAAGCTTCGTGTCGCATGTGTCTGGTGCGGATTGAAAAAATGCCCAAGTTGCAGACGTCCTGCACCATCACCTGCACTGACGGAATGATCGTCACTACCGAGAGCGAAGAGATCGAGAAGGCGCAGCGAGCCATGATGGAGTTCCTACTCGCAAATCACCCACTGGATTGTCCGGTATGCGATCGCGGTGGGGAGTGTGAACTGCAGGAGATGACCTTTGATTGGGGCGGTTTGGAAGAGCGCTTCACTGAAAAGAAGAACTACCATCCTGAAAAATATCTTTCGCCAATGGTCGCAAACGATCCGCAGCGCTGCATTTTGTGCAAGCGTTGCACTCGCGTTTGTGAGGAATGGATGGGAGAGGACGCGATTGAAGCCGGAGGTCGGGGCGCTGGAACGGTGATTGGCACATATCAAGGCTGGCTTGATTGTTCCCAATGCGGAAATTGTATTGAGGTTTGTCCTACCGGGACGCTCTTGGACGCAACCTACCGCCACCAGGCACGTCCCTGGGAACTGACCCAAACAATTTCCACTTGCACCTACTGTTCGGATGGCTGCCAGATGTCCCTGGGCTCGCGAGGCGGCGAGTTGATGCGCGTCGTCGCTCGTGATCGGTATGTGAATGGACTAAATGGTGAGTTTTTGTGCGTCAAGGGCCGCTTTGGCCATCCCTTTGTCAACCATGAAGATCGCATTCGCACCCCACTGATTCGCTACAAAAAGGGCGGTAAGCTAATACCTGCGACCTGGGACCAGGCAATCAAACAAGTGGCCCGCCGCCTTGACGAAGTGGCAGACAAGCATGGAAGAAACGCTATTGGTGTGGTCGGCAGTCCCCGCCTGACGAACGAGGCGCTTTACGCTCTGCGAAAGTTTGCCACTGACCTCGTGGGTACAGAAAACTACACTCATTCTGATGCCTATAGCCTGAAGCCGTTTTTTGACAATCTTGGTGGCCGGCTCGCCACTCATCGAGACATCAGGTATGCCAAAACCATTGTCTTGATTGGTGGAGAGCCTGAGGAACTGCAACCTCTAACCGGCAAGCAAATTCGCCAGGCCGTCCGCAATGGCGGAGCTAAATTAATTATCGCCAACAGCCAACCGATTCGATTACGCGAACAAGCCGTTCAATTCATACACCTGCGTCAGGGCGCGGAAGCGGCAATCGTCCTGGCCCTGAGCGGAAACGAAGATGATGCGCTGATCTTGAAGCGGGCGGGAATTGAGCAACACGAGTTGGATACCCTGCGACAGACCATTGCTGGTACAGAGGGTGACCTGATCCTCATGCTCGGACACGACCTTGGTAAGGCTTCGCAAGCCCTTTTGGCGCTGCTTCCGTTTTCACTTGCTGCTGAAGGCCGGCGGGTCCTGCTTCATCCGCTGCCCCTCTTTAACAATAGTGTCGGCGCGCATGACCTTGGGCTGGACGAAGGCGCCAAAGACATCTATCAAATCCTCGATAGTGCCGGCAAAGAGATCCGAGCCATGTACCTGGCTGGCAGTCTCCTGCCCGCTCAGCTGAATGGACGTGAGCACGCCCTCAGCGAGCTGGAATTCCTGGTGGTCCAGGAACTTTTTGAAACTGAAACTACCAGATTCGCCGATGTTGTGCTTCCGGCAGCTTCGTTTGCGGAGGTCGATGGAACCTTTACGAATAACGACGGGTTTGTCCAGCGAGTTCGACAATCCATTCCCCCTGTGCATCAGGCAAAACCCGACTGG
>Ga0187892_10006477_pt1 | contig 17347 bp, 21 predicted proteins | sample MA1701073metaG_FD_139345 | JGI IMG/M metagenome (GOLD analysis project Ga0187892, IMG submission 139345) | Bio-ooze microbial communities from a basaltic lava cave in the Kipuka Kanohina Cave System on the Island of Hawaii, USA - MA170107-3 metaG ... | reverse complement strand
CTTATTCAACAGAGCAAATCCCAGCAGGGAATATGATTTTTGGGGACTGGAGCCAGCTCGTGATCGGAGAGTGGGGCGTTTTGGAAATTGCTAGCGATCCCTTTTCTGGAAATAATTTCAGGGAGGCCAAAATTGGAGTGCGTGCTTTCTTCGCAGTGGATGTGGGAATTAGAAATAAGCTGTCATTCTCGGTAGCGACTGGGGTCACATAGAATGAATTGGGTTACTAACTGGGAGGGGGGAAAATATATGAAAACTGCATCCGAATACGTTCCACAGAATCCGAAACTGCTTGAAAAAGTAAATGTGAAGGTCCTGAGAGCCTTTTATATTGACCGACAACTACGGGAAATCGGATCGGTTGTGGAAGTAGAGCGGTATATGGGCCAGATGTTACGAGATGCCAATAAAGCGGAAATTCTAGATTCCTGAGGGCGGGATAGCGCGAACATGGGGACCCGCCCCGGCCCATATCATAAATTATGTGAGGGCCGATTCTCACCCCTGTTCGCAGCTTGGGCACGGAAGCGAGCAACCAGCGCCGTGCAACGGGGACCTGGCCCCGTGTTCCCGCTGGTAATAGATAAAGGATATTAGCCTGAGGTGAGATCGTTCATCCTGGGCCAAAAGGACGCGCATTAAAGGCATCAAGCTTAATCAGCACCAGGGCAATGTTTCGGGGCGAAGGGTGATTTTGGGGAGCACTCGGCCATTGACCTTGTAGACCATAGAAATATTATAAATTCTGTGGACTGATTTGAAAAGAGGCAAGCGAAGGCTGATGGCGATACACGAGTACAATGATTTGACAGCCTTGATTCAATTACACTATAATACTTGCTGAGGCCTTTGGGAGATCATATTGTGAATCGAGAAAATTGGACATTACTTGCAATTTGTTCAGCCCAAGATAAAGGGATTTCTCCTTTGCAATTGCAAAAATCTCTCTTTCTATTAGGAAAAGAACTACCCAGAGAGGTTGGGAGAGACTTCTACAAGTTCATACCATATAATTACGGTCCATTTAACTCGACTATTTATGGAGATGCCGAAAGGTTATCAGGAAGTGGCTTAGTTACCGTTCTATACCCACCTGGACAGAGATGGCCCTTATACATAGCTACTCCAGAAGGAATTAAACATGCCAAGGAGGTGGAAAAGAAGGCCTCTTCAGATGCTACATCCTACCTAAAAAAGATTGTTAATTGGGCCTGCTCACTTACTTTCCAACAATTGGTTCAAACAATCTATCGAAAGTATCCAGAGTTTCGAGCCAACAGCGTTTTCCGCAATTGAAAATACCAGATGACTTTAATTATTGGGATAAAGTGTACTGATGGTATTGTGCTTGGGGCCGATGGTGCTGCGACATTTAGCACTATGGGTCAGCAAACTATTCGGCAGCCAATAAAGAAAAAACTGACTATTCTTGATGATTGCGTTGTGGTTGGTATTTCTGGCCCAGTTGGGCTCGGTCAAAGGCTCTGTGGTGAAATTCAAAAACTCTGGAAAGAAAAGGCCCTATCCGGTAAGCAACCATACCAAGCAATGACCATTATCCGTAAATCTTTATGGCAACATATGGCGGATGAGTATCAAGCGGCAGAAGCAGCTCGAAAGGTTATCGGACCAGTGGCACTGGACAGCGCGCTAGCTTCGACAATAATTGCCTTACCGATCTCAAAGGCCATGTGCCTTTTTCAATTTGATCAACAGGGAGCACCGGAGGAGGCTACAACTGATTTACCGTTTGTTGCCATGGGGAGCGGACGAAATACCGCTGATCCATTTCTTGCTTTCATTCGACGCATATTCTGGAAAGATACAATACCAAATTTAGCTGAAGGAATATTTGCAACTTTATGGACTCTTGATCATGCTATAAAGACAAGTCCTGGTGGAATTGCCGAACCGATACAAATTGTGGTTCTAAAAACAAATGGTAGTGATTGTAAGGCCCAAGAACTAAATGAAACTGATTTACAAGAGCACTATGAGGCCATCGGAGCTGCTGAGAAAAGTTTGGCCAACTTTAAGAATAGTGAAATACCAATCAAAGAACCACCACAGCCTTGAAAACTGCCTGAGTTAGCGATTAGTTGTTAGGGCAAAATAAAAAGGGGAATTAGATGGGCCATGTGAGGCCGTGGGAACACGGCCTTTTTCTTTTCTGGTGCCATCAGGACCGGCATTTAAGCCCTTACCTGATAGATCCCCCGCATAATCATCTCCATACCCCCTACAACCCCAAAATCATCACCTAACTGTCTACACCGTGTCTACACGGGACATATCGGCCAGACAGCCTATTTATAAGTTATTGTTTTTAAAAGCCGATGGCCAGAATCGAACTGGCGACCTGACGATTACGAATCGTCTGCTCTACCAACTGAGCTACATCGGCCTAAAGCAAAATATATCCAAATCGGGACAGACAGTCAATATGTTTAATACGATTCAAATCGGGCTCACCCTGGCCTTCCCCTATTCCAAACAGCATCCAGACAGTGAGCTTGATATCGTGAGGTTTTATCAGGAGAAGGTTAAAAACAAATATCAAATTTCATGACCTGACCCTATAAGTTTTATTCAGGAAGGTGTTCCCCACCCCCTGTTTACTGTATTTTCCGATCAATGTTTATGCGGGTTTCATGCAGGTGGGTTTTACAGTCCGAGACTTCCTGGAATCTGCTAAACGGGCAGAGTCAGACTCTCACTTTTTATTCACTCCAGGATTTCCAGAAAACAACGCTTTCCCGTCTTGGTGCCTGCTGCATGCAGAATGGTACGCATGGCCATGGCTGTTCTTCCTTGTTTCCCGATCACCTTGCCCATATCTTCTTGTGCAACACGTAGCTCAACAATGGTTGTTTTTTCCCCTTCGGTCTCCTTGACCGAAACATCCTCTGGTCTGTCCACTAACGATTTGGCTATATACTCAATAAGATCTCTGATCGTCGCCACTTCTGTCCCCAGTTGTCTTATGCCCGATTTATCGGAACGAGAGCTTCAGACCCAGTCAGACTCACTTACAATACATCACTTCACCTGCTTGATCTTCTCACTTTCAAAGATGGCCTCGATAAAGATGGAATTACTGAAAATGTTTTAAGAGTAGCTGCTCCACGAACCCTAAGACACTGTGAACAGTCTCAAGTTGAATCTTGTCCCAGTTAGCGTGTAGGGCATGGTTTCTGAAAGATAAATATGATAAAGCAATTCCATGTTGTGGAGCAACTAAAATACCTTTTTGTTTGAGAGCGCCAATTACATCGCTCAGATCATCATGCCCAACTACTCCGGCGAAGGTTGATCCCATTCTACGTATTACATCCTCAAAGGCTGCTGCGGTAAGTACAGCAGCAACATTCTTCGCATCATCTCCTGTTTGATCAAGAACAGACCTAGCAAGCTGAATAAAATCGGTGAGGATTTCAGCCTGTAACCGCTTTTGCAGACTGCCGGTAAGGCCCGCATCAATTTCGGCTTTTAGGTTCTCTAACGCGCCACGGGCTGCTCTATAAACAAAATCCTGGCGCCCAGTAGTAAATGCTTTTTGCGCATGATCGCGCAGGGTTATAAGTTGGTGACTTTCAGGCCCGTGTACAGCAGATATTAGAGTGAGCGCTCCCTGTAGTATCTGGCTAGCGAGCTCATATTCGGTTTGGTAATCCGATGTTGGCCCTGGTTGTATCTTTAAGAGGTCATCAATTCTACTCTTCAGAGCAGCCAAATCCATAGTCAATTTTCCGCAAATAGCGAGTTCCCCATAGTAGCCATTTTGGGCAACTACATCATAGCAGAGTACGGAAGAACGAGCAATGAGAATGTGACTAAACGTAGGAGGCCCTACAAGGCTTTTATTCGTAAGATGGGTGACGGTGTATTAAACAGCCACAACACCCCCAGGCGGGGGTTGCCCTACCCCCTTTTCATGACCCGCTATGGCTAAACTATGACTGTGATGTGTCAAAAGCGGTATAAAACGACCACAGAGCATCATAGCCTGTATGCGCCTGAAGCTATTGAAATTATGAAGTATTGTGGTGATGCGATAGGACTTCTCTAGATCGAAAAATTGATTGCGATCAGCCCTTCTTTAGGCGTCCCATTCATGTTAAAAAATACAAAATCATTTGATATTGAGAAAGAAAATACTGTAGGAGATTTAGCTTACCGAGATGCGGGGGACTATTTGTTACAGACTGGCTTATATTCTTGAATCAATCGTCTTTTCAGGTGTTCAGCATTATTACAAATCTCTGTGAGAAAGTAAGCAGGTGAATAGCTCTTTATCATATCTGTTTTGGAATTGATATGATCAAGAAGAAGCTTGCGAACATTCCCGCTGCCGATGTATATCCACTGGTTGGGTTTGAATAGTCCGTATACACCCATCTGATCAGGTATTAGACCTAATATGCTTTCTCTGGTATAAGGCTTCGGTACTTGCAGACCAAATGGCATAAGTCACCTTTCACTCTCCAAGATTTCGTTTCAGGTTGATACTATCAACCTATACCCTATTACACTGAATGTCAATGAAATGCTTTAGAAGGATTCTTCTTCATCAAATCATATACTTAACATAGATGACCTGTACGTAATCTGAGATCAAATAGCATCGTCCGAAACTACTCTTCTAGCCATTTGTGTTGCTGCGCTCAGGCCAGGCCCGCCTGCCCCAGCCTGACCGGCAGGCAGGGGACGGGCAGGGATCGCCCTCCCCTATTCCAAACAGGATCAAGAATGGCATCCAACAGTGGGCTTGATATCGTGAGGTTTATTAGGAGGAGGTTAAAAACAAATATCAAATTCCAAGACCTGACCCTATAAGTTTGCTAATTTTTTGAGAAACTTTTCTGTATCTTCATCACTTAGTGTTCCATCATCAATACTGGCATAAAACAAATCTAAACACCTTACAGGGTTTTGCTCAAATAACCTAATAAGTGCATCATAATTGCTACCCATGAAATGCCTCCATTTCTTCAGTTCACATCAAAAGAGGAAGTTAGGGCCTTAGTGTGTATCTCTCTGAATGAATCAAACGAACTTTTCGCTGTCAATTCGATTAAATCAACTTGTGGATACATAGTTTTTTCATAGTTACCTTCAGAAGATTTATATATCTGTCTTAGAACCGGAATAACAATCTTCTTAGTGGCCTGAATTTCATCATATTTTATATCTCCGAACACAAGAGTATCCACAAGGTCGTGTCTTGATTCCCCTGCCTTTTGCATTCTATCAGCATGACCAAAGGCCACATTTTCCCAGTGCGTGATGAATTTTACCGTTGCTAGTTGTGCACTAATACTTTCAAGCATCTCAGAAGCCACCAGACAAGAGGAATAATTATCCAAGCTGATAATAGAGCATTCAGGAACAAGTTTAATCACTTTTGAATATCCCTCAGGATGCTGTGACTCGATTTTCGGTAGCATTGCAGCACATCCCAATAAACCAACAGTGAGCGCATATTTAATAATTCCCCTCACCACTTATGAACTCCTCCTCACTTCACCCGCTTGATTTCCCTTCTTCTCAAGGCCACAGTCCGAGATATTCTAATTCTGATAGGCAGCTATTTTAGTGGTGAATTATTCCACTTGTTTAAAAACTTGCTTCCGTCTGGGCCTACCTGAGCTGTAAAAAACTTTGGATTAATCCCTGCCTTTTCAAAAATAACTTTCACTAATTTATCTATCTCCTCAATATAGAGTTCGTAGATGGGCTCTTTTCGATTTGGATTCAAGTTCTTTGCTGTAGTGTTTCGCTTAGCGAAAGTGAACGAAACCTGCATACCTTCTGAAAGAATCCGGTCAGGATACCGAATGGCTTCAAACTTGTCCAATTCTGAAATAACCGAATCAAAATGACTCAATGATGGGTCTGCTACTTCTAGCTTAAAGCGGCTCCAGATTTTTCGGAGACCATGTCTAAACTTTTTTAGTGCCGTAACCCCTAACTTAGAAGAAAGGTAACCCTTCAAATACATTTCAATAGCATGATGGAACAAATTCCCAGTAACAGGTAATAGGCCAGCACATGCGGAATATCTTGCAGTCACATGGTACTGTATACCTAATGAGAACCAATCTATCTCTTTACAGCCCAACACGCCTTCACCCTCTGATCTTTTCCTGCTTAAGCCCCTGGTCCGAGACTTCCTCATTCTTTTCCGGGCCTCTTTATTGGTGTTTTAGTATTTTTTCCTGACGATGGCTGACTTTCTTTAGGAGGAACCTTCTGAAATTGATTAGTGGGCTGACCTTTTTTACTTATTTCATTATCTTGTTTACCCATTGGCATCTCCTTATTGAGATTTAATATCACAAAACTGATGGAGAATACAATTGCAAGAATAAAAACAGATCCTGACCAAATATTGAAACGATCAATCTTATTAGAGATTTTTACGCTTTCTTCACGAGCTTCTTCTTTTTCTTTCAAGTAATATCGCTCAGCCGCATCAAGTAATTGTCTGATCTTGCATTGGCCATAGATTATTGAAGCGATGGTTAAAATAATTGTAAGCCCAAAACCAATCCAGGACGCAAACAATAGATACTTATATTCAGCATGGGCTAATGTGACAACGTCCTTGATAAAAGCAAGGGATATTCCTAATAAACCACTGGATAGGGCCAATAATGATTTGTCATATGTTTCAGCATTCGACCGCTGCTGTGCAAGAAGTTCTTCCCTAGTCTTATCATATAATGACTCCCTGACTTTTTTATCATCACTGTTAGATTCCACAGTTCACTTCACCCGCTTGATTTGCTCCTAACTTAGCCAGACAAGCAGCCCTAACAATACTAAGAATACAACCGCAACAATTTCCACAATCTTAATCAATGTCCAGACTGTCTTTATGTCGCCCATTTAATCTGCAATTAGTTCAAGGCTTTGTCCAAGACTTTCTGGAATGACCTCTTTCGTGTCAGATAATCATGAATCACCAGTGTTTTCTTTAACCCGTAAAACACCAGGATTATCTTTACTGGGATATTTGAACAATGAATCCTTTACACCATATATTTCATGGAGAAAAGGTCTATAGCGCACTATACGCCCGTCTCCTAAAGGAATAAAACGACCGGCAAGATGAATCTCGGCTCCTTTCAATTGGACTTGTAGTACAACCTCATTCGTAGCATCAATGACTTCAAGTGTATTTTCATTGAAATTTCGGTCAAGGACTATTGAGGGCGCGTTTGGAACAAACCACTTATTATCGGCTATTGTCGCAATGACTTTTTTATCCATATCTCGCACTATCAGAGTGAGCTTAGCCTCTCCGTCCTCAAATTTTAGGAATATTGGCTCATCAGCAATATATGAAAATACTGGCCCACTCTGACCACGTGCTGGTATTACTTCCACACTTCCGAGTATTAGCCTAGGGGCTTGTCTATCAGCTTTAACAGGGCTCTTTAAAGTCCCATTCACCGTAGCTTCCCATTTCTTTATAGCTTCTACTTTAGATTTCTGAAATTGAATGTAACCTTGAATTAAAGCCATTATATAATAAGACTGAAAAGCATCCATGTCTTTAACCATACTGGCTTATAATAGGCTAGAAGAGTTAGTATTGCCCACAGCACAATAAAGATGTAGGACATTTCAGTTCACTTCACCTGCTTAATCTCATCATTATTTCTGAATTTCTGGGCATTCTGATTTCTTCTGGGCCCATCTAGCTCCGTCCGCTGAAATGTGCAGAATATCGATTGGTGGGCCGACTTCCCCAGGATTGCTCTGAATCTCCACTTCAATTAGCGTCCTTGCTGCAGAAAGCAAATCATGCTGCATTTCTGGATGCACTTTTGCATATATCAAATTTGCAGCCTGTGAGCCAAGAAATGCGAGGTATACAGGCAATCCGCTACAACTAACGCCAGGACAGTCCTTTCGTACAATCTTTGTTGTTGCCTTCCCATTCTCAATTGTGACTTCAATGGTCCTGAGGTGAAGTTCAAGAACCTTATTCTCGATACCAAATAAAGCAATCCCAATCGTAGGTTTCCCACTTGAAATCAGGCGATTATAATCTGATCCTACCTTTTCCATTTCTTCCAAGGCTTGAATGAAAGGTTTTTGTGTAACCTCGACGAAACGATCTGCCTTCTTTAAAATCGTGCCCTTCCCTTTCAACACTTCAGTAACCATATCATCTAACACAAACCCAGTTCTTTTATAATAGTACAGTCCCGATAGAGCATAGAATGCGTTGTTTATTTGCTTAATTTTACAGGTGGCACTTACTTTGCCATGCCTGCCGAGTCCTTTGCTATCAGCAGCAACAATGATCTCGGTAGGAGTCCTTATTGTAACGATTGCAGTTGCGTGAACAGGCTGCACAAACAAGCATACAAAGCAAAGCACTCCGCACAAAATACCGATGACTACTATCCTCCTTCATACCCATATATCAATTGGGAACAAATCGTACCCCCTTTAGGGATAAACTGTCAATAGATTGGGTAGTTTTATATTATAATCCAGTTCTGACCCTAATTGGGTGCCGAGGATATATCGCTCCTCACCCGCCCCAGGCAGGGGCCTTCTGCCCCCGAAAATTATGGCTATATTATGGCTGTGAGGTCATAAAACCATAGCAAAACCCATCAAATCATATCTAATTATATCCTTCAGGAACAGCAGTCTAACTCATTAAAAAGATTATGAAAGATAGTGATACAAATTGATGCGGTTATACCGCAAGCTTGATTACGAATCGTCTGCTCTACCAACTGAGCTACATCGGCCTAAAAGAAAATATATCTATCAGGTCAGATAGTCGATATGTTTATACGCCCGCCCATCCTCACTACAGCATACAGGCTTTCAAGAAGGCGATGGGTCAGGGCGGTGAGCCGGCCGTGTCGAAGGCTCCCGCCTCGATGGCCCTGGTGCTGCGGGAGCCGAGAAAGCGAGCCTCTGGCTTTGCCAGGGCGAGCGCGGGGCGTGGGGGCATCGGAGCACGGTTCATGCCAGCGCACGGGCCCCCACATTGGATCACCGGTCGCCGAGCACCGTAACCGCAGGCGTGCCTGTGCCGGCGAATCGGCCCTGGCTCGGAGCCTTCGCAGTAGTTTGTTCTTTTTAGAAGGTGTTAGATCAAGGATCTGGGAAATACTCTCAGGCCTTGCGCCAGGCCTCGAGCAACTTGAGGGGCTCTTGGGATGCAAGGGCTTTGTGGGCGAGCTGGATTCCTTTCTCAATGGAATCTGCCTTCTCTGAGGTGTACAAGATAATGGCGGCATTCAAAATGGTCATGTCTCTGAGGGTATCTTCAGCCCTTCCCTCTAAAATCTTTACAAGTTTTTCGGCTTGATCTTTTGGAGTTTCGGAAATGAGGTGAGCCCGCTTTCCAGGAGAAAATCCCAGCTTGGCCGGATCCAGGCTAAAGTTGTTCACCCTGCCTGTCCCCTGCCTGCCGGTCAGGCTGGGGCAGGCAGGCTGGCCCTGTATGATCTCAAATCCCTCTGCAGACTTATAAGTAGGAATCTCTCCGGAGCCTGCGATGCCAGTAAGCATGAGTCCCCGCTTGATTCCTGATCTGGCCATGACCCTGGCCACCTGCTCTTTACTTCCCGGATGGAACATGCCCCGGATGTGATAATGGGCATTTGCCGGGTTGAGGCTAACCTCCATGGTATTGATCGGGGTCCTTAACCCAACATCTTCTCGGATGCGATCCAGAGTGGGATTGTTCAAAGCCCGATTGACCTGATGGGTATCAATGAACCCGACCTTCACCTGCCGCAGGATGTCCCCAGCTTCATGTAGAGAAATATTAACCTGAATACCCAGCTCCTGGAGAACCTCCTGGAGAGTAATTCTGTGCAGGGTGTTATTATTTTTGGACCTGCCTCCGGTTAACACCACTCTTGCACCAGCTGAGGCTGCCACCAGTGCAATGACGGGTGAAAGGTGAAGCTCCCCGTCCCGCCCGTCATAAAAACCGCTGTAATCTAAAAGATCTGAAAACTCAAAGTCAGGCGGTTCGTTGTATTCCCTCAGGACATTGAGAAGACCGAACCGTTCCTCGTCGGAGCTGCCTTTGATCCTGAGGGCCACCAGGAAGGTGGCTGTTTGGGCCTCGCTGCATTTCCCTTCGAAGATATACCGAAATGCTTGCTCAACTTCCTCAAGGGTGAGACTCCTGGCCGTCTTTTGGCCATCGCCCACTTCATGCACATAAAAGCTCATCCGCTTTCGGATTTCTTCATCGTTGAGGGGTTTTGAAATTTCTTCAGAACCGAGAGGTTTTTTGGCCATAATAAACATTATATATGACTCTTGAGCGAAATTGCCAGACAGTATGTTGTTCGACTCAGCCTTTCGCTGCTCCAAGGCTCCGGCGCTGACCCACCAACGACGCTCGGGTGGGAAGGCCCTTCCGGAATTCCCTTAGCCCTCCGGGCCTCGGTCAGTTCCGGCTTTCCCTACCCTCGCTGTCGGGTGAGGTCCCCAGCGCCTCTCGCCAGTCGCGCTCAAGACCGAGTCTCACAACTTAAAAGTGTTACCGCACAGTATCCAGTAGCTTGACACCTCCTATGGATTACTTTAACATGTCAATCATGCGCGCAACTCAAATACATTGGCGATTATTTATCGTAATGGTCTTCTTGGGAATCACAAGTCTGGGGGCGTTTCCACAGGGCTGTGAGGAACAGGGCAAGATCCTGGAGCAATTTAAATATATCACCGAGCGTCAAGATTACCGTCCCCCTGTAGAGGGAGAGGTCACGGTTTATCAAACCAATGGACCGGTCATCGGGGGAAGTGTTCAAGCCCTGGCCATAGGGCCTGATGGAGCCGTGTATGCCGGATTCTTTGGAGACGGGGTCTACAAAAGCACGGATGGGGGCCGACAATGGAAGCCAGCCAAGGCGGGTTTAGGGGATTCCTTTATTATCGCCCTTATGGTCCATACCAATGGGACCGTGTATGCGGGGACCGTCCGGCGCGGGGTGTTCCGCAGTGAGGATGGCGGTAAAAGCTGGATAGAAAGCAATGAGGGATTAACCAACAGCCAAGTTCCTTCTCTGGCCTTCGATCGACACCAGACTCTGTATGCCGGCACAGGGGCGGGGGTGTTTGTCAGTCGCGATGGAGGCCGTCACTGGAAGGCAGCCAATGAGGGTTTAAAGATTGCGTTGGTCCGTTCCATCACCATTCATCCCGCAGGAACCGTCTACATCGGGACAGCCGGTAATGGGATTTACAGAAGCCATGATGCGGGGAAGAAATGGCAGCCCGTAAACACAGGGCTGACGGATGCCGCGGGTATGAGAGAGAACTTCATCCGCAGTCTGACCCTTGCCAAAGATGGAGCCTTATACGCCGGCTCATTTGGAGGTGGAGTTTTCAAGACCACTGATGACGGAAAGACCTGGATCTCTGTCAGCACCGGCCTGACCAATGATTCCATACGGGGATTGGTCATTGGACAGGACGGCCGCCTTTTCATCGGTACGGGTCTGGGGATCTTTACCAGCAGTGACGGTGGAGATCACTGGACTACTGTGAGTGAGGCGATGCCAGATACCAATGTGCAGAGCCTGGTGCTGGACCCGGCGGGAAACCTGTACGTGGGCACCGGCACGGGCATCCTTAAAAAAGATCGAGGCTCAAACGCATGGGAGGTACTGGACCGGGGTATCGTCTTTCCCACGGTCCGTGCCCTGACGTTTGACCCAGATCGCGGTATTTTTGCCGGAACTCATGGCAGCGGGATACACAGAAGCCGCGATGCCGGCAATATTTGGGAGCCTATGAGTGAAGGGCTGCCCAATGCTGATGTCCGGATCTTGGTTCAGGATAGCCAGCGCACTCTCTATGCCGGTACCGACAGAGGAGTGTACGTGGGGGATCGTAAAATTAGACAATGGGTTCATCTGGGGGAGGGAATGGGCCCACTAGAGATCAAGGCCTTGGCAATGACAAAGGAAGACACACTCTATGCTGGAACTTCTCAGGGACTTTACCGTCGATCTCCCGGTCAGGATTCTTGGAAGACCGTAGATCTTCCCCTCTCCGATTTGAACACCTCATCAAAGGACACCCAGCTTGGGACCATTCAATCCGTTGTGATCGGTCAGGGATCTGAACTCTACGCAGCAACAGAGGATCAATTATTCAGTCAAGCTGGAAAAGATAAAGCCTGGCAATCAATCTTGAAAGAACCCATACCGGGAAAGATTCGGGGAATGGCGGCTGATGAAACTATTTATGTATGGACAGAGACTGCGATTTTCCGAGGAGAAAAATCAAGGGAAGGGCCATTTCGCTGGAAGAATATTAGCCAGGCAATGCCACCGGGTCTCATCATTTATACCGTTATCATGGAACAAGGTGGCCAGGGAAATGTGATGTATGCGGGCACTCACAGAGGACTTTTTTGGACCCGGGATGAAGGAAAGCATTGGCAGTCTGCCCAGGGGTCATCCGCAGGGCACCCCGTGGAGGCGATCTTTACAGCGGGTCAGGGGATTCTTCTCCTGGGCTCACAAGAGCAGGGTGTCCTTTTTGCCGTCCATCTGTCTCAGAAAGGTATCTTTGACCGGTTCATGGGCAAGTAAACGAGTGATTGTACAATAACGAACCACTGGCGAAGTCATTAATCTCTTTCAGGCTCGGTTCCGCCATGTTTATGCCGAACCTGATCCTCCGCAAACTCCTTCTGCATTTCCTCGTCCAACTCCTGTGAATCATCTTGAATTGGAATCAGGGGAATATGAGTCTGTTTCTTTTTCTCTTCTGGCGGGACGGATTTTTTATCTTTTGACTCTTCTCCCATGGAATCCTCTTGTGAACACACAACGATTAACCTAATTATACATTAAATCGGACCATCCGTACATCATAAAGAAGCCTTTCTTTAGTGTAAAGAGTAGCATGCAAAGAGCGGAAAATGCTATAATAAATTAAACGCTTATCGCGAACCAGACTTTATTAACCCGATAAAATGGCTTTCTCGCCCAGGACATCCTCTAAACAACAGGCAAAGATTATGACGTCCAAACTCAACCTCATGCTGATCACCCTAGCCATACTGGTGACGGCTCAGTGGGTCTGGGCACAGATTATCATCAACCGCTCTTTTGCAAAGGTTGCCCTGGGAATGAGCATCCAGGAGCTACAGTCCTTGTATGGGACTAAAGAAATTGCCAGTTCAACCCTTCTGGCGGGCGAACGGCTTTTGGGTATCGATGGGCAGTTTCCGGGAGTCAACCGGGTCTGGTGTACTTTTTATCTGGGCAAATTGTTCCGTATCGAGGTATCTTACACTCCCCAATTTTCGAAGAGGACTCCCTGGAATAGCTTCGTGGAGCCTGTGAGAAAGAAATACGGAGAAGGCCTGAGCTTTGCATCCCACCAGGGAGAAGTGATCATGTGGTATGATGGAAAAACTTCGTTCGTGCTGACACGAAAGAGCGGTCCCGAATCCCGTTCGCTCTATGAAGCAACCCTGGCGGATGACGCATTATTCAATGCCCGTCAGGAGGTTTGTCCCCGCAACAAATTTAAGGTGTGACGACCATTACTCTGCAGACTTCTTTAAAGTGGAACGGTCAAATGGTAGGGGTAGAAGATCGCGCATCTGCTTAACCAAGGTCCTGCCATGACGATCCACCATAATAATCTCTAACTCGGGTGCAAATTCCCACAACAACTGCCGACATATCCCACAAGGGGTACAGACCTGTCCCGAAGATGCCACAATAGCCATGACCTTAAATTCCCTTTCTCCCTCAGACAGGGCTTTAAACAGGGCCACCCTCTCAGCACAGACTCCGAGGTTAGAGGTAATGGTTTCGATATTGCACCCCTGATAAATCTTTTGATTTTTTGTCAGGAGGGCTACGCCGACCTTAAACTTAGATGAATTGGCCAGCGCCCTTTCCATAGCAACCGTCGCCTGTTTGACAAGGCGTGCATTTCCTTTCTCGCTCACTCGGTAGCCACCTCCACCACTCGCTCTAAAAGGGCTGAAACCTGGTCCGTTTTCCCCATCGCCACTTCCAGAACATGTTGATGTTCTGATTTTCGAACTCCACTGATGTTTTTACCTAAAACGGGTTGATCTGCAGCCCGGTTGGTGATCAGCACCATTCCCAACACCCGTAGACTTAGAAACCTGGCCATGATGACTTCTGGAACTGTGGACATGCACACCGCATCTGCCCCAAGAGATTTCAGCATAGCAACCTCGGCCGGCGTCTCATAGGAAGGACCCAGCACGCCTGCCAGGATGCCTCGTTGGCAGGAGATGCCTAACTCAGCAGCAGCCCTGGAAGCCACTTCCAGCAACTCCCCGTCATAGGCAGCGGTCAAGTTCAAGAAAACCGATCGGCCTTTTGCTTCCAGGCCTCGTAAAGGGTTGTCGCCCATCAGATTCAGATGATCCCGAATCAGCATCACTTCTCCCGGCGACAATTTTTGACTTACGGCGCCCGCTGCGCTGGCCACGATCAAAATCTGCACGCCAAGGCCAGCTAAGACCTGGACGGGAAAAGTGATCTGGGCCGGGGTATAGCCCTCATAGAGATGACAACGGCCCTGAAGGACCGCCATGCATCTATCTTTTAAATGTCCAATGAGGAGACGGCCGGAATGGCCGGGAACCGTGGGTACTGGAAACCCAGGGATATTCTGATATGGGATGGAGTCCGCAGAGAGCAGTCTTTCTCCAAAACCCCCCATCCCAGAGCCTAGCAGGACTCCCACGTTCGGCACCTTCCGGGTCTTGGACTGAATATACTTCACAGCCGCCTTGACCTGGCCATCTATGTGTGGGAAACCAATTCTCTTCTCCAGTATTGCACTGGCCCTGGAATCACCAGTGACCTTCTTTCTCTTTGTTCGGGTAGAACGCTTCATCTGGTAAGAGTAACGCGCTTGACCACTTTACCACTGGGCCCCAGAGGATCGAGTGTTTTACCATTCAATTCCAATTTTATCCCACCTGCATTGCCCAGAGTAAGAATGAATTTAGTTTTCGCCTGCCAACGAATCCTTTCACCCGGCTGCAGCAGTACCTCCTTTATCATCTGGTTATCAATATGGGCCATCACCCAACTCCGTTCTGTGGCCTCGATCAGCAGGATCAGGTCCTCTCCATGGGTAGGAGAGCTGGCCTTTAAATCCTCAGTGGGCGGTTTCGAGAGGCCAGGGACGTTGACGCTCAATCCAACCGGGAATGTAGTGGACTGTTCAGATGGCTGCGGGACAACATCTGTGATCTTTTCCTCACGCGGGGCAAATACAGTGTCCTGTACGGATGGCTTGGGGGGTAAAGACAATCGCCCATATATGGTCATTCCCATCAGGACAACGACAACTCCCACCATCAGTTTTATCGCCCATCCCTGTTTGCTTGGGCTATGGACAGACAAATCCTTTGGGGCTTCCACTTCAGGAATCTTGGCATTGAATTTAGATATCGACTCCGGATATCTTCTAATAACCTCTCTCTCATCGAGGCCTAAGAAGCGTGCGTAGGAGCGAACAAATCCTTTAACGAAAACCTCACTTGGAATCTGGGTAAAATCATTCTGTTCCAGTGCTCTAAGCATCCTAAGGCTAATCTTAGTCTGTGAGGCCGCCTGCTCCAGTGTAATGCCGCGCTGTTGGCGTATCTGCTGCAAAAATTCACCGAGGGTTTCCATCTTTTAACATTTTTATTTTCTTGGGCTTTCTTGGTATCCAACGTAGTGACCATCTTCAAAACGTAAAACCAGGTCATAATGATCTAAAAGCCACTGTTCCTCTCCTGCTTTAGACTTAGAGTTTCGAACCACAGTGGCAGACTTTCCTAGCACCCGCATGACCTGATCAACGCTCATGCCGGGTTTTAATTTCTCGGCTTTTGACTCAAAAAATGCAAGATGCTTTTTTGAACGCTTGGCCAGTTCAGACTCAGACTGTTTCTCAACAATCATTGAAAACTCAGAAAGGGCCTCGGCTTTGGCACCCGTCTTCAGATAGGCCCAGGCCAGATGGTAATGGGCATCTACAAAATCCGGATAGAGGCGCAGAACTTCCTTATACGAAGTAATGGCTTCCTTGAACTTGCCATGATCGGCATACAACTGAGCCAGTGCGTATTGGGCCGGGAGATGGTCCGGATTAATCCGAACAGCTCTTTGATGCTCTATCATAGCCTCATTCAATTTGCCCTGCCTCTGGAAAGCGACACCGATATTAAAATGGGCAATCTCGGGTGTCGCATAGGTCGGATTGGTTAAGGCTTTTTGATACTGACGGATCGCCTTATCCAATTCCCGGCGGGCTTTATCGGGCTCACCCTTTTGTTCGTACAGTATGCTCCTCTGTTCATACACCTTTCCAAGATAGTTGTAAGCCTCCGAATAATCGGGATCAATTTTCGATGTCTTTTTGAATTCCTGCTCTGCTTCATCATATTTAAGCTGCCCAACGTAGATATGACCTAAGGCATAGTGGCTGTCTCGGTCATCTGGATTGAACTCTATGGCCTTTTGAAATTCCACGAAGGCCTGTTGAGTTTGCTGATCATTGAGGTAGGAAATGCCCAGCTTGTAATGGGCCGACGCCTCTTTGAGACGTTGGACTTTAGCCTGTGTGGCACATCCAGGTAGGAACAGTAATGAGAAATGAGTGATGAGTATCCAGAAAAGAATAAAACTGACGGGATAACTCCGCAAGGTATTCATCCTGCTCTGCATAAGTCTTACTCCTCTAACAACTCCCTACCCATCGCTCATTACCCATTACTCATTTCTTGCATTTCATCGAAATGGGTTAGTCGTTTAAATGCACGGTAACGTTCCTGAATTTCGTCTGAATGTAGAGTTTTGAACCGATCCAGGCTAAAGGACTCTACACAGAAAGAGGCCATCACACTTCCCAGAATGACCGCCTGGCGGAGATTGTTCATGCCAAAGTCCTTCGTTCGGGCCAAATGGCCCATAAATCCTCCGGCAAAGCTGTCGCCTGCACCAGTGGGATCAAAAACCGTCTCCAGCGGATAGGCAGGGGCAGAAAAAATAGCTTCACGGGTAAAGAGAAGGGCGCCGTATTCACCCCGTTTGATAATAAGAACCCTGGGACCCAGTTTTAAGATTTCACGGGCAACTTTAACAAGGTTTGCCTCCTGTACAAGCTGGCGGGCTTCACCATCATTAACGATCACGATATGGACTTTGCCCAAAACTTTGAGCAGTGCATCTCGCTTACCATCGATCCAGAAGTTCATCGTATCCAGAGCAACCAACTCAGGAGAGTGGGTCTGCTGTAACACCTCCAGTTGAAGTTCTGGATCGATATTGGCCAGAAAAACCACCTG
>Ga0187892_10006476_pt1 | contig 17348 bp, 15 predicted proteins | sample MA1701073metaG_FD_139345 | JGI IMG/M metagenome (GOLD analysis project Ga0187892, IMG submission 139345) | Bio-ooze microbial communities from a basaltic lava cave in the Kipuka Kanohina Cave System on the Island of Hawaii, USA - MA170107-3 metaG ... | reverse complement strand
TGGCATCCTGCCCGACGAACTCGATATTGTGGATGGGAATCCGAATTTCGAGCTGTACGATTTTACCTACACCGACGATTTGCGTATCCTGGTGAACCAAAAGAATTATGTAGCAGTGAACAACGCAATGGCTGTGGATTTGGGTGGACAGGCGTGCTCAGAGTCGATCGGGCCGTACATGTATACTGGCACAGGAGGGCAAACAATTTTCACCATTACTGCGGCGTACTGCAATCCGGGACGCTCGGTCATTGTCACTCCATCCACCTCGATTGTGAAAGGACGGCGGTTGTCGCGCATCGTGCCGATGCTCGAGCCGGGAAGTGTGGTGACTGCCCTTCGTGCATTTGTCGATTATGTCGTTACTGAACAGGGAATCGCTGAACTGCGCGGGAAGAGCCTCAAGCAACGAGCCGCTGCACTGGTTGAAATTGCGCATCCCGACTTTCGCGAAGAACTGAAGAAGGAAGCGAAACGGATCTATCATCTCTAGCTCGGGAGTATGGTGATGGAGCATCAATGTACCAACCGCCTCATCAACGAAACCAGTCCGTACCTCCTTCAACATGCTCATAACCCGGTGGAGTGGTATCCGTGGGGTGAAGAAGCATTTGCAAAAGCCAAGGCCGAGAATAAACCGATTCTTCTGAGTGTCGGCTATTCTGCCTGCCACTGGTGTCATGTGATGGAGCGGGAGTCGTTTGAGGATGAAAAGATCGCCAAGCTGATGAACGAACTCTTCGTTAACATCAAAGTTGACCGTGAAGAACGACCGGACGTTGACGAAATCTACATGAATGCCGTGCAAATGCTGACGGGACGTGGCGGATGGCCGATGACGGTGTTTCTCACACCGGAAGGCAAACCATTCTATGGGGGAACCTATTTCCCACCAGTGGATCGACATGGCTTGCCAGCCTTTCCGCGGGTTCTGGCCGGAGTTGCCCAAGCTTACTACGAACGCCCACAAGATATTGCGAACTCTACGGCACAAATTCTGGCGAACCTGGAAAAGATCACCCATCGTGAGGAGACCGTACATCCTCTGCACCTGGAGACACTGGAACAGACGGCGGCGAACCTGGCAAAGCATGTCGATCAGACATACGGAGGACTGGGCGGTGCACCGAAGTTTCCCAACTCGATGGTCTTCTCGCTCTTCTTACGCCAGTATCGGGCAACGGGAGATGCGCAGTATGTGGAACTGACAACGCATACGCTGCGCAAAATGGCAGAAGGGGGAATCTATGACCATCTTGGCGGAGGGTTCCATCGCTATTCTGTGGATGAACGCTGGTTGGTCCCCCATTTTGAGAAGATGCTGTACGACAATGCGCTGCTTGTGCGGCTGTACCTCGAAGCCTATCAGGTGACCCATGAACCATTCTTCCGCCAAGTGGTGGAGGAGATTCTCGCTTACGTTGAACGGGAGATGGTCTCACCAGAAGGGGGATTTTATTCAACGCAAGACGCAGATTCGGACGGAGAGGAAGGGAAGTTCTTCGTCTGGAGCCGAGATGAAGTGATGCGCCTGCTTGGGGAAGAGACGGGAGAAATCTTTTGTCGCTATTTCGATGTTACCGATGTTGGCAATTTCGAGCACCATAACATCCTGCATCCCACGTTGACCGTGGAGCAATTGGCAAAACTCTTTCGCCGCGAAGTGGAGGAGGTCCAACGGCTGTTGGCTGAGGCAAAACGCGTCCTCTTCACTGTCCGTGAAAGACGGGTGAAACCAGGACGTGATGAGAAGATTCTCGCCAATTGGAACGGACTGATGCTGTCGGCTTTTGCTGAAGCCGCTAAAGTGCTGGGGACACCGCAGTATACGAAGGTTGCCCGGAAGAACGCGGACTTCCTGTGGACACAAATGTATCGTGATGGGCGACTGCTGCACAGCTACAAAGATGGGCAGGCACGATTCAATGCTTATCTGGATGACTATGCGTTTGTTGCCGCTGCCCTGGTTGACCTCTACGAAGCCACGTTTGAGCGGATCTACCTTGATCGGGCTGTAGAACTGACCGAGATTCTCCTGTCGCGCTTCTGGGACGAAAAAGAAGGCGGATTCTATTTTACGAGCAATGACCATGAAGCGCTCATCAGCCGCTCGAAGTCGGCATTTGATGGAGCGATTCCGTCTGGTAATTCGATTGCGGTCTTCACCTTGTTGCGCCTGTCGTTCTTGACGGAAAGTCCACGCTATCTGGAAAAGGCGGAAAAAACCCTGCGCCTCTTTTATGCTGCGATGGAACAGAATCCATTTGGTTTCAGTCATATGCTTGGCGCCCTCGACTTTTATCTCCGTCGCCCCAAAGAGATTGTTATCTTAGGCGATCCACAGACGGGCACTACCAAAGCGTTGCTTGCCCAACTCCATAGTGAGTTTATTCCGAATAAAACGCTAACGTGTCTCGATCCGGGGCAGGGTGAGAACGTTCCATCACTGCTGGCCGGGAAAACACAGGTCGATGGAAAATTGACAGCGTACGTGTGTCATAATTTCACCTGTTCGTTGCCTGTAACCGAATGGGAAGCTCTCAAAAAACTACTCCTGGCATAAGCGGACAAAGAGGAGGGACGCACATGGTGAGAGGACTGCTGCAAATCGTTTTCTTTCTCGTGTTGTTTGGCGCAGCCCTGTTGGCGGCAGGGATTATGTCCAATCGGCTGCCGCTCTCAGACCCACCGGGATGGGCAACCCGACTTTCGACCTATCTGAATACTAACGTGGCTGAGACATCCCCGGACTCGCTGTTCCCTGAACTCAAGTTACGTCGCTATGACGCCCCACCAGCGTTGATTTTCGACATCACCCGGAAAGGCCTTGAGCGTCTACGATGGGAAACGACGGCAGCAGATAATGACAAGAAAGAACTGACAGCCGTTGTGACTACGAAGATGTGGGGCTTCAAAGATGATGTCACCATTCAGATCCAACCAGCGCAACCGAGCGGCAGTTGGTTGATGATCCGCTCGGCTTCTCGTGTAGGGAAGGGTGACTTGGGGGCGAATACGCGTCACATTATGGACCTGGTTGAGATGGTGGATGCAACAGTACCGAAACAGGCACTTGTCCAGCAATGAAGAATGAAAAGTTAAGAATGAAAAGTGAAGAGTATGGAAAAGCCGATTCGTTTTTACAGTGAAGCTATTTCGATGGCGGGAGTGTTGTTTCTGCCAGACAATCTTTCTCGTGATGAGAAACGGCCAGGAATTGTCATGTGCCACGGATTTACTGCGGTCAAGGAGGTGCTCTTACCAGAGGTTGCTCGGCGGTTGGCGCAGTTAGGATATGTAGTGCTGACCTTCGATTATCGTTTCCTGGGAGAAAGTGACGGAGAGCCGCGTCGACAGATTATCCCAATGCGGCAGATCGAGGATATTCGTAACGCGGTGACGTTCTTACAGCACCAACCTGAAGTGTATTCTGAACGTATCGGGCTGTTCGGTGTCAGTCTTGGCGGAGCGAATGTCAGCTATGGAGCTGGTGTCGAAGAGCGGGTGAAAGCGACGGTGAGTGTCTGCGGGATTGGTGACTGTGGACGCTGGATTCGTGACGCATGCCACTTTTGGGAATGGCGAGGTCTCCTGACACGACTGGCGGAAGACCGTCGAGAGCGGGTATTGAATGGTCGTCTGCACTATGTCCAAGCGAAAGAAATCGTTCCAGAACCGGAAAGTACCGGTATACTGTTCGAGCAAATTCTCCATCAATATCCGCAATGGAGTCGAGAAATCACTTTAGCTTCTGGCGAGGCACTCATTGCGTATCGTCCTGAATCGATTGTTTCGCAGATTTCGCCACGTGCCATTATGTGGCTCCACGGTGATGCCGATGAACGGGTGTCAATGGAGGAGTCGGTGTCGATGTATCAAAAAGCAGGCGAGCCGAAGAAGCTGGTGATTTTACCGGGACTCGGTCACAGCGACATCATTGTGGGTCCAGGCTTGGAACAAAGCCTACCGCACATCAAAGAATGGTTTGCGACGTATCTGTAGAAAGTTATCAGTTGTCAGTTATCAGTTGTCAGTAGAAAAACTTTGGACCTGAGACCTTAGACTTTGGACTCAATCAAGAATCCGCAATCCGCATTCAAAAATCGTCAATAAAAGGGGGGGAGCATGGCAGAGTTTCGTGAAGCAGTGGTTGAAATAAGCGGTGCCAAAGTGCACTTGATAAGAGGAGGAAAAGGAAACCCTCTCCTCTTGTTACATGGGGCTGGGGGGAATCCGGGTTGGTTGCACTTCCATGACTTGTTGGCCAAAAACTACGATCTTTATTTCCCTACGCATCCAGGCTTTGGTCGATCCACGCGACCGGGCTGGCTCGACACCATGACTGACATGGTCGACTTCTACATGGATTTTCTCGACCATTTCCAATTGCAACGCGTGCCGGTCGTTGGTTTCTCCATGGGAGGATGGTTGGCTGCGGAACTGGCTGCAACTTGTCCGGAACGAGTGGCGAAGCTAGTCCTCGTCAATGCCGTCGGACTAAAAGTTGAAGGAGCAGAGATTGCCGATATTTTTCTCCTCTCACCACAAGAATTAGCGCCGATGGTTTTTTACGATGTCACCCAAGTTGCAGAACGCGACAAACTCTTTCCCGTCAAACCGACACCAGAAGAAGTAGAACTGCGCGAGAACAGTCAGATCATGGCGCAACTGTTGGGCTGGAAACCGTATATGTATAACCCAAAACTCATCCATCGCTTGCGACGCGTAAAGTCGCCCACGTTGGTCGTCTGGGGAAAACAAGACCGCTTGGTTCCACTAGCGCACGGAGAAACGTACCATAATGCAATTCGCGGGTCAGAACTCAAAGTGATCGACCGCTGCGGGCATTCGCCACAACTAGAACGACCAGCCGAGTTTGTGGCGATGGTTGAAGAATTTTTAGAACGAAAGTAACACCAGTGCTCCCGCTGTGCTTCAACAGAGAAAAGGGGAGGAGTCATGATCGACTATTACTATTTCAGCGAAATGCCATATCCAGAGACACCAGAACTTGACCAATATCCGTCTATTCGGCTCACCTATTCAAACAAATACTTCAATCCAGAAAAGGGTGCGCAACTCTATAAACGGTATCTTGATGAATATGCTTATGCTGAGACCGTTGGCTTTGATGGACTGATGGTCAATGAACATCACAATACGCCGACGTGCCTGCACTTGGCTGCGAATATCAGCGCGGCTGCACTGATTCCTCGCACCAAAACTAGCAAAATTCTCCTGCTCGGTAATGTCATTGCCTTGTGGGAGAATCCTGTCCGTTTAGCCGAAGAGGTGGCGATGTTAGACCTGATCTCCGAAGGGAGAATCATCTCAGGATTTGTGCGCGGGATTGGTATCGAGCAGTTCTCGATGAACATCAACCCAGGGCTGAACCGGGAACGGTTTCAAGAGTCACATGATCTCATTATCAAGACGTGGACAGAGCCAGGGCCGTTTCGCTGGGAGGGAAAACACTTTCAGTTTCGTTACGTGAATCCGTGGGTGTTCCCACTTCAGAAGCCACATCCACCGATCTGGATTCCAGGGATTGGCAGTAAAGAGTCGATTATGTGGGCGGCCCGGCATAACTATCCATATGTATCATTCCTGGCACCGATGGACATGGCGGAACAGTGGTTCGACATCTACCGGGAGACCGCGCAACAGAGCGGCTATACGGCGACACCTCACAACTTGGGTTATATGACGGGATTATTCGTGGCGGACACCGAAGCCGATGCGCAGAAGTCATTTGAGCACTATCTGTGGCGAACGCAAACGTCCTTGAAAGGGCCAATCCATTATTACATGCCAGTGGGGATGACCACGCGTGGGACCGCTTCGATTCTCTCCGAAGGCTCGGGCACGAAAAAACATAAACCAGTCTTTCAGATGTCCATTGATGACCTGCAAGAAGCCGGCGGTTTTGTGGTTGGGACACCCAAGCAAGTAGCACAGCGTGTCAAGGAAATCATTAAACGTTTGGGCATTGGCCATATGATCTTTGAAGCCCAGTACGGAGGCTTGCCGCATGACCTCACCATGCGGAGTATCGAACTCATGGGTAAAGAAGTACTCCCAGTGCTCCGGAAAGAGTTAGCGTAAAGAAAGCGAGAGGAGGACCCGATAAAGATGACAAGAAAGGCAGGTGGTATGAGTAACGATGCGCCTGAAAGAATATCATGCGACACCTGAGATTCTTCTTGGTCAGTCTGAGCCTTGTGGTTCAGGTTAGTGGAGTGGCGTACGGGGAAATCTACAAGTGGGTTGACAACAATGGCGTCGTGCATTTTGGCGATGTGCCACCGCAAACTACTGGAACGTCAAGCAAGGTCGAATCGCTGCCAGCGACACAACGAACGGCACCGACACCTCAGGTGACTCCAGCAGAGGAGAGGAAACCTCAAACGGTGAAACGTCCTCCGAAGCAAACTCTTCCCCAGGAAGAGGCGACTCCAGCCGTTGTCGAAGCAAGCGTTGAAATGTTCGCCACAAGTTGGTGTGGGTACTGTCGAAAGGCGCGCGAGTTCTTCCAAGCGCGTGGCATTCCTTTTGTCGAGTACGACATTGAAGCAGACGCCGCAGCCGCGCAACGGAAGCAAGAAATCTACCCCAGTCCCGGTGTCCCACTGGTTGTGATCAATGGAAAACCTATTCAGGGATTTTCCCCGCAAGCGTACGAACAGGCGTTACGAACGGAGTGAACAAACAAGATGTAAAACGTAATACGTAAAACGTAAAGCGGAAGACTCACATTTTAGGTTACGTGTTATTCTTTACGTTTTAATTTTTCTGTCAGCACGGGTTTTCTTCTGTCTCCTGCTTGTGGTACAGAGATGGCCGACACTTTCTATCGCACAGGAGACAGCAATGGATTTCGCCCTCACGCCTGAACAGGAAGCGTTCCGTACAGAAATTCGTCAGTTTCTCGCCAACGAAGTTACTGCTGACAAAAAGACTGAGGATGGCTGGATCGTTGGCTTCTCGCGCGAATTCTCACGCAAGCTCGGTGCACGGGGATTAATTGGCGTTACTTGGCCGAAAAAATATGGTGGACAGGAGCGGTCTTACCTAGACCGCGTGATTCTGACCGAAGAGCTACTCCGTTCTGGAGCACCAGTGGCAGCGCACTGGTTGGGTGACCGTCAAGTCGGTCCAGCGCTACTTGCTTATGGAAGCGAAGAACAGAAAGCAGAAATCCTCCCGCGCCTCACGAGTGGAGAAATCGTCTTTTGTCTTGGGATGAGCGAGCCAGGAGCAGGGTCTGACCTTGCCTCGTTACGAACTAAAGCGGTAGAGGAGGGGGACGATTTTCTGCTGACAGGTCAAAAAATCTGGACGAGCTTTGCTCATGTGGCGGACTACGCCTACCTCGTGGCACGTACAGATGCAAACGCTCCGAAACATAAAGGGATCAGTGAGTTTCTCATCGATATGAAAACCCCAGGGATTACCGTGCGACCTCTGGTTGATATTACCGGGGAACATCACTTTAACGAGGTGTTCTTTGACAGTGTTCGTGTACCAAAACAGTGGCTGATCGGTGAGAAGAACCGTGGCTGGTATCAGATTGCCTCACAACTTGACTACGAACGGAGTGGTATCGAGCGGCTGCTGAGCAACTATCCGTTGTTTCATGACACGGTGAAGTATGCGCAGGAGCAAGGGTTGACGAATGATCCCATTGTGCGCAATCAACTCGCGCAGATGCAAATTGAACTCGATATGGGTCGGTTCCTGGTCTACAAAGTTGCCTGGTCGCTGACCAAGGGGTTCGTACCCAATTACGAAGCGGCTATGGCGAAGTGCTTCTGTACGGAGGTTGAGCAGAGAATAGCGCAAACTGTTGCAAATATCCTGGGGGACTATGCGGTGTTGATGCCAGGCTCGCCTGCAGCGCGTTTGGCTGGTCGTGCGGCACACGAATATCTCTATGCCCCGGCGTACACGATTCAAGGCGGGACCAGTAATGTGTTGCGTAACATCATGGCAATTCGTGGGCTAGGGTTGCAAGCGGGATAAGATCAGTTGTCAGTTTTCAGTTGTTAGTTTTTAGTTGTAGGAGTTGAAGGAAATTTCATCCATGCTGTTAGCAAATAAGGTTGCGTTGATCACTGGCGCTGCGCGGGGAACAGGTGCCGGGATTGCACGAGTGTTCGCGCGAGAAGGGGCTTGCGTCGTTATTAATCAAGTAAAGGACGAAGGCAATCCGCAACGAGTGCTTGAAGAAATTCACGTTGCTGGTGGTAAGGCACTAATAGTGAAAGCGGATATTACGAACGAGACGCAAGTGCGGGACATGGTGAAGAAAGCCGAGGATACCTTTGGAAAAATCGATATTCTCGTCAGTAACTATGCCGCAGCGATTCCAAGGAAAAGCTTTCACGAGACGACGTGGGCAGAATGGCAAGAGCAGATTGACACAACCGTGAAGGCGGCGTTCCTCTGTTCACAAGCGGTATTGCCAGGGATGAGAACGCGTAGATGGGGGAGGATCATCAGTGTCAATACCATCGGTATCCATCAACCCTCACCCTATTACCACGGCTATACGGCGGCAAAGACGGCGATGATCGGTTTCACCCGTAACCTGGCAGTTGAAGTTGGGCAGTACAATATCACGGTCAACATTGTCTCTCCTGGGCTGACATTAACGGAAGAAGTGAGGGCAATGTTGACTCCTGAAACTCAAGAGAAACATGAGAAGCAGGTGCCGTTACGTCGCTCAGGAACAGTAGAGGATACGGCCAACGCTGCGTTGTTCTTTGCCTCTGAATTAGGAAGTTTTATCACTGGCCATTACCTGCCAGTTTGTGGTGGGCAGGTGATGGAGTAAGGGTGATCTACTTTACTCGATCATAACAGCGAGATTTTCTTTCTATTTTCTACATGTCTGATAAATTTTCTCTTGTTGCAGTATATTTTTATTAGAATGATTTTCACTTGCCTTTACCCAACCTGTTCACCCTTCGGCAGGCTCAGGGCGAACGGACAAGCCTCTCGCTTTGTATACAAGGTAAGGAGATCTCATAATCATGGACACCTCACCTTTCTCAGTTTATAGTCGGCACTAGCTGATCACAGAATTTTTGTGAGCACGAAGTAAGGAGGTTGTATGTCTTCTTCAATCCTCGACATCCTGAGTCAACAACTTGGTGGTGATGTCGTGAGGCAAATGAGCGCTCAACTTGGCACTGATGAAGGCTCGATCAATAACGCCATCTCTGCCGCGTTACCGATGTTACTCGAAGGTCTGGCCAGAAATTCCTCCAATCCACAGGGAGCGGATGCGCTATCGTCTGCGTTAACGCGTGATCATGACGGAAGCATTCTCGATGACCTCGGTGGATTTCTCGGCAGTGGAAATGCCGGAGCGGGAGAAAGCATTCTTGGACATATTTTTGGCAGGAAAACAGATTCGATGGCATCTATACTCGGTCAGGCGTCGGGTATGAATGCGGTTTCAGCGGCAAGTCTCCTTGCCATGTTGGCCCCATTAGTGATGGGCGCACTTGGCCATATCCAACGGCAAGGCGGTCTGGATGCAGGTGGCCTCTCAGATATGCTTGGTAGTGAACGCTCACGCCTTGAACAATCAACCCCTGGACTCAGCGGCTTAGCTCGCATGCTTGATTTCGATGGCGATGGTCAGATTATGGATGACGTTGGGCAGCTTGCCGGGGTGTTGGGACAACTGTTCCGTCGCTAAATTTAATTCCTCAACAATCTCTTCATTACGTCATTACGAGAAGGACTATGCACCGTCGAGCAATCGCACTCTTTACGCCAACCATTAAAGATATGATGGAAGTTGCTCGTCTCGCGGACGAAGCAGGCTTCGATTCGGTGTGGAACGGGGAGTTCTTTAACCGTAACGGCTTGGTGACGTTGGCAGCGGTGGCACAAGCAACCAAGCGAACTAAAATTGCCACAGGCATTGCTTATGCATACATGCGCAACCCAGTGCTCAATGCCACCGGCGCAATGGACCTTGATGAACTGTCTGATGGACGGATGATTCTTGGTCTCGGCAGTGGCACGAAGTCGATGAACGAAGGATGGTATGGCCAACCCTTTGAACCACGTTCTGCGGCGAAGATGAAAGAATGTGTGGCGCTCATTCGGAAAGTCTGGGCATCGCACAAAGGGATGGGAGTGAAGTTCGAGGGACAATTTTACCGCATTAACATTCCAGCATTTGTCCGCCCCTATGCGCTGAGAGATCGAATTCCACTGTATCTGGCGGCGGTACAGAAGGGAATGTTACGGGCGGCTGGAGAAGTGGCCGACGGCTTAGTTGGCCATCCGCTCTACAGCCGCAAGTTCATTGCCGAATATATCAAACCAAACCTTGAAGTTGGAGCGAAGCGGGCAGGGCGGACGGTGAAAGACCTTGATATTACCACTCTGCTCATTACCTCAATGAGTCACAACCGAGAGCAGGCACTTCGTGATGCCAAGAATCAGATCGCTTTTTATGCATCGGTCAAATCCTATGAAGAAATTCTCAACTTACACGGATGGGAGAAGCAGAAATTCTCTATCTGGGAGCACTTCAAGACCTTCAACCTGCCGAAGATGTCTGAGGCCGTAACTGATGATATGGTCGAGCAAATTGCTGTTGCTGGGACGCCAGACGAGTGCCGAGAACAGCTCAAAAAGTGGGATGAACTAATCAACCTGCCGATCCTGTATACGCCAACAGCAGGCGTCCGTGCCGATCGAGTGATGGAAAATCATCGGTTGATCGTTGAAACCTTTGCTCAATAATTTCCAATGATTGATACGATCATTTTCGATGCTGAAGGGGTGGTATTCGATAGTGAAGCAGCCTGGGATAAGGGGCAGATTGAATTCCTGGGTCGCCGTGGGATCGTGTATGAACGTGAAAAGTTAAAACCGCTCCTTACAGGGAGGTCGTTGGTTGAAGGCGTTCGAGTGATGCAAGAAATATATGGATTTAGCGGCGACCCAGAAGCATTAGCGAAGGAGCGTCGAGGCCTTGTGAGTCAATTCTTTAAGGATGGCCTCTCTTTTATTGAGGGATTCCTGGAATTTTACCAGACAATGCGTGGGCACTATAAAACCTGTATCGCGACGGCATTGACTGGTGATCTCTTAGCCATTGTCGAAAGAACTTTAGATTTGCCCAATCTGTTTTCTGGAAATCTATTTTCAATCGCTGATGTTGGCAATATTGGTAAACCACAACCTGATATTTTTCTTTATGCAGCAGAAAAACTGCTCGCACCAGTCGAACATTGTCTGGTAATAGAAGATGCACCTTTGGGAGTTGAAGCCGCGAAGCGCGCGGGGATGAAATGTATCGCTTTAACCACGACGTACAAGCGAGAGATGCTTTCGGCGGCAGATTGGGTTGTGGACGGGTATAAGGCGATTGATCTCTCGATAGTGTAAGAGATTTTGTAAGAAAGGTTCGCGTTACCCTTCCTTTTGATCCTACGAACCTTTTGTTTGTTTGACCCGTTCCCGTTCGAGATCGAGTTCGCTCTTAATACCTAACTGATGGAGTGCCTCGTTCGCTTCTTCGAGTGAAGTGCTTGATGCTACTGCCTGGGCTGGGCGCGCAATGGAATGAAAGAGGACAGAAGGAGAGAGGTAAAAGGTAAGGGTAGTCAGTGGCGTCAGTTTGACGCGACGTTCATCGTAACGAATGCTGCCATGTCCCCATGCTCCTCTTGCGCAGCGAAGAGGGATCGCACTGGCTTCGGTCGGTACTTTTTCTACGACATCTTCTAATTCACTCACGACTTGTGGTGTTAAGGCCCAAGCTCCCAACAGTCCATCTGCTTTTGCGACCTGTGCTAAAGCGTATTCGATTTCATCGGTGGTGAGTTCGCCGTCGCTGCCGTAACCAAACACTCCCCAGAGTGCATGGTAGCCGCGGCTTTCTAGTTCATTAAACGCCGCAAGCATAATGGCGTCGGCTAGCGGACTGCGGAGTCCGAGTTCGCCCCCTTGGGCAAGGGAGTCCCCTCCAACGTCGATGCCAACGAGAAGATCGGCTCCAAGGGCTGTGATGGCGGCTTCGAGCCCAGCGACGGCACCATTGACACCCTCGTTGATGTCAACGTGTAACACTTCCCATCCATACAGCGCGGCCATTTCTGTTTCGGTGAAGCGAATCCCGGAATGGGTGTGGGTCGTTCCATTGACCATCCACGCCTGCGGATGGAGAATGCGGACATTTTCTATCTCAACCAGGCTTCGCGGTCCGGGAATGGGGTCGTAGACAAACCGTTCCCACGGAAGGCCGCCGAGCGTGAAACGGAGTCCGCAAAATTCCAAGAACCGCGCACTCGCAAGTGCGCCGACGATATCCCCCCCTCCGCCAACACCGATCACTAACGCATGAGAACTGTTGCGAATAAGAGGTTCAAGAGAAACTCGCTGTGAAATCATAAAAAATAGTTTCGCGTGAAACAGTTGCAAGCATTAGATGAAGAATTATTCTGCGAAGTGTTACTTTGAAAAAGAGGAAAATTGTTTGTAAAAAGAATGAGGTGTAAGAGGATTATAAAGCGAGACTTTGCCTAATCGTGGATATAGACGAAGGTGCCAACGGAGACCAGTTCGTCGAATTCCCTTACGTCTTTTGACAACATGGAAATGCAGCCGAGCGTCCAATTGATTCCCGCACGATTAAACGATTCGCGATCGCTGCCATGAATGCCGATTGCCCCTCCCGGCCCAGGGGGGTTTTTGGCAAAGTGTCCATTGGCAAGGGCATCTTGGTAGCGACGGCGATCTTCTTCGTTCGGGTAATCGAGAAGCAGAAACCGCGACCAGCGTTGGTGGAGGTCTTTCCTGATAATTTCGTAAAGACCAAGAGGTGTCCGGCGGTCTCCTTGATAAAGTTTTTGTCCTGGTTTACGTCCAAAAACGACCGGGTAGGTGTGGGTCAAGCGCCCATACTGATATACATTAAGGGTTTGACAGGTCTTGTTGACCACGACAATTGACGGCTCCTCGCTAGCCCAGGGTAATACCGACTCCGTATCAACCCTCGGTTGCGGCGTCGTAGAAGGGGTGAAGCTTTCCTGAGCGAGGCGTGGTTGTGGTCGGGAAGTACAGCTCGTCAACGTCGGGACAACAACAATCGCACTAATCGCAATGAGCAGCCGCAGCATCGTCCACCTCACGGGTTGCTATTATGAAAAAAAATCGTCTGTTCTGCAACAAGGCTCCTGCGGTCTTGCTCCTCGGCGATGAAGGGGATTAAGATATTGGGGTTCAGTAGGAGCAACGGGGTGGAAAAAGACGCAGCGATTGGCATTTTTGACTCAGGAATTGGTGGATTGACCGTTCTCCAGCAGGTGGCGCGATTGTTACCACAGGAGCAACTTGTCTATCTTGGTGACACGGCACGGACCCCTTATGGAACCAAATCTCCGGATGTTGTCCGACAGTATGCTTGTGAGAATACAGATTTCCTCATTGGACGTGGCCTCAAAATGTTGGTGGTTGCCTGTAATACCGTATCGGCCGTAGCGCTGGAAATGTTAGGTGATCGCTACGATATTCCCGTCGTTGGGGTGATCACGCCAGGTGTACAGGCTGCCTTGCGGCGCAGCAAGAAACGGCGGATTGGCGTCATTGGAACCGAAGCCACTATTGCGAGCCGGGCTTATACCCACGCGTTACATCAAATAGACCCAGGGGTAGAGGTTCTGACGCGTGCTTGTCCACTATTTGTTCCTCTGGTCGAAGAGGGATGGGTGGAGAATAAAGTCACACGAGAGGCTGCCCTCGTGTACTTAGGAAGCTTAAAACATAGCGGGATTGATACCTTGATTTTGGGATGTACGCATTATCCGTTACTGAAGAACTGCCTGGCGGAAATCCTGGGGCCGTCGGTCTGTCTGATTGATTCCGCTGAAGAAACAGCAAAAGTAGTGCGATCGACATTAGCCAGTGAAGGGTTACTACGGCGAAAAGGGGATGGAGGGGCGAGCTTTTTTGTCACCGATGTTCCCGATCGTTTTGTCAAAGTTGGTGCCCGATTTCTCGGAGAACAAATTGAGTCGGCGGTGCGGGTTGAACTGTCGGCGACAACCAACGGGAAAGGCCGACGGTTGCCGCGCTGACAAGGGGCCGCTAAACCGCTACGCTTTTTCTACGATATAGGTACAATAGCTCAAATTGTGTACGACAATTGGTAGTGATTATCAGAATAAAGCATAGGTGAATGACAATGTTGAGTCTGCTACGGAAGCTCATCGGGAGCAAAAATGACCGGGAGCTCAAAAGAATCCGTCCTCTCGTTGAGGAGATCAATCAACTCGAGCCGGAATTTACTCAGCTCAGTACAGAAGAATTGCGTGCGAAAACCGGCGACTTCAAAAGTCGCATACAAACGGCGACTCAAGAAGCACGCTTACAGCTTGAGCAAGTCCAACGACAAATAAGTGAGAGCGGAAACGACGAAGACCGTACCGCGTTCATAGAAGACAGTGAGAAGATCGAGAAGGAGTTGCGTACGGCTGAGGCCGATGTTCTGAAGGAGATTTTGCCTCAAGCATTTGCGGCAGTGCGAGAAGCTTCGCGGCGCGTGACGGGCATGCGCCATTTCGATGTGCAACTCTTGGGCGGCATTGTGCTCCACCAAGGGAAGATTGCAGAAATGAAGACCGGCGAAGGCAAGACCTTGGTCGCTACACTCCCGTTGTATCTCAATGCACTGCTGGGGCGCGGGGCGCATTTGGTGACAGTGAACGATTATCTGGCACGCCGCGACGTGCAATGGATGGGACCTATCTACCACACCTTAGGGCTTTCCGTCGCGTCAATTGTCCACGACACCAGTTTTCTTTTTGACCCGACGTATCTGGTGAAAGACTATCGCTACCTGAATCTTCGTCCCATCGACCGTAAGGATGCATACCGAGCCGATATTACCTACGGGACCAATAATGAGTTCGGGTTTGATTATCTCCGCGACAATATGAAGTTTAGTCTGGACGACTATGTGCAGCGTGAACTCCAATTTGCGATTGTCGATGAGGTCGACAATATCTTAGTTGACGAAGCACGAACGCCGCTGATTATTTCCGGGCCAGCAGAAGAGTCCACGGAAAAGTACTACGCCATTAACCGGGTCATTCCCCGGCTGCAAAAAGACACGGACTATACGATTGATGAGAAACTGCGGACCGCAACGCTGACTGAGGACGGCATTGCGAAAGTCGAACGTATTCTGAGTATCCGCAATCTGTACGACCCTACAGAAATCGGGACACTCCATCACGTGAACCAGGCGTTACGCGCGCATGCGCTCTACCGACGTGATGTTGACTACGTGATCAAGGATGGCGAGGTCATCATCGTGGATGAGTTTACCGGTCGTCTGATGCCTGGCCGCCGTTGGTCAGATGGGCTCCATCAGGCCGTTGAAGCGAAGGAAAATGTACGGATCCGTGAAGAGAATCAGACCCTGGCAACGATTACCATTCAGAATTATTTCCGCATGTACAAAAAGCTAGGGGGAATGACGGGCACAGCGGATACCGAATAGGTTGAGTTTAAGAAGATTTACAACCTTGAAGTGATGGTGATTCCTCCGAATCGACACATGGCTCGGACCGATCATGCTGATGTGGTTTACAAGAGTGAGCGTGAAAAGTTCGATGCCGTGATTAACGATATTCTGGAGTGTCATGGTCGTGGCCAGCCGGTGTTAGTGGGGACCATATCGGTAGAGAAGTCGGAACACTTGGGCAAGCTCCTCAAGAAGAAGGGGATAAAGCATAGCGTACTGAATGCTGTCAATCATGAAGCCGAGGCCAATATCATTGCGCAAGCTGGGCGGTTTGGTGCCGTTACGATTGCGACGAATATGGCAGGTCGTGGGACTGATATTCTTCTTGGTGGCAACCCGGAATTTCTGGCGCGTTCCGAGATTGAAAAGCAATGGGTGAATACGAAGATTGGTCAACAAGCGACGGCTTCAACCCAAGTGACGAGAAGCTACGAAGAAAATTTGGAAGAGTTACGTACGGAATATAATGAAGCAGTAAACCGGGCCCGACAAAAATATCAAAAAGAATGGCTTCCCTTTGAGGAAGCACGCAACGTCGCGCTCAAGCGTATGACCGAGACCTATCGCCCATTGTTGCATTCGGCTTGGCAACATGCACGCGTTCAGTATGAGGAGCTGAGCACGCGGTTAGAGAAAGAAAACGAGAATGGGGGAGGCAACCCATCTCTTCTGCGCCAATACTGCGAGGCGAAGACCTCATACGACCAGGCCTTGAATGAGTATGACAAAGTGATTGGGCCTGCATTGAGTGAGGAACAGCAACGAGAGTACGAAACGGCCCGAGATGAGTTTTTCACCTTGTTGAGCGACGGGGTGGGCACGGCTTCCGCCTCCCAATTGGAGATAACACGAGAGCGCTATGATCGGATTGTGGAAGATTATAACCGAGCGATTCTGCGCCTTACTGCAGCTTCGGTGAGTGAAAATGGGGAAGCGACTGAGCACTACGAAGAGGCGAAGCGAGCGTACGAAGAAGCACAACGAGCGTACGAAGAAGCCGAACGAGGCTACGAAGAGCAATACCAACCTTATACAGCCGCAGTTGCCGCAGCGGAACGAGCCTATGAAGAAAAGCGTCGTGAACACGTTCAAGCAGTGGAAGAAGTTCGTGAACAATTAGAGAAAGCCCCGGACCTGTACAAGCAGTTATACGACGAAGTGCTCGAAAAGTATCGGAAGATTTGCGCTGAAGAACGGGAAAAAGTCGTTGCGGCGGGAGGACTACATATTATTGGCACTGAACGGCATGAAGCGCGACGGATTGATAATCAATTGCGCGGGCGTGCCGGACGGCAAGGAGATCCGGGAAGCTCTCGTTTTTATCTTTCATTGGAGGATGATCTGCTACGCATCTTTGGCGCGGAACGCATTCAGAAAGTGATGGACCGCCTCGGTATGGAAGAGGGAGAACCGATTGAGCATGGATTAGTCACACGAGCAATTGAGAATGCGCAGAAACGAGTTGAAGCTCATAACTTCGATATCCGCAAGCATCTCCTGGAATACGATGATGTGATGAATAAGCAACGCGAGGTGATTTACCAACAGCGACGAGGGTTGTTGGCAGGAGAAAGTCTCAAGTCTGAAGTGATAGAAATGATCGAAGGGATGGCAGAACAGACCGCGGCTGATTATGCCAATCCGGATCTCCCGCCAGAAGAGTGGGACTGGAAAGGGGCTGATGACGCCCTCTTTCGTCACTTTAATGCGCGCTTGCACCTGAACGAGGAGGAGAAACAGAATTTCTCGCAAGAATCGCTGGCTGACTTTGTGCGCGAACGAGCGCTAC
>Ga0187892_10006475_pt1 | contig 17350 bp, 14 predicted proteins | sample MA1701073metaG_FD_139345 | JGI IMG/M metagenome (GOLD analysis project Ga0187892, IMG submission 139345) | Bio-ooze microbial communities from a basaltic lava cave in the Kipuka Kanohina Cave System on the Island of Hawaii, USA - MA170107-3 metaG ... | reverse complement strand
GAGCTTTATTGCAAAGTGCGAACCGATAACGCGGGGACGCTTTGGAAACAAGCGCGTAATAGATGTCAGGTGGACAGGACTCGAAGAGTTTACAGATGCCCTCCAGTCAGACTCGGAGCTGACAGCGATGTTAAAGAAGGGCCTGTTGCATTTCGGTGAAATACGCGTAGACCCGCAGGACGACCACATCAGGATTTATGGTAAGTGGAAACACGAAGACAGATCCTCATACGATGCGGCCATGCTGGAAATTGCAGACCGAATCGCCATGCACATTCGAAAGAAATTGGGAAAGCTGTAAGGACAAGCCTGAAAATATGCTTGTTCCTTCCGTTGTGGTCGTATCAATCTTCAGATAAAGTTAGCTTTAATAGTGCTGGAGAGTTGCACACTCTGTGGAGTCGCAAGCCTTCATGTCCAATCAGAGATTTAGCGGTAAAACAGTTGTCGTCACGGGAAGCGGCACAGGCATAGGCCAGGCAATAGCAAAGAAATTTGCCGAACAGGGCGCAAACATTGTGATAATGGGTCGCAGGAAGGAGCCGCTCGATCAGACTTCAAAAATATTGAACGAAATAATTACTTCGGCAGGATCCAAAGGCCGGGTGGTTGCCTTTCCCGGTGTGGATGTCGCTGACGAGTCTGGTATCAACTCTATGTTCGATGGAGTAAAGCAGCAGCTCGGCAAGGTTGACATCGTTGTTAACAACGCCGGTGTGTCCGGCCCGGTCAAGACATTCACAAACGCGAGTGTCAAGGAATTTCGAGACGCAGTTGCAATCCACCTGACTGGCACATTCTGGACTTCTGCCAGCAGCCTGAGCGCAATGGAAAGAGGAGGCAAGCTGATTACTATAGCCACTTTCTTTACCGAAGAAAACCGCTATGAGCAGCGCCCGTACAGGTTCAGAACGCCATATACTGCCGCGCAGGGAGCCAAGAACAGACTGGCAGAGGCCCTCGCGTGGGAGCTGGCCGAACGAGGGATACGCTCCATTTCTACAAACCCAGGCCCCGTGCATTCCGACAGGATCTACAAGACCGTCTATCCAAAAGCGGCTGCTGAATTTCTCAGAATAGGCGGCTATCCCGGGCTAAGTTCGGTCGAGGTCGAGATGGTAACGGCAGGAGCGCTTCCGCTACTTGGTGAGCCTGAAGATGCAGTGGCAGCAGGCGTGCGGCAGGTGGCTTCCGATATCGCCTCTTCAAGAGGACAGGCCAATGACGATGCCAAAAGCAAGCTCGAACAGGTAGTGGCAGGCTCGCTTGCCAAGATTCAAGAGATCGCTGAAAAAATCCAGAACAATACCAGCAAGATGATAGTGGACGGCGAATTCCTGACCCAGGAAGATGTCGCGGCAATGGTCATGAATTTATGTGATGAAAAGATAAGCAAGCTGATTAACGGAAGGGTAATTCCGAACGATCGAGTTTTCTATCCAGTAAAGCCAATCGTCGGGACAGCGGTGCATGGCTCTAGCCGGCCAGATCTGACCGGCAAGGTAATAGTGCTTACGACCAGCTCGTCATCACCAAAAGACATTCAGCGAGTAAAAAGTATGGCGCAGTCGATGCAGTCTTCAAACGCCAAGCAGGTAATAGTTCTCACCAGCTCCCAAAATGACCTAGCGGAGTACAAGGATTTTCACAGCCATGCCATCGATTTGCTGGATGAAGGTAGCGTACGGCGCATCTTTAATACCGCAAAAACGCAATTCGGACAGATAGACGCGGTCATTCATTTCACCGGAGATCATGACTACAACGTTGCGCTCAATTCGCTGTCCAGAAAACAGTGGGACTCACTTGTAGAGAAATTCATCTACGTGCCAGGACTGGTCACCAAGGAAGCCGTCAACGGAATGGCCCCGGCCGGGGCAACTGAGGAGCCATCAAAATACAAGGATTCGAAGGGCGTGGTGGTGATCGTGGGACCTGATGCCCCCGTCGGCAAAAAGATTTCTGGAATGATAAGGGCTAGGTCGGACGTCTTCCGGGGAGCGCTGAGACCTTATACCGCAACTGTGAATCAAGAACTCAACGATGTACTGGGTTCCAAGATGAGGCTTTATTTGGTCCTTGCCGGAAACAGCGAAGGGTCAGAGCCAGATGCCGAATCGTTGGTGAATTCTGTCTCAAATCTGGCGGCAGGAGTCGCCCAAAAGGGCAACGAAGCCATATTTTATCTGGACGAATCTAGGAAGTAGCAGACAGCCGATGTTGCCACCTGCCGTTCATCGCAGTAGAATACCTTTCATGGTTATCTTGAAGAAAACCAGTCAAGAATGAATTTGACGGCCACGCCTATCAGCACTATTCCAAGCAACCTCTGAAGCAAAACGTCCTTTGCAGATCTGGAAATCCTTGCTCCCACCTGCGCACCTACGAATGCTCCCGCCGACAGGGCCAGGGCCTGAACAAAGTCCGGATGGCCCAGAAAAGAGTGCGTCAGTACTCCGGCGATCGATGTTATCATGAGAATCAATTGTGAGGTAGGAGCCGCGCGCTGCATCGTCATCTTCAAAACAAGGAGCATAATTGGCACAAAGATTATTCCGCCGCCCACTCCGAACGCACTTGACATCAGCCCGGCACCAAAGGTCGCACCGAAAACCGCACTCATTACGTGCATCGGCTGTTTCTTGGGAGCCTCGGCGGCTTCCTTGAGGATGGAATTCTTGTAGAGAATATGCAGCCCCACGAGCACAAGCAATATTCCGAACGCTAGCTTGAATGATGCTTCGGTGAAATAATCGGACACGAACGCGCCGATTATGGCGCCAGGAATCGCAAGTGCAGCCAGCTGAATTCCAAGTTTGTAGTCGATTCTCTTTTGGCGGGAATACTCGATAGTTGATGACACACTCGTGGAAGTCACAGCGAACAGGCTAGTGCTGGCAACGTGCGCCGGGGGCAGACCCATGAAAGTAAGCGCAGGAACCATTATTATCCCACCACCGACTCCGAGCACAGAACCCAACGCCCCTGCTCCAACGCCGATTCCTATCAGAATTAACATCATTGAAATCGGGTCGAGCAACCTCTTACTCTTCCGGTAATTCAGGTCTTATAACTTGCGAGGATAAGCGCCGCAAGACAATAATGCAAGACAGCGGGAAATGTCCGGGCAGTTTTTATAGTTTCAATATTGCGTTTAAAGGGCTTAATAAAATTGCCCTTGAAGGACGGTCAGGTGTCAAGCAGGGTTGAGCGCCTTACTGTCTGCCCGCGACGAGAAAATGAAGATCCTGAGCAAAACACCTCACGGGGATGAACTTAACTTGCCAGACCCATAAGTTTAGCACTGCTCAACTTTTCCTCATGACTCAGAAGGGTCGCATCGTGGTTAAGGGCTTCTGAATCGGCAATGAAAACTTTACAAACAGGCGGGTGAGGATGCAGCCTGCGAAAAATCCGCTGGTTGATCACTAACTTGTCGAGAGTTCGTAAAGACAGTAACCTATCAAGCGATGCCAGTAGTATCAATGGTAAAAGTGGTACACAAAGCAATGGTAAAAGTGGTACACAAGGTTTGTGTACCCCTTTGCAGCACGGTCCCAGATTCAGACTGCGAACTCAGGCGATTGAAGATTATGCGACGGAAGCCTTCTCCAACCATCGTGACCCAATTACAACGAAGAGCATTTCCGTCAAGTTCAATCAACCGCAATACAAATGCCGAAAGAAGCTCAATCGGATGCGTATGAATGGGGTCCTATTCACCCCAGAATGGATGCACCATCGCCCTCAGTGGTTCTTCCCCTCTAGGCTCAAGGGCGAAGTGTTCGCATGGCTCGCTGAATCTTTCAAAACTGGCACACTAAACCCTACAGGGGTCAGCTGCGGCGGTGGCAAGCCGCATGAGAGCAAACTGACGGCGGATCAGCAAGCTCAGGTAATTCTTGACATGTTGGAAACCCATCCGCTTGGCATCGATCTCCTATCTGGCAGACCGTTACAGATCCATAATATCCGATTCATGACCGTCCTTCCGCCTGAATACTACCAAGACCTGAGGTTGCCAGTCTATGATGCTAAGAACAAGGCGAAAGTATGTTCTGAAAAGATAGGAGCGACCAGAGTCAGGTTCAGCTTTGCTCCAAACGGTACGGTCGAAATAATAGTCATTAACACAAAAGCCCCTTTCGCTACTCAGACAGAGGAAGATCGCTCTATCATCCTGAACTATTTGGGAGCAGTGCGTGATCGACTAGCCGGACTCGTCAATGATCGGGGCTATATGAACATCCCTGTAGTTCCCGGCTGGTTCTGGACATATCTAGAAGCTAACAAAGACTTTCCTATTTATCATTGGAGGCTCTATGCTCCGTACTCCTTCCAGTTCAGACAGCTTGATCTTTGGATCAAAGTCTATGTCAAAGCACTTGAGAAGGATGCTGTCAAGCGATTCGAAACTGGCAAAGCCTTCGATAGACAGAAGACTCTTCAGATCATCAACGACCACTTGAATCCTGGTGGCAGGCTCGACAGGGTTGAGCAAACATTGCTTTCGATTCAATTGCAGCATGAAATGATGACTGCCAGCCTAGAAAAACTGGTTAATGTTCTGATTCCAAGTAGCACAGCTAGGCAGGAAGCAGGCGTTGACAATCAGGCGTACATTGGCTGATGGCTCTCGCTGAACCGATTCAGAAACGATGATGGGATGGATGGACGGCGCCAAGCGGACCTTGTTCCAGATGTCGCTCGAATGCAAGGAAAGACACCGGTTGAAATGGCGAACATCAAAATCGACAGTATGAACAAGTGGATTACAGTCATCCAGAATGCCGTATGGCGACCAGCTAACTAAAGCAGTCAGCTTTTCTGTCAATCAACGCGATCTTGCAGTTGCGGTTGGCTGTTCGAAGCTTTCCTGCTGATGTTTTTCCCGCAAATGTTTAAGATAAGCCCTTAGCTAGGTTAAGCGATTTGACTCTCGATATCGCCGACATAGTAGAAAGAATAAAGGATGTCGGTGAACGTGCAATGAATGAAGAAGAGCTAAAGATCGGGGTCGAGAAAATATTAGGCGACGTTTCAACCGAGTTCGCACTGAAACCGGCATTCTATGAATTTACAATTTTGGACGGAAGAGCCGATGCACTATACGGTCATGTTATCATAGAATACGAGCCGCCTGGTGCACTGGCAAGCAAGCCAAAGATGGAGCATTCGTGCCAGCAGTTGAAGGACTACATAAGAGGACATTCTAAAGAAAAAGAAGACTATTCGAAATATCTTGGTGTCGCAATTGATGGAAAGCAAATAGCCTTTGTTAGGTATGTCGTTCGAGAGAATGATTGGGATATTAAAGGTCCTTTCGAACTCAATATTGAGACAGTCGGTAGATTTATTGAAGCCCTAAGAGGGTTGCGTAAGAAGGCGCTGGACGTTGATCAGATCCTAAATGATCTTGGGGCAGGTAAACTTGTTTCAAAGAGGATGGTGAAAGTGCTTTACGGATTAGATGTTAAAACTTCTAAGTCGCAGGTATTATTCAGTGACTGGAAGAGAGTATTTCATCAGGTTGCGTCATATGACGCAAAGAAAGCGGAAGGACTTGAATTACTCTACGAAATACAAGATCGGAAAATTGACTATGAAAAGTTGCTTTTTGCGATACATACGTATTATGCTTTGATCATGAAAGTGATCGCAGCTGAAGTTGTTGTTCTTTACGGCGGTGGCAAGTTTGTGCGTTCGTATTTTGGGGAATTAGAGGATGCAATTGCAAGAGGAATGCTAAAACAAAAGCTATTGGAAATAGAAGAAGGAATCGTATTCAGAGATCGCATTGATCTAACAAATTTCATCGAAGCCGATTATTTTTCATGGTATCTAGGTGAATGGAATACAGATCTGGCTGCTGCCATAAAGGGGGTTATTGAAACGCTAGCTGATTATGAAATCGGAACTGCGGACCTTCAGCCAGAGAAAGTCAAAGATCTCTTCAAACATCTGTACCAAGATCTTCTGCCCAAGAAAATAAGACACGATATGGGTGAGTACTATACCCCAGACTGGTTGGCTGAAGTCGTGCTGCAAAGGGTAGGACTCGACCCTGACGAGTGGAATAGCGAAAGGAAAACCGACTCAGGATCTATGTTAGACTCAAGAATTCTAGATCCAGCATGTGGGTCGGGCACTTTTCTTGTGATATCGATCAAGAGACTAAAGGATTATGCCGAGTCGCACTCACTAAAGCGAAAGAACGTTATCAAATCCATCTTAAATAATGTAGTTGGGTTCGATCTAAACCCACTCGCCGTAATAGCTGCCAGAACCAACTATCTATTGGCTCTGGGCGATCTCCTAAGGTCCGCTGAAGATAAGATCGAAATTCCTGTATATCTCGCTGATTCCATTATGGTCCAAGCGAAAGTGACACTAACTGGAAGGTCGTATATCCTAAGAACTGTCGTCGGACACTTTGAGGTGCCTGCTAGAATAGTGGACGAAGGAAGGTTGCCTGTTCTGCTTACGTTCATCGAAAATCATGTAAAGCTGGACTATAGTGTCAACGAATTCGGAATAATGCTAAAGAAAGAGATGTCTGACTTAGATGAGGGGGAGCTTTGGCAGGTAGCACAACTCTATTCATTATTTGTGAAAACAGAGAAGGAAGGCAAGAACAGGGTGTGGACGGGAATAATCAAGAACTCATTTTCCCCTTTGCATTCTGGAAGATTTGATTTCATAGTCGGAAATCCGCCTTGGGTACACTGGGAAAGTCTGCCAGATGACTATCGAGAGGCGTCTGGTGATATCTGGATGAAGTATAAGCTTCAGGCAAAGGCAACTTCTGACAGATTTGAGCTAGGGAAAATGGGTAGAGATATTTCTTTTCTTTTTACTTATGTTTGCGCAGATAGGTACCTAAAGCCAAATGCGAAGTTGGCATTTCTGATTACGTGGTCCGCATTCAAATCTAGAGCGGCAGAGGTTTTTCGGCGATTCAGGCTTCCCGAAAATAAGCCATTAAAAGTATTAGAAGTGCACGATCTTGTTAAGCTGAAGCCATTTGAAGGCGCAGCAAATCAGACATCATTTATTATTTTACAAAAAGACAAGGAAACGACTTATCCGATCAGCTATTTCCGATGGGATGACGAGAAAACTTACCACAAATTGAGGGCTGAACCTTCTGACAAGAGGTTAATTACATCGCCTTGGATAACAGCTGTTCCTGAAATTCTCGAGATAAGCCAGAAAGTACGTGGTCGCTCGGATTACACAGCATATCTTGGCTGCAGCACAAAAGCGAACGGCGCGTTTTGGGTGAAAATAACCGAAAGGAGAGGCACAAATGTTGTTGTCGAGAATCTATTTGACGAGGGAAAGCTCGAAATTCCGCGAATAAGAGAAGAGGTCGAGAAGGATCTTCTGAGACCTCTTGTTAGAGGCAAGACTCTTCAGAAGTGGAATGCAAAAATCTCAAACTATATCGTTCTTGCTCATACTGAAAAGACCACGTGGAGGGCTATCGAAGAAACTGAAATGAGGACCAAGCATCCGCTGACGTACAGATACTTCCATAACTTTCGGGATATCTTGTTAAACAGATCCTTGTATGTACAAATGCGCCAAGGACATCCGTTCTATATTATCACCAATACTCCGAAGGCTATCTTTGACGCTCATAAAGTAGTGTGGAAAAGAATGGGCAATTATTTTGCCTGTGCTGTTGTTGATCAAGTCGATGATCTCTTTCTGGGTAATCGTATCCCCATAATCCATGAAGATCTTGTTTTTGTCTCGACTGCGACTGACGATGAGGCATATTACCTGTGTGGTCTACTCAATTCCTCGATCATCACCTCTGTGTTGCTATCATCCACCCAAGTTGGGGGCAAAGCACTCGCTCCACCTTCCATTATACAATCCCTAAACTTGCCCACCTTCGATCGATCTTTTGATCTCCATAGGGAAATCGCAAGAGTGTCCAGGAAAGCTCATACGGCAGCTCAAAATGCGGACAGCAAATCTGTCGCTGATATTGAGAAGGATCTCGATGAACTAGTAGCGCATATGTACGATATACCGACAAGACAACTGCCTGCAATAAGAGTCGTAGCGGATCAGTTAAACGCCCAGTGATAGCCAATAGATGAATATGGAACGGAGATGGTAACCATCTGGCACGCTGGTCACAGAAAAGCACACTATTTTTGATTCCCAAGCCCCTGACTTCTCGGTCAGGTGTTTGAAGGAATCAGTCGCCGCATTAGATGTTCTTGGCAACGAGGATCGGCGACTGTTCCCTCAGGAATGTTGATGGCTTGAGCCACGATTGAAAATTACCACGAGCTAGTCTTTATCTGTTTTCTTAAGCAAGATCATTTGTTAGTAATCGAAAAGCAACTCAGACGGTCTAACATAAGCTACGATCGAATCGTCAGGCGGCAGCCTGACAGTAATTGCAATGGCTTTGTTCTTGGACGCATGTCGCCATAGGAATAGACAAGCTCCTCCTAACTGTTTCGCCAAGAGAGTTATAGCCTAGCCTGTTCGTACATTGAATCCAATGTTTCCCTGTCACAGCTGTCAGGTGATTCTTGAGCGTCAGGTGGACGAGCAAGGGAAAAAGACCTATGTCGAAAAGCAATCAGGCGAGATCCATCAATGTTCCAAGGTCAGCAAGACCTTCCTCCGACTCGCTCAAGTGTCATCGGGATACTGTACATTTTGTGGACGGGAGGTCGTCCAAGCAGTCGCATTCGTATGCCACCCAGCCTCACCTGTTTCAGGGACGGTGAACGCCAAGGGACCGCAGACAAAAACTCTATGCTGCGACTCCTGTCTCCGACGAGCTTGGAGGATTTTGATGAAAGGTGGCGAGCTGGAAGCCGTAAGCCTCTAGGAAAATAAGGAAATTAATTCCGAATATTCAAGGAAAATTCCCTCGAATATTGCAGCCTCGAAATAATTCACCTGACCGTTCCAAAATTAATTCCTCGGATTAATTCCGCTCCACCCACTGGAGCGGATTTAGCTAATTGTCGAATGCTTTACCCGCCCGCTGGGTGAATGCGCCAGCCATTGGCGCAGCCGAAGTATCCCTTGACCAGACGAGCTACAGCTTGACACTGTGCAGCGGCTGCCTGATTATTCTGCGAAAGTACTTCTCTCTCAGCAACTGTCATCGGTTGCATCCTGTATTACAGAATCATCGTGAGATAGAACCTACTATATTGGTCCATTGGAAAAAGCAAAAATTTTATCAAAGCCCTCCACCACAGAACAATTCGTGGAGGAATTGTTTTTTGACATGTTGAATTAGAATAGTATACGGCTGCCTAGTTTTTGTGAAAATTTAGGAAACCCGACCTCCATGTGTGTGCATATATATTATGATTATTAGTTTGTAGTTTTGTACAATTTATTAAGTTCGCCAGAAGCTCCACAAGCCTCTTCTAGCGACTATTAGCGACCCTGTTTTGTACTTGAATTTGCACTAAAGGTTGTATCCTAGCTGGCTCCACAGATTTCGAATAAATCACTACGCAATGAGATCCAAGCAATGGTCGCTTCGTCTTCTTCACTTTTTCAAAGTCTGTGAGCGACCAGACTGGACCGAGAGTGATGTTATGACAAAGCTTGCATCGCTCTCTAACCTCTGCTCGCTTTCCTCTCTTCCCAGCGGTGCCAACATACCAGCCTTCCTTTGTCAAATAGATCTTACAGCTCTGGCATCGGCGCTGTCCTAGCCTGAATCGTATCGCATTGCTAGACTTTGATCCATCGACTCCTGCTGGCTGCCGTGCTGTACACAATTCCCTCAGCCTGCGAGCCTCTTCGATGCGTGACTCCGTGATCGTTTCCTGCTGCGACATTCGATATTAGGATTGACGAGGGAAGTTAATAACTATAACCGCCAGCTGCCCCAGACTGTGGACCTGAAATTCTATCGGGCTGGGGCAGCTGGCGGATGCACGATGTCTCTTTAGGGGCTTGTGCAGTCCCTCGCATTGTTCTGATAGAAGATCTAGTTCCTAACTGTTTCGTTTAGCGTCCTACAAAATAACCTGCTAGGGTAGCTGTAAATGCGACAGCGATGGCGAGATTTACAGTCCAGAAGAGGCTCAACGTTTCCGCCTTGCCTTCTTTCCAGCCGTGAAGTGATCGACATCCAGCTGATTGAAAGACCCAAAGCCGCCATAGAGTCCCTTCGAGTCCCTCACCTTCAAAACATCTCCGCCAAATCCCCGCTCGTCTCGGACTCGTAACATGTTGCCGTCGCCCTGTTGTCCTCCTATCCCGTAAAAATTCGTCCAAGCCCGATCCCCTTCGCCATGATCCGAGTACGGATCGCCCATAGCAGAATTACCGCCGCCAAAATAGAAAGAATGGATCGAGTCGCCAACGGGTCGCTGCTGTCCCTGCTGCGGAAAAGCCGTCCGTACTGCTCGTTGAATGCGTTCGATCTTTTCCTGCCGCTGCTCGTTCTTCAATTCCTGTTGCTGACGCTTCAGTCGCATAACATCAACTTCTGATCGAAGCAACTTTTTTTCTTCCTGAAGCTCTTCGATTCGGTCAGCCCTTTCTTCAGGATTCAAAGTGTTCTTCCTGCCAGCCTGCTTCAGCCCCTCTTTGACTTCAGAAAATTTCTCCCGTACCTTTGCGAATCCTTTCTTCACTCGTGACTCACTGCTGTCTTCAGGCGGCTTTGCTGGAACTGACATTATTCGTTCGCTCCTATATCCTCATGGAATTTTTTATTGTAGGCAACGAGGATCAATCCTTCAGAGGAACTTTTAACTTTACCTTTCAAATCTTTCATCATCGAGCTCAGAAACTAATCGAAAGAAGGTATCTGCGTCTGTATTTTCTACCGACTCCCTTTCTTACAGTTGTGATCAAAAGTCACTAGCGACGCTAGCTATTGAAACTCAGGCAGATTGTCTGTTTATTGGAAAAAGTTGCGCCGCTATTTGGAGTAACAATCCCTATCTCTACGGTTGAGACTTGACCTGAGTTGACCAAGCCAATATCTCCGTTGGTCACGATGCCCTTTCGCAATACTTCAGTCATGACTTTCCACTCTTTATATAGATAGCTATACAGATAACCATTTCTGTGTTTTAAGCACAACGGATGGTAAAACGGCTGGCATCTGTTGAAGCACGAGATATATCTGAGCTATGAGCTGTTGAAGTGGCACCTGTGGTAACAATGCCATAAGTTGCTGCACAGTAGGCGGCGGGTTAATTTCCCCCTCTACTACCGCTGCATAAGTCTTCTTTGTCGATTCGACGTACGCCACATGTTCACTAAAGGCGGTGGTAGCGTTGCCCACGATAGCGGTAGCAGGATTGAATAGATCAAGTAATTTCAAATCAGTTTCGTATTCCTTATAGAGATCCCACATAAGCCTGTCCAGAGTGGAATTTGGATCGACTACCTTTAATCCGATTGCCTTAGCTTCTTCACAAGAGATCAGATAATCATGCGTGTACAGTTTTTCCGTCAGCGTATCAACTATCAGTTTTATTTTTGCTTGGTCCTGAACGCTAGCGGAATCCATGTGCATTCCAAGCATCCTAGGCGCTAAGAGTCGTATCAGGTTGTAGATTCGGTGAACGTTGCCTAGTGCGATGGGATGCACTTTGTCCGCAAGCAAGTGAAATACATTACGTGCACTTTCTTCAGAATCCAGCCCTGCCTTCTCTTTGGCGAGCGACATGTATGCCGTAACATCCTCAACGCTTATTTGCCATCTTCCTGTAGGGTTGAGAGGATCAACAGGATTGAAAACGTTGAACGTTGTTGGATCAATGGGACTCAACTGCCCCATCTCGCCCATCACTATTTCATCTGCTCCAAGTGAAATCAGAGTCGCTGCGCTATGTGCTTTGTAAGGTACCAACACTCCGAGCTTCTTGCAATGCTTTCTCAACAGGTGAATGATACTGGATGGCGCCGTTATCTGCCCGCCACGACTGTAGATGAATAGATCTATCTTGTCTACAATTCCTACACCTTCAAGCAACTCCCTAAAGTACCTAACCGCATCTGTTCCTATCTGCGCACTTAGAGCGACCGCACCCAAAGAAGGACGATCTCCAGTTACGTATGAGACAAGAGTTGACTTGCGTTCAGTTTCAAGCTTCTGGAGAATTGCTAAACGATTCGCCTTAGTCACTTTGGTGCGGTAATCAAGATGCAACACATATTTAGATATACGGGTTCCATCTAGTTGGGGGAGCTAGGCGATCTGCTTCGATAGTGACACCATCTTGATCGCCTTTCAAAGGGTCCGTTGTTGTCCATCGACTGACCACTCATCTCCAGCCTCATCTGAATGATGCAGTAACTCGTACTGAACCATGCCCAATGCCATCGCAATATCTGCGTATGCAATTTTACGATCGTACCTGTGGATGGCAGTCCATGCCGAACTAATCGAGGCACGAGAGTCAATCCTTTCAGGGAACTTTTAACTTTGGCGACTTTTTCTAATTGATGGATTCTGCAACGGTATCTATTAGATCCGCTAGAGGTTGTCTCTGTCGTTTGTACAACTCCACTGAACTTTCCTTCCTCCCGCCTGTATCTATTTCGGTCGGGTAACGTCCAATGTCTTCGTGAGGGAAAGTGGCAACAATGATTCTTCCAAGTTGGGCAACGGGCATCAGCCGACTCCATTTCTTCAGCTCAGGATCTCGTTTTGCCTCCTCCTCAAATCGTGATGCCTTCTCACTATCAGTAGTGAAAGCAATGGTCTGTTCCAAGTTGAACCACTTGCATTTTAAGAAATGTGGAAAATCTGCAAAGAGTCTTTCCTCATTGGGTTCGAGCGGTAAGCCTAGCGAATTTTTCCATATCGCTATCTTTGTTGGGTGGGTTGGCTGTTCGAGTATTTTCATTATTTTTTGACATTGGTGAAGGTACTCAGCCTGTTTCTTTTCGTAAGGTCCGCCAAAATACATGCGATGCTTCTTGGCTATCTCGAATGGTTTCTGGAATAGTGGAACAAGTTCATGTGCGAATTTTGCCATCGGAATATGGGACATGATCGGATCGGAGAAATAGCTACCCTTGAAAAGGATCGCTTTACAATACTTTTCAACAGCCTGCTGAGCATGGTATGCAGCATTGCCATAGTCTGCTGCTTCGTAGTCACGTCTAGAGGCTGCAAGGTCGCTCTTGGAACGTTCTCTATAACTCTTCCAAACGATCATTAGTCCGTTCCAGCGAGCAGTTTCCTAAAAAGATTAGGTATGTTCTTTCGTACGGATTTACCGAGCCTCTTGTCGTTGAGCAGCCTGCCCCTGACGCTCCCCACTCGTTTATATGTCATAAAATGACATATTATAAGCAATGATGGACGGGCGTGGAAGACCATTAAAATTGGATGCCAAACATCGACTACGATTAACCCATAAAGATCAGGGTAGACTTTCTAAGCTTGAACTGAGACGAGAAGAATATTATCATCGGTGGTACGTTGGACCGATCAGAAATCATGTCTTGCAGCAGTTGATGTATCTTGTATTCATAATTCAATCAGGCGTTCCAACTCGTTTGGGATTAGAGTTGAAAAAGAGAGTAGGAAATCATGCAAGGCAATTCACCGCAGTTGCACAGGAGTTGAAGCCAGAAGATGTTATGGAGGTTTTTGGCTGCTCCCGACGTACAGGTATCGAATATGTTCATGCGATCCAGCGGATATCTTTTAGATAGACGTTCATAAGTCGAGCGGCAGCCTAACCCGATTCCAGAGCTTTCCGCTCTGCCCTAACGACCATCTTGTCCAGCTCGTTCTGGATGCCTTCTCCTGTCCCGCATCTTGGAAAGTCCAAGTCCGCCTCTCTCTTCTCTATCCTGTTCATTCTTTCCAACAGGTCATTGAGGAGTGTCTCCTTCTCCTTCTGTAATTCATTCACTGTCTGTCTGAGTCTATTAGCGGGGTCGATCGTTAAGAGCGGATCTGCCTTCATGTATTCCGCCAGCAGTTCCTTTTCAGAAGGGCGAAAGTATGCGCTGTCCAACCCTACGCTGTGTCCCAGCCAAAGCTCTACAAAGAGCGGCTTGATGTCGGCATTCTTCAAAGTGGTATTGAAGAACTTTCGAAAGCCGTGACAGGAATGGACATCATGCCTGACGGTACCGAACCTGTCGCCTTCGACCATATGACGTACTTGTCTGATTCCAGCTCGGACAATGCAGTCGTACACCAGCCGCTTGAACCTGCCGACATTGAGAGTCTTCGGATGGCTCACTCGCAGCGAGTCGGACGGATCGAACTGTTCTCTGAACAAGGGCGATGAAGGAGCGAGTTTCTCTCCTGACCTTTCCCTGTATGCGAGGTACGCTTGAATCATCTTCGCTGCCTCCCTGCTGCAAAATGCGATATACTCGTCTTTCGACCCAGCATATACTGCAATCCTGCACAAGCCTTCCAAAAAGGAAAGGTGCTTCATCTGCAACCCTACCAGCCCGCCGACTCGCATCCCGCTGGAAGCAAGAAGTAGTACAACAGCCTTCGCTCGGAGATCTGGGCAGCCCTGATCGACAATCAGCTTGATCTGCTCGGAGGTATACGCTTGATCGAGATGCTTCTTTTCGACGACTCCGAGCTTGTTCTTCAGCTTCTTCCAATTGATATTCAGAACGTCGTTCTGAACGTAAAAGTTCTTGATGACTGCAAAGTACGTCTGCATGGTATTCCTTGCTACGGTCTTGTCTTCCATGATGTATTGAGCGATCTCTGCCTGAATCATCTTTGCGTCCTTGCTAACCATGTCATGCGTTGACTTGTATCCGTGAAACTTCATGTATCGCATCAGCACCGATGGGTAGTATCGCTTGCTCGCCTCAGCCCTGAGACTGCTAGCAAACTCGATGTAGGGCGCTTCGTTCTTCACAGAATCCAGCCAAGATTCCAGCTGCGATCTCTGCCGTTGAAGGATCGGTTGTACTGCCATCGGCTTTGAGATAGGGTTCTCGGCTATAAAACTTCCAGTAACTTCAGCCATCTAGTTTTATTAAGCCCACATCGCGTTAACCCAAGCAGTAACTGCATTGCGCATAATCATGGTCGGATTCGGAGTCGTCGGGCAGAGCTTTGCCAAGCTCTTGCTGTCGCGATCGGCGGATCTTTACAGCAAGCACGGAATAAAACCCCGAATCGTCGCATGCGTAGACAACAAGGGCTCTGCTGCCGCGCCGGCAGGCCTCGACCTGCAGCGCCTTCTTGAGGCAAAGAAGACGAGAGGCACGGTAGGCGGATACGACAAGGGTAACAAGGGATTTGATCCAGCCAAAGTTATAGAAAACGTAGAAGCAGAAGTAATGCTCGAGTGCTCGCCGACTGATCTCTCCACTGGTGAACCGGGAACGGCGCACATCATCAATGCAATGAGAAACGGCAAGCACGTAATAAGCGTCAACAAGGGCCCGCTCGCCTTGGCCTTTCCTTCACTGATAGAACTGGCAAACTATAACGGAGTCATGCTCCGGTTCAGCGGCACAGTAGGTGGAGGGACCCCGATACTGGAATTTGCAAAGCGCTGCCTCAAGGGAGATAGGATAGTATCATTCCAGGGAATACTAAACGGGACAACGAACTATATCCTCAGCAAGATGGAGGAGGGAATGGATTACAAAAGCGCCCTTGCAGATTCCAAACGAAAGGGGTACGCTGAAGCCAACCCTTCCCTGGACATAGACGGATTTGATGCCGCAGCCAAACTGGTGATAATGGCAAACTGGGTGATGGGAATGAAAGTGACAATGAAGGATGTAAAGAGAACAGGAATCAGCGAAGTGAGGTCAGCTGATGTAAAGAAAGCGGCAGAACGCGGAAACGCAATCAAACTCATCGCGACTTGCGACAGCAGGCGCCTGGATGTCGCGCCAACAGAGGTTGCAAAGAGGGATCCTATCTGCGTAAACGGGACTCTCAACGCGGTCACCTTTTCATCCGAGCATTCCGGCCAGCAGACGATAATCGGGCGCGGCGCCGGTGGGATGGAAACAGCGTCTGCCATCCTCAGGGATCTGATAGAAATAAGAGACACTATCTTTGAAAGATAGCTAGCTGATAGCATATTACTTTATATGTAGATGTCTACTAGTTATCGACAACTGTACGGAATTACCCGTGCGGGAACCTCCAGTATTTTAAGATAACAAAAATAACTATAAATAGGCTCATACGCTGAAATTACTCTAGCATCATAATGCAGATTTTGGACAATAATGCAGTAGAACAGAAGGAAATGGCACACGATGACGTAATGTTATGTAGCCACTGCCATGAAAAGCCGGCCGAGATATTCCAGGTGATAGGTGACTACTGTCTGGACTGCTGGCAGATCATCACACACACCAACGCCTAATCTATCCTACCCTGAATCCGCCGAAAGAGACACCACCTCCCGACCTTGTCTCTGCGCGCTGACTGATTCCAAGCAGATCGATAAACTCGCGGATGTTCTTTGTCTGAAAATAGACAGAGCCGGGGCCTGTAATTTCAGTCGCGAGTCCTTCTCCACCCAGAATGGTAGTTTTCATTCCGCCAACCTTTATCACTTTGTAGTTTGCCTGATCACTGAGCGCGACCAGATGATAGTTGTCCAGCGTCAGTTTCTCGCCGGACGCTAGTTGTTTATGCACTATGCCACCGTATGCATTAAGGAATAATTCGCCCTGCCCGGTGGCCTTGAGCATGAAAAATTCGCTTCCGAAAAGACCCTTGCTAAAGCCCTGCCATTGAGTATCGAGTACAACTCCGAAAGTCGATGCAACATAAGAGCCTGACTGAACAATGTATCCTTGACCCTGCCCGACTTGCAGGTTTACGATATCGCCAATGGGCGGTCCGGTAAGGCCAAGCGAGCAGTCGCCATGCGCAACATAATCGTTGACAAAGAAGGACTCTCCACCGAGGGCGGTAACCTTTAGTTTCTTCAGCAGGCCCCCTTCTCGAGTCCTGGTCTTGATTTCAATATCGCCCTTCATGTATACCATGGCCCCGGACTCTGCTGTTATCTTTTCGCCAGATTCGAGCCCAACCTCAAGTATCGCCATGGGCTCTTTCAGTATCTGGAACCGCATTTCGAAAAAGAGATGACAGCAGACATAATAAGGCTTTTTCCGGAGCCATATGCAAGGAATTAATTATCAGGCGCGCTTACAGTCGTTGACAGAAACTGAAGACATTTACTCTTTCAAAGACTGAAACCGCCGGTCTTGTTGAAAAGATGGGTACCTCGTGGCCACCGGATTCGCTCCCGAAAGTAAAGAGCATCAAGGTGTACGAAATAGATGATGGCTGCCGGCTTTTAGAAGTTGACGATTTGGTCAAAGCCGTCCAGATATCCGAAAGGATAGTCCCTTTCAT
>Ga0187892_10006474_pt1 | contig 17351 bp, 9 predicted proteins | sample MA1701073metaG_FD_139345 | JGI IMG/M metagenome (GOLD analysis project Ga0187892, IMG submission 139345) | Bio-ooze microbial communities from a basaltic lava cave in the Kipuka Kanohina Cave System on the Island of Hawaii, USA - MA170107-3 metaG ... | reverse complement strand
TCGTGGAGTTACCTCGCGCGACGCAGGATCAGGCTATCGGCCCGTAATGGGAAATTGGCCGAGTCAGAACCTTCCTCTGACAACACCTCCTCCAGCCTTGGCTGGGTTACGTTCGATGAGCGTAAATGCGATCGTTCTCGGTGCGTGCATTCAAAGCTCCCCGGTGTTCGCGATGCTCACGGCCACATCCACGAACAGCCCGGGTAGGTGGAGTAGGTCGTGTGATCGTAGCCGGGGATGATCTGGCATTTGACCGGACCTGGCCAGCGAAAGTATTCCACGTGACCGTCGAAGTAGAGCACGTTCTGACCGTCCAGATGGATGCGCGAAAACTTGTCGAAGACGGTCGGCGCGCCGGTCGCCGGATTCAACACCCACAGGTCCGTCCCGGACACGAACCCGTCGAGCGTCACCGGCGGGTAGTGTTCCCGCATATACACCGTGAATCCAGGTTTGGCGATCGAGGCGAGCCTGTCTCCCGCTTGGATGTTATCGGGCGCGGCCCACCATGTTGTGCAGCCGACAGGACCCTGGCCCGCGGCCACTGCGAAATACTTCGTGTTCATCGCATAGCCGAACGCCTGAAAACCGATATACGAAGGCGGCGGCCAATGACGCCTGTATTCGGTACAGAAGTAGATCGAAGGTGTCGCCAGCGGTCCCTGCCCGTCGTAGTGAACGCCATATTTGTACGAGAAATACCGGTCGATGTCCTCGGGCGAATTCACCGGCGCGCCCCGAGCGTCCACCCCTGTCCACCCGGTTCGGCCGGTCAACGCTCCGGTCAGATCCATCGCCGGCAGGTAATCATTGTTCTCAGTGGCAAAAGCCATTGCACCGATGTACAACTGGCGCAGATTATTCTGACATTCGGCAATGCGCGCGCGGCCCTTCGCCTTTTGCAACGCCGGCAACAACAGCGCGGCGAGGATAGAGATGATGGCGACGACTACGAGAAGCTCGATCAAGGTGAACGCGGCGAACCCAACAGCGACGTCTCCTCGGCAGTCGGACCCTACCACGCTCCGAGCGCATCGGGTCGCCGAGCGAGTGCAATCTCCCGCGCGGTGTTCGTGTTCGAGCATTCGCTTCAGTCTAATGCGAGCGACGACGGAAAACGAGCAGCAAACCGCCAAGACCAAGCAGAGCTGCTGTCGTTGGCTCCGGCAATTCCACCAGATCGAATGCATTGAAGATCATCGTGTAATTGCTGTTGTTGATGTCCGGTGCCTTTGGCGTCCACGTGACCGTCAAGGGGGACGAATACGTCCATTGATAGTCCGCGTAAACCCCTTTGTTGTTGACCCCCGTCCCGCCAATCGTGGACTTGTAGTCGAAAGTGAGCTGGTCGCCGCCTGCGTTGATCGTGCCGGCGCGTTGGCCGCTGTCCACGGCCGAGAAGTCGCCGTCGTAAACCAACATCTGCAATCGGTAATCATGCCCCACCGTCAAACCACTGAACGTCTTGCTGAAGGTCTGGCCAAATACGCTGTGGGCCACAGCGGCGCCATTCATCAGGTCGTTCAGTTGCGCGTCACCGAAGTTGGCCGAACCCCACTGGACCGCACTGGCAGTGTTAAACCCGAAGAAGGTCGCCGGGTTGGTAAACGTCACCGCGCCGACGGTGTCCTGCCCATCGGCAGCACCGCCCGCATGCTCGGCGAGGACCAGTGACTGGGGCGGAGGAAATCCGACGTCCAGTCCAAGATCGGCCGCCGAAGTGAAGGATCCCACTGTGAAGCCTCCCGCTGCGGCTGTTTGTGAAAGCACCGCCGTCGTCAGGCCGCACAAAACGGCTGTGATTGTTTGCCCCCGACGCGCGGTCGCGCGTCCCGACATTTTCATTTGTTCATTCATGTGGATGCTGCTCCTTTTCTAGCTTTTGTTCTTAACCTCGTTTGATCCCGTCGGATTGAACCCTCACTCCGGCGTGACGGTTTCCCGGGCGTTCGCGGTCGTCTCCGCACCCTCCGTGAGCGCGCCGGGACCGACAAATTCAACCGGCAAAATGACTTCGGCTTGTGGCACTGGCTGGCGACGCAGCAATGCGATCATCATGTCCGCCTGCGCCCGACCATGGGCGTCGGGGTCGACCACCATTCGCCACAGCGGGAACGGATACTCGTCGATCGCCCCGCGGTTGGCATGGGCAATTACCATGAGTTGATCCGGCACCCGAATGCCAAGTTCCATGATCGCCCGCGCCGCTCCCCGGAAGAGAAAATCATCCGTGACCAATAACCCATCCGGCTTTTCGTCCGAGCCGGTCCAAATCTCGCGAAACTCCTCCCAGGCGCCGCCCGTCTGATGCGGATGATAGTCGAGGCGCACCCAGCGTTCGTTGAGGTCGATTCGATGCTGGGCAAGCACTCCAGAAAACGCCGCCAGCATCTCCCTCCGACGGCGAAGATCCGGGCCGGTGACCTGCGAGGCCCAAGCGATCAACGCTAACTTGCGTCGTCCCGCGGCGATCAAGCGCCGAGTCGCCTCGCGGATCATTTCCACGTAGTCCAGGTCCACTGCGTATTCGTAGTCCAGACGGCCCCAGTGTCCGACGATCGGTACATTCCGTTGCCGCAGCGAGTCGGTCCATTCGGGTGTCACGCCACTGATGGCGACGATGACCCCGCTCAGTCGATTGTTCGCAATGTCATCGAGGAATTCCGGGCAGGTGGGCCGGTCGAGATTTTCCCCGGGTTGAGCAAAACCCGCATACAACCGATTGGGGAAACCGTGTTCATTCAACCGCTGCCGCACCTGCTGCGTCACGCGCCGCCAGAAATACGACATGTCAGGAATGGAGAAATCCAACTCCATCAGCACGCCGACGGGACGTTGATCGGTCTGCTCTCGGACATAGATGCCGCTGCCCTGCCACATTTCCAGAATCCCCTCGCGAGCAAGAATCGAGAGAGCGGCGCGCATGGTGTTGACGCTGACGTCGTAGTGCTGGCAGAGGCTGCGGATGGTCTGGATCCTGTCGCCCGGCTTGTAACGGCTGGTGATTTCTCGCCGCAACGATTCGGAGATACGCTCTGGCAAATCTGGCGTCTTCTGAACTGGCTGATTCACAGTGCCTTTCAAATTGTTTGACTGTATCAAACAATTACAAAATACCCTCGTCGTGGCAAGCAAAAAGTTCGCCGTGAAGGCAGCTCGAGCAGTCGGAGGCTATGAACCTGCCGGTTCCACGATAATCCCTCGAATGACGTAGCGGGGGCAACGGACGTTGGATTTGGGCTGACGCCACTCGATGGTGATGTGGCCGTCAACGGACTCGGCTGTCAGTTCGATGGTCTCGTAGTTGACTTCGCCGCTCCATGCGGGTTTGCCGTTGACGGCGAGGTCCACGAAGATCGTTCCCAGGTCCGCGAAGGTCGTGTGGTGCAGGAATATCTTGTACCGGCCGTTCGGCAGGTCGGCTCGGAAACCGCCCGCTTTCCATTTCATGGTGGTGGGCGTGAAATCGTCGCTGTCTTCGTGGTCCAGCACCAGGCCGCCGCGCGCGCTCTCGCCGGTGGCACCGGGCAGGAGGAACCCATAGCGCATCCCCGCCGGTGACGGCCAGCGCGTGGCGCTTTGCTCCAAGGGTCGAACGCGCACCGATTCGATGCGCGTAAAATTTCCCTCGGGCGCCCGCCAGTTGCCGTAGGCGCCGACGGCATAGGAACCCTTCCCCCGGCCGAGCTGCACGAGCTTGCCGGTCGCGTGGTTCGGCCCGGGGAACAAATCCAGCGCCAGCGTGCCGGAGACGGCTTTGGCAGGAAAGCAGACGCGCTCCGCTGTGGCGCCGATGCCGTAGTCGGACAACACTTGCGCTCCCTCGCATTCGACGCGCAGATGCGGCGCGGCAAATGGATTCGGGTCGCCGCTGATGGTTAGTTCGACTTCGTAGAAACCGTCCGGCAGCGCGGTCTTGATTCGGGACGGCGCCATGAGTCGCATGCCGCGCTTGTCTTTCTCGCGCCGTTTCTTGATGTCGGGCCAACCGGGGAGGTCTTCCCAGGTCGGTCGGGTCACTTCTTTCCAACCGGAATAGTCTTCCTTGAAGTCGTCTTCCAGCGTGACCGCGGCGAGCAGCAATCCCCAGTTCTCATTGGTCGATCGCAACGTGACGGACTCGACCGGCTTCGGCAACAGCGGCAGTCGCATCACGTTCAAATGCATCCGGTCGTCGGTCAGGTTGGAGAAGACGTGAAGCCAGTCGTAGTTCGCGACGTGCGTGACGCCGGACGCGTAAGCGAGGTTGAAGAACGAATCGAAATGGGTGCCGTTGAGCAGTTCGGTCGCCGTCACCGTGCCGTCGGTGTAACGGATTTCGTAGCTGCCAATTTGCTTTGGCGCGTATTGGCTGATCTGGCGCGCAACCTTTCTGCCATGGACGTGCCCCAACATGTGCAGCGCGCGGCCCTGGCTGCCGATGCGGATCGCGGCCGATTTGTCTGCGCGAAGGACGATGACGGCTTTGCCGCGGTTGGCGTCGGGATTGAGGAACTGGAACGGGACGCCGGCATATTCGACGCGCGCGCCGTAAGGAAGCCCGGCAGCGGCGTAATGGTTCGGCGTAAGGAGCGCGGCGTTGGCCGGATACACGTGCAACGCACTGACGGGAATGTAGCCTTCGCGCAACGCATGCGCGCCGTTGTAGGGCTGGAAACCGATCTGGCCGGGCTTGAGCGGCGGAAGCTTCTGCGCGTATTCGTCGTCGATCGTGCGGCCAAACGGGTTCGCGCGCGGGTCGGCGTTCGCGACCGAGGAGAGATCGAGACAAGAGTAGGACAGGCGTCCCGCCTGTCTCTTTGGCCGGGAAGAGACAGGCAAGATGCCTGTCCTACTTTGCGGCGCGCGATAGCCGGGTACCTTCGCCGACGGTTTCGGAAGAAACGAATCCAGTTCCTCGCGCACGCCGTAGAACGCCGCCAGCACGTACGGGATGCCATGGAGATAATCGAGGCGGGGATTCGTGTACGAGTCGCGTTTGGTCCCCTTGCCGTCGCTCGGGACGGGGAATTGGATGGTTCCCGGCAGCCCGCGCACGATGGGCAACAGGTACCGTGGGTCTTTCGTTTCGAGGTATTTCTCGCCGAAGAACTGGCCTTCGTTGCCGAGATCGAGCGCGGGCGAGTACTGGTCGTACATCTGCGCCAGCTCGCAGCCAGCCTCGGTGCGCCCGATGGTTTCCCAGTAACGTACGGCGGGCGCGAAGTAGCCGTTGTATTGGTAGCCACAGAAGCCGTGCCAGTTGTAGCGGATGAGCTCGGGCATCTTCCACCAATTCGTCCCCGCGAACTGCTTGTGCAGCCGCTTCTCGGCTTCCGCCCATTTCAACGACTGGCCTTCGTCGTCGAAACAACACCGGTAACCGCGCGCGATCACGTCGGCCATCTCGCGGTAGCGTTCGTCGCGAGTCGCTTCATAGACGCGCGCGAGACAACGCAGGCCGTTGTTGGTTTCGCGGCTGGTGTCGCCGTGATGCACGACCAGCGGAATGCAGAATCGCGCGGCCAGTTCCGCGCCTTCGATCGCGCATTCGAGGCCGCGCCGGAAACCGAACAGGTAATAGAGGTTCATCGCGCCATCGACCCAGATGTGGCCGCAGTCGATTTGCCCGCTCCAATGCTCGGTCATGTAATGGCGATGCATGCTGCCGATCAACTCCGGGAACTGATCGTGGTAATGGCACTGGTCGCAATCGATCCGATGCCGGGCGGCGGCCTCGGCGAAATCGAGCCACTGGCGTTTGCCCGTGCGGAGAGACTGGACAAAGAGGCCTTGCTCGGAGTTGACTTCGCCGTTGAGCCAACCCCAGCGTCCGCCGTCGTACTTCCACCATTCGCCGCGCTTGGTGTCGTAGATCGAAAGGCAGTCGCCGTAGTCGAAGATGCCGGTCCAGCTCGACCATTCGTGGATGTGCCGCCAGACCCATTCGAGATGCGTGTCCATCGCGTTCTCGACGACGGGGAAGTTGTTCGGATCGTGGGGATGGAAATCGCCGAACGCGCGGGAGTGCGCGTAATACTGTGGACTGGCGAACGCGAAGAGCGGCCGGTCGAACGGACGGACGCGCCGTTCGCACTCGACGGCGTTTTTGCCGACGGCGATGAAAATTTCGTGGGTCTTGGCCATGCCCATGCCGGTCCGCGCGCGCATGTCGCCCATGCTGGGGCACGGCGCCTTCATCGAAAACGCGTCCTCGGCCTCCTTCTGGCTCAACGCGCCGCCCTCGATGTGGTGGAACGCGTCCGGGTATTTCTTCGTCCACTCCACGAACTCGGGCGGACGACGGACGAGGACGGGACGGAGATCCATCTCGTCGCCGTGCACCGGCCAGAGATAAATGCCCAGCGTGTTCGTTGCCGGATCGTAAACGCTTTCCTTCGGGAGCAAGAATTTGCGATCCCGAACGAGCGCGGCCAACGCTGTAGTGGCGCCCGTCTCCGGGCGCCCGGTTCGAGCGGAGCCGCCGAGGACGGCGGCCTCCACAACGGCCACGCCATCCCGTTCGTAGCGCGCTTCCGCGCGCGGTTTGGCGTTCTCAGTGGACCCAGGTCGAACCGCGCGCGGAAGCGCGCTACTACGAGCGGGAACCTCCAGCCCGATCCCGCGCCAGAACGTCGTCATCGGGTCGTCGCTGACGATGAACGTGTGCTGGATGCCGAGTACCGGCGATCCCGCCCACGCTGTGAAGCGCAGGATGAACGGCATGCTCTTGCGTCCGTCGGCGCGGTAATGCCAGCCGGAGACGCGCACGACGGCGCGCAGCGGCCCGGCCTCTTCGACTTTGATGGCTTCGGCCTTCGCGGTGTACAGGCCATCCCGGTTCCCCTCGGTGCTGCGAGCGGTAAAGACGGCGCGGAGGGCGAAGGGGAGCCCTTGATTTGAAATTGGAAATTTCAGATCGCCTGAGTCCACCTCGACGCCGTCCGCAGTCGTTCGCACGAAAACAGGAGAACGATGCCTCGCTTTCGATGGGGAGCCGCTGCCGAATGTCAGCGTCGGCTTTCGTTTCCCGTTGGCTTTGAGATCGAGCTGAAAATCGAGCAGCAGCCATTTCACGGTGCCGTCCGGCCAGCGGGCGAGGGCCTGTGTCTGGAGCGGCAGTTCCTTGCCTTTCTCGTCCATGAGTCGAACTGTGTCTGGTTCGGCGAGCACGCCTTCGGGGATCGGCACGCCGCTGGTGACGGGGTGCGCGGTTCGTCCAAGCCCCGACGGTTCCTCGACGGTCAAAGGCACGCGATAAACGCCCTTGGCGCGGCGAAACGTTTCCCGCGGAAGTTGCTTCCACGTCTTGGGAAAGGTCCAGGTCGTCTTCATGGGCGTTGGGTGAACATGATTTGGCTGGGGAAAGCGGCGGTCAAATGAATTCCAAAAAACGAGTTTAAAAAGAGCGAGCCCGCCCGCTGACTCGCGTTCGGCCTACGGGTAGGTCGTGCCCGGCACCTTCTTCGGGAAGCTCGCCGCGTGTCCACTCACGTACAACACGTTGCCATTGCCGTTGTGCACGTGCCCGATGCCGCGGCTGCCGGGGTTCACCACCGGGTCCGGGTCGAGTTCGACGGGATATACGAGGGCCGGTTCCCAGATGTGTTGGTAGAGGTTGTCGAGCCGGCTGTCGGCGCAGAAGACCGTGTCGTTCGGGTTGGTCACGGAGGTGATTTTGATGGGACAAGGCGTGGGAGCGCCGCAGTTGCCGAGCAGGTTGATGTTGGCGGTATAGACGGTCGGCCAGGTCCAGACGGTTAGCGTGCTGATGTTATAGACGTTGAGCGTCTTGGCGATCGTGGGACAGTGGAAAACATTTTGTTCGTAACGCGTGCTCCCATACATGTTCGGGACCGCCCGCGTCAGATACGTGACCCACGAAGGCGCGGCGATGAGATTTCCGTTTCCGTCGTACTCGTACGCATACCAGCAGGGGAACCAGTCGCGATTCTCCTGCACGTACATCGCCAGCGCCACGCCGATTTGATGCAGGTTGTGCAAACACCGCGAAGAGCGGGAGGCCTCCTGTGCCTTCTGAAGTGCGGGCAACAGCATCGCTGCGAGGATGGCAATGATGGCAACCACCACCAGCAACTCGATCAAGGTGAAGCCGCGCCGGGCATTCATGTCGATGACTCGCGCGCTCCCGAGCTACGGCGGCGTCGGCACACACCAGTAGAACCACGAGTATTTCGGGCCCCAACTGCTGCCGTTCCAATAGTGAACGTTGACGTGTTTCTCGACGCCCGCGTGGCCATCGGCGTACACGACGTTGGCGATGCCTTCGGCCCCCTGCGTGAACTGTCCCGGGACAACCTTCCGCGTCATGTGCCGGTGGTCCAGCCCGATGTAATACCAGGCGTTGGGACCGATGGCGTCCGCGAACATCAGCAACTCGGTGGGCTGTCCGCAGGCGTTGAGGGATTTCGCCGGCACGGGCGGGTTCGACGGCGGATCGTTCCACCAGAAGTAGGCGACGTTAGCGCCCACGCCACCGTAGTAGCTCAACGAATCCCATGCCGGGGGAACGAGGGTGCAACGTTTGGGAAGCTCGTTCATCTGCCCCCAGTAGCCCGGGATGTAGAGTCTCGGGTTCACGTACGACCAGAACACGTGGCTGTAACGCCACCATTGCGCCGGCGGGTCCGCATACCAGAACGGCGTGAACGCGTTGTAGTCGGAGGCGTACGTGTGCACGGCCGTGGCGAGCTGCTTCATGTTGTTCATGCAAGCGATCTGCTTCGCCTTCATCTTGGCGTTCTCCAACGCCGGCAACAGCATCGCCGCGAGAATGGCGATGATGGCCACCACGACCAGCAACTCGATCAACGTAAAGGCCCGCAAGCCTTTCATCGTTCGGGGGAGCGCAGCCGTCGTCGGAGAACAAACGCTGCGATGGACGCCGCAGCCAGGACGAGTGCGGACGGCTCGGGGACGACCGGCAACAGCAGGCCGCCCGCGCCGCCGAGATGGTTGTTCAACTGATAGGTCAGGCCACCGAGGTACGCGTTGCGCGTGTCGGTGCCGTCGTAATAGAGATTGATGCTCGAGGGCGCGATGAGATTGGCCACCAGGCCTGTGGAACTCAGGTCCAGCCAGCCGATGTACAACGCGTTGCTGAGCGCACTGTCGCCAGTCTCGAAGCAGATTTGGTCGAGACCGGACCCGAGGTGCAGTTCGCCATAAGCGAAGTTGGTCTCGTAGTTGTAGGCCGCCTCCCAGGCGACGGCATTGCTGCCAAGATCGCGTCCCGTGATGGCGTTGGTGTGGAGCCCGCCGGTGGTGAAGGCGACGCCGCTGTTCGCCAGATTGAATCCGATGCGGTTGGTCGCGTGAATGTAGAAGCTCTTCTGGAAGTCGAACAAGTCGCCCGCGCCGCCGGACATCGTTGCGCTGATCCCGACGGTCACGTCGCCGCCGAAGGTGTTGGTCGAAGGATCGCTGTTGTAGCTGCTGGTGCCGGCGAGAGTGACGGCGCCGCCGTACGTCACCTTGCTGTTCTTGATCTGGATGTCGCCCGAACTGGTGAGCGCGCCGGCGATGGTGGCGGTGGTGTTGGAGATCAACAGAGCGCCGCCGCTGCCAATGGTCGTGCCGCTGGTGGTCGCCCAGCGGGTGGTGCCGTTGACCAGCGCAAGGCGCTGGTAGTTGGTCGGGTTGCCGGTATTGGCGACCGAATCGAACGTGTAGGAAGCCAGCCCGGCTGCGTTCGACGAAGCGTTGAGCTGGAACGTGTTGTTGCCGGTCTTCGACATGTTGCCGACTTGCGCGTTGAAGATGTCGGCGCTGGCGACGCCACGATAAGATATCGTGCCGTTGCTGATGGCGATCTGGCCGGCAGTGCCCGGAGAGACCGTCGGCGTGGCGGTCGGGAACTGGTAGACGCCGCCGCGGTTGCTGATCGAGCCCGAGCCGCCGACACCGCTATACATGGCGGGAGTGTCAAGAATCCCGCCGTCGGTCACCAGCACGCGTCCGTCTTGGCCGCTGGAAGTGCCGGTGTTACCGGCGTGGATCGCGATGCTGTTCTGCAACAATGAGCCCTCGCCGGTGATCAGGACCGTGTTGTTGGTGGACTGGGTGGTGAAACTGAGGTGCGTGTAAGGTGTATAGACCTTGCCGCCATCGCTGATGATGAGTTGGTTGCTCGAACCCTGGTAGCCAACATAGATGGGATAGTTTGCGGCGTGGCTGTTGCTCCAGACTGAGCCACTGCCCGTGACGTGGACGGTATTGTAGTGGCCGTAAGCGCCGCCGCTGGGGCCGAGATAGCCGATAAGCCCCTGGATGCTGAACACCTGGCCGCCGTTAGTGACCGTCACGTAGTTGTTCTGCGAATAAGTGCCAACGAAGAGAGTGGCGCCGACATCCACGCGGCCGCCGTCCGCGACGACGAGCCGGTTGCTGTTGGCGCCCAGATAATAACCAACGTGCATCTCCTGATTGGGAGTGGACAGCAACGACCCTGCGCCCGCGACCGAGACGTAGTTGTTGCTGGCCGAGTAATAGCCGCCGATGATTGTGGGGTAGGACACGGCAGTGTTGTAAACTTTTCCGCCATTCTCGATGCGCAGTTGGTTGTCCGAACCAACCCAGCCGATCCCGAGGTAATACGTTGTGTTGGACCAGACGGACCCAGGCCCGGTCACGATGACCGAGTTGTTGGTGGAAGAATAGCCATAGAACGCGCCGTAGTTGCCGACCAAAGCCTGGGCGCTCTTCACGACGCCGCCGTTGGTGATCACGAGTTGGTTATTCCCATATAGGTTGCCGACGAACAGTGTCGAGCCCACGTCCCAAACCGAGCCCGTATCGCTGACGAGCCCGCGATTGTTAACCGAGTTGCCAATACCCAGATCGGTTGCAATGTTGATCCGTCCGCCGTTGCGGCTGATGATTTGGTTGGCATCGGCACCGAGGTTGCCGATCGACATCGAGCCCGCATAGAGCAAGCCCCCATTCTCGGTGACGATGCTGTTGGTGCCCGAAAACGGGTACACGCTGACGCCGAAGGCTCCCGTGTTGCTGTACACCGAGCCGCTTCCGGTGACGATCACCTGACCGTTCTGGCCGCCATAGGAAAGCGTGGTGGCTGGAGTCACCACGGTGCCGCCGTTCGTGACGACCAGCTTGTTCCCAATGCCGCCGAAGTTGGGATAGAGGACGTAGCCGACGTCCAGACGCGACCCATTGCCCGCGACGGTGATGGTGTTGCTGCTTGTCGAGTTGTAGAAGTAGTCGGCGTTGACCCGACCGCCATCGGAAATAGTGAGCGTATTGCCGGCGCCTGCGTAGCCAAAGTAAAGAGTGTTCGTGTTCACGCTGGTCGTATCCCACAACGAATCGGTGCCCGTGACTGTGACGTTGTTGAAGGCGCCGGCGCTGCCGAAGTAGCCGCCCACGAAGGTTTGCACGCCCTTGGTGTAGAACTTGCCGCCGTTCTCGACGATCACGCTGTTGTTCGAGCTGCTCTGGCCAATAATTGCGTTGCTCGTGTTGGTGTACACGGACCCGGCTCCGCTGATCTGGATCAGGTTGCCGCCGTTGAATGCCGATTCGCCGAAGCTCAGGCCGATGGTCTTCGCGAACCCGCCATTGGTAATGAGAATCTGGTTTGGAGAGTCATTACCGGCAAAACCGCGGAAGTTGATGCTTTCATGGTAGCCGCCATTGGCGATGATGTGGGTATTGCCGCCGCCGCCGCCCAGACCGAAATCGCTTCCCGTAGTCACAAACTTGGAGCCGGCCCCCGTAACCAGGACGTAATTATTGCTGCTCACGAAATTGGGAGGAGTGTTGCCCGAGCCAATGCCGGTGCTGCCCGTGTTCGTGACCGTGGCGCCATCGCTGATGATCAATTGATTGTCGGATCCATTGGCGCCGATATACAGCGCCCCGCCCATGCTCCAGTGGGAGCCCGTTCCCGTCACAATCACCGAGTTGTTGGTGACCCAGGAATAGTAGTAGCCGATGTAGCCGCCGGAGGGGCTGCTGACCGAACCGCCGTTGGTGATGATGAGCTGGGCGTCGCTACCGAAGACACCGACAAACATGTAGCCGCTCGGATTCCACGCGGACCCGGTGCCCGAAACCACCGCGAGGTTGTGCATGGCCGCGCCACCGTGGCTGATCTGGCCGTTGCCAATGTTGTTGAGGATGCTGCCATTGCTAACCTCGCCGTAGTTGTTCGTACCGGTACTGCCGACCGTGACGTCGCCCACCACAGCGTGCAGCAGGCCGTCGTTGTACAGGAAGTTAGTGGTGTTGTCCTCAGCGAACGCGACGCTTGCGACAAGAAACGTGCCTGCAAACACCGGCAAAAACGTTGACCACAGTTGAGAACGGTTTTTCATAGTCCCCTCATTTGATATCTACTGCTCCCGATTCGTAAGCGCCGCGCAGGACCGCCGCTCGATGAACGTCGGCAGCACCAGCGTCTGCGCGGAGTAACTCGCTCCCTCAATCAACTGCAACAACTGCTGCGCTCCGATCTCGCCCGTCGCCCGCTGATCGATGTGCACCGTCGTCAGCGGCGGATCGGTGAACGGCGCGTAATACTGGTCGCCAAAACCGGTGACGGAAAGGTCCTTCGGCACGCGCAACCCGCGCTCGCTCGCCACTTGCATGAGGCTGGCCGCAAAGCCGTCCGTCACCGCCGCGATCGCCGTCGGCGGGTCGTCCAAGGAAAGCAGTTCTCCAAGAAAACGCCGGGTGATGGCCGGGGTTTCCTCGGCACGGATCATCCATGCGTCGTGGATTCGGACGAGCCGTTCGTCGTACCTGGTCCCGCGCTCTTCCAGGATGGAACGATACGACTGAAAGCGGCGCAGATTGATGAGCGAGCTGAGCGTGTTGCCGACAAAACCGATCCGGCGATGTCCCAACTCGAACAGATATTCCATCAACAACCGCATGCCCGCCCAGTCGTCGGCGATCACGCAGGGAATATCGAGGTCGGCGAACGTGTTGCCCAGGATGACCGCCTTGCGTCCGCGACAGAATTCAGCGAGCAGGGAACGGTTCGGCGGGGGACGAACCAGGACGCCATCGACGCTGTTCTCACGGAGCATCTTGGGCATCGCTTCGTAGGGGTCGGACTCGTAATGGTAATAATCGAGCACGAGTTCCAGTCCCTTGTGCTTGAGTGTCTTCTGGATGCCTTTCGACATTTCTTCGGTGATGCTTTCGGATGAGCGATGGGGGACGTCCGGCACCAGGAAGCCAATCCGTCCGGCGCGCAAGGCCCGCTGGCGCCGGCGGGTCATCTGCGCTTCTTTGGAGATGCGGAAATTGCGTTCCTGGATGACCTTCATCACGCGGTGGCGTGTGTCATGGGCAACCAACGCGGGATTGTTGATCACGCGCGAGACGGTGGCGATGGAAACCCCTGCCTCCCGGGCTACGGAGATGATGGTTGACGCTCGGTCCGGCGACGCCATTTGGGTTCCTGAAATCGTTGACAGGCTATGAAAACCCTCGGGTTTTGTCAATCCTAAAGACCGACGGGGCAACGGTGAACTCCGGGCAAAAAACCTTGCACGACGAACGATTTCCATTACAAAGCGCGCATGGTAGGACAAGTCTATCCCTCGGAAAAGACGCAGTTCCGTGACCCGGAAACAGGAGCGGAAATCACCCAGTACACGAGTGTCGGCCAGACCAATCGCACGCTCTACTTCACTAATCGCCCCTACGTTTGTGACGGGCAACATGTCGTCTTCCTGTCCGACCGCACCGGGCGCAACGAAATGTTCTTGTTGCATCTCCAGACCGGCAAGATCACCCAACTCACGGAATTGGAAGGCCAGCGCAACGTCTCGAACTGCCTCCATCCGACGCGACCCGAGTTGTACTTCCACAACACGAAGCGACTGTTCCGCGTCCGGCTCGATACGCTTCAAACCGAGGAGTTGCTGCGCGGGCCGGCGGACTGTTCGTTTGGTATCCTCAACCTGAACAGCCCGCCGTGGCTGGCGTTCGAGGTGATCCAGAACGTCGAGGGCGTGTCGCTGATGAAGGATGGCAAGCCCGTTCCAGCGAAACTCAACTTCGAAATGCACCATCAGCGTCCGCGCTCACTGATTTACCGGTTCAACGTGGACGACGGAAAATTGGAATGCGTTTGGGGCGACTACGCGCTCCTCTCGCACGTCCAGATCTCGCCCGCCAATCCCGACCTGCTGATCTTCAGCGATTGGTGCGGCGGAGTGGGACGCGACCGGGTGTGGTACCTGAATTTGAAGAAGCGCATCAAGGCCCCGGCCCGGCCCCTGCTCGGCGAGACGCAGACCTCGCGCGGCGGCCACGAATGTTTCACGCGCAAGGGCAATCTCTACCTGCAATGGATGGAGGGCGATTTGCAGGAGGACGGCGAACATCAGCTCATGCATGCCTTCAAATTCCTCGCCGGTCTGCCGATTGAGAAGGTCGAGCGGGGTGAGTTCAAGCGGTATGCATTACCGGAGAAGATGGGTTACATGGGACATCACTACACGATGAGTTCCGGCGAGACGTGGGGCGTGCACGATCGCTGGCTCACCGCGCCGAGCTTCGAGGAAAACATGTCCTGGCTGTCGGTGTTCCGCCATCAGGACAAGGATCCGCAAACCGTCGTCGTGAAACTCTGTTTCCATAACGGCCACAAGGGGGATCGCATCGGCCTCGGCGCGGAATTGACCATCGACAACCAGGACGAATCGGCGTTCTACACATCGTTCCTCGGCGGGAACGCCAATCTCTGCCAGGTGAAGCTGGCGCCGTTCGTGGAGAAACTGATGAAGCAATGAGAAACCTCCAGCAGCGCTGGCGATCTAATCCCCGTGCTTTCGTGCTCTCTCCACTCTTGAAAGGACGATGTTTCTTATCTGCGCCTGGCCGGGGTCCGAGAGACCGAAAACCACCTTCCCCTCAGCCGCGTTGGTGCCGGTGGCGACGGGAAGGAAGAGCGTCATCCAGCCCGGGGTTTTTTCCCAGTGCTGCGGGTAGTAGGTGCGCTGGTAGCTCGGAGTGTCGGCGTAACGGAACAATCCTTCCTGGCCCTCGACGGTGACCCGCGTAAGCATGTTCGTGCCGGCGATGCCGTGGACGCCCGCGCCGGCAAGGTGAAGCGATGTGAGGTGCCGAATCGCGGGCGAGAACATGCCCATCAGGTTCGGGTTCTCGGGGCCTTCGCCGAGGGTTTTGTCGATCTTCAACTCTGCCGTGAGTACGTAGGTCGAGTTGGGCTCCAAGGGAATGTCCGCCGAGCGCCACGTGTTGGTCAGCAGCGGCGGCGCGTTGGTGAGCAGATTCTCGCCCAACACCTCGTCGCGGAAGCGGGGCGGCTCGTGCGAAATCTTCACCAATCGGTATCGTTCCTTGAGCACGTCGAGTTTCATCGTTCCGTCGGAAGTGATCGCAACCGGCTCCAACGTGATTGCATCCTCGGCGTACACCTTCCCTTTCAATCCGAGTTTCTTGAGATCGAGTCTCACCTCCACGTCGTCGAACGGCTCGAGTTCGTAATTCCCCACGACGAGAAGCACGCGCTTGAGTTTCTCGTTCCAGTGGAAGCTGGCCATGATCATTGGTTCGTTGAGCGTTGAGCGTTGGGCGTTGAGCGTTACAAAGTCTCTGTTCTCCCAGTGCCCCAGCCACCGCGCGTTCCAGCGGTCCACCCAGTCCCACGCGTCCCAGATCGACGGCGCGGGGTTGGCCTGCGGTTCGTAGCCGACCTTCCAATGCCGGTAATCCTGGAAGCGTGGCTCGGCGCCGTTGACGAGGATCGCCGCGTTCTTCTCGTTCCAGAACATCGGCCCACCCTTGATGTTGACCTCGGCGCGGAAGCCGTACTGCTCGCCGGTCATGTTCGCGCGGATCATGTCGGGCGGCATGCCGTCCTTGAGCGTCTTGGCGTGCATGTAATAACCCTCGCCGATCTCGTGATGATCGCTGAACGAGTGCACCGCCATCAACGGCCCCGCGGCGTTGGGCGTCTGGATGCAGCCGTTGGTGGTCACGCCGCCGTGGAAGATGCGATACAACCGCTTCCACGCTTCGCGCGCGGCGAAGATCGAGTAGCTGGGCCAGAGATTTCCGTCGTCGTCGCGCCAGCCGCAGTCGTGGACGAGGCTGTTGCATTCGTAATTGGGGATCACGGTGTCGAACCGAATCCCGTCGAACCCGAGCAGACGCGCGTTGTAGCCGAAGCTGTTGGCAAGGAACAACGCATAAGGCGACCGGTAACAGCCGGCGAATTGCTTCGCTTCGCCGAAACTCACGTTCTGGATCGGTTCGCTGATCATCTCGCGGCCCCAGACGTTCCACGCGGGGTCCTGCGCGGAGATGTTCCAGCCGCCGTTGACGAGAACCTTGCGCCCGACGGCGTGGTTGTCGCGAATCCAGCGCCGGCTTTTCTCAATCGTCTCCGGGTTCTTCACCGGCGGATGCCAGACGGGATAATCGCCCCATTGCATCGGCAGCAGGAACGGGAAGTAATCGTCGTGAAACCGCGCCCGCGCAAGAAACGGGAGCAGCGTCTTGGTGGGCGTGGCGCACAGGCCGAATCGAATCCGGCGGGGGGTGGAGGTGAGGGTGACCGGCTTGTTGATGAAATGGACGGTGAGCAGCACGCGATCGCCGTCGCGGGAAACCTCCATGGCCTTGTTCGGCTCGGCGATCGACCAACCCCGGGCGTTGTCGCAGGAAAACTCCAGCCCGTAGTGATCGGTGCCGATCCACGTGGTCAGCATCGGCGGCGTCTGCAAGGTGTAATCGGGCACAAACCCCACAAAGCGCCGCCCCTTCTTGTAGGGATTGGTTTCGTCGTGCGGATTTTTCCATTGCACGTCGCCGGGTCCGCCGGCCTTGAAATAGTTCTGCAACAGGATCGCGTGCTCCTTCTTGAGCGGGATGACGAGGTCGAGCTTGGTGGTGGCGCCGTTCCCTGTCAGGTCGAGATCGACGCGGGTGAACCCATCGAACTCGATCTGCGATCGCACCTTCACCTTCACATCCCCGGCGACGCTTTCGCTCTCGTACACCGCGAAGTCTGGTTTCCTCTCCGCGAGTTTGAGCGACGACTTTTCCCATGGTTGGGAAGTCTGCAACTCGATCGGCCCGGCGAGAATCTGTTGCCCTCGCGTCTCGATCTGCGACGGCAACGCCAGTTTGTCGAAGGTGTAGGTTCGCCCCAGGACTTTCACGTCGCGTTTGCCTGCCTTGACGGGAGTCCACGGCGGCGGCACCAGGGGTTCGAGTCCCTCCTTCATCGTCCACCAATCCGGGATTGCTTCCTTCGACGGCGCGGCGATGAACGCTTTGTTTTCCGCGACGACGTTGGTTCCGTCCCTGAGCGTGGCAATCACCTCGTAGTTCGCGCCAAGCACCGG
>Ga0187892_10006473_pt1 | contig 17353 bp, 14 predicted proteins | sample MA1701073metaG_FD_139345 | JGI IMG/M metagenome (GOLD analysis project Ga0187892, IMG submission 139345) | Bio-ooze microbial communities from a basaltic lava cave in the Kipuka Kanohina Cave System on the Island of Hawaii, USA - MA170107-3 metaG ... | reverse complement strand
GCGGATTTCTTCCAAGCCCTTTGCCAGTCAAAGCTGTTTTCAGGAAACCTGCTGGCATCGCGGTACAGACCAGGCATTATGTCGAGTTGTGCTGTCCGATTCTGCGAGATTGCTTTGAACTCGTTCAGCAATCCTCGCCTGCCACAACGATGACAAATCCATCCGCCTGTCTGCGCATTCAGGCTGAGCGAACGATGTGCAGCGTCGCGTGGCTTGTCGGCTCCACAAAAGGGACACAGAAAGCGGCGCTGACTTTGACCAGCGCGAGCGCGCGGATCGTACAATTCAAGCTCTACCAGAGTCAGCGTTGCATTCACCGTGAATCACCTCTTTCATTTTGCTGATTGAAAACCCGCGACGGCATTTCCTGCATCATCAACGCAGCCAATTGGTCCGGCTTCGGAATCGCGGGCAATCGGCTGATCACGTCATCTCCAATCGCGTTGCCTTTCCAGCTTCGCAGCCACTCCGGCGTCAACACGATGAAGAAAGACGACGCATAGTTTCGCCGCGGCCCTGTGGGCAGCGCCCAGATCGCGCAGGTTCGTTCATTAACTCTGGTGTAAAAATAGTAATAGTTCTTCGTCCGCGCCTGCCTGCCATCGCTGCCATAATCCGGCGCGGGCTTCGTGTGCCAGAGCAGATCGTTGACTTCAGTGAATGCGGCGGGAAATCGCCCTGTTCTGTTGTGGTGAAGGCGCAGGTCTTTGGTGAGTTTTTCCAGTTGCGGCTGCGGCATATTCGTCTGCCAGTCGCGGAACAACGAATAGATATGCCAGCCGTAGCTGCCTACTGCTAGTATCCCGGCCAATGCCAGCAGCAGCCAGGTGATTTTCAGCTTATTGAAGCTCGCTCGTGTCTTCGTCTTTCTCATCCTGTCAACCTCACAGGTCGCGCCCGCCAAAATCGAACAGCGGGAGACTGTCTTCATCCAGCGTGTCCGGGTCGTATTCCGGTTCAAAGTTTTCTGAATGCCGGGCAGAGGCAGTTGCCATTGCCTGTGCCCACTGATTCTTCGCCGACTCAGCGATGACCGTAGCCTGATCAATCGTTTCGCCTTGTGGTGCGAGCGCCGGTGTCAAATAATCATTGGTCTGCCCGCTCTCTGGAAGACTTTCGCGCTGTGAAGTATTCGGGTCCCGGCCAATTTGAAAACGCCGCTCACGTTCGGAAAGCGGCGGATGGTCGGCCTTCGCGAGCTTCGGAAAAGTCAGGCGCACCGGCGGCGCGTTGCTGATGATCGCTACGGCCTGTTTATATTTGGTCATCTGCCGGATTTCGCTCGCGTCCATCAGCGCACGCCCGACCTCGGTGCTGCGCTCCTGATCGAGTTTGTTTCCATCGTGAACATCCACTGAACTGGCCTGCAACACGGTCGTTGTTCCCAACCGCTTGGATGCATATTCCGCCGTGCGCTGATCCACACCGGGCAGAAAGACCATCGCGCCGACCGAGCCGAGCACCGCGTCGCCCCCGTCCGCGCCATACTGGTGATAAAGCTGCGCGATGTTTTGATAGCCCAACGCGTACGTCATTCGACGCCCGCGTCCAACGCCGAGCGCGGCGGGTAGATCGGGGATATGAATGTTGCCGATTTCATCGAGGTTGAAGAGGACGGGAGCCGCGTCTTCCGTTATCGCACCATTACGCAAACAATCATTGGCGAGGCCGAAGAAGGTGGAGAGCACACGCTTGTAGCGCTCGGCGTCGCCTTCGGGAACGACCATAAAGACCGCCGTGTTCGCTTGCCGGAGTTCGCTGAAATTCACGAACCGCACGCCACGCGCGGCCATCGGGTTCGTGATCGGTGAAGCAATCGCCATCATATTCGGCGTCGAGAAATCGGCGCACGCGACGCCGAGGCCGATCAGCACGCCCGCCTGGAGCTTCGGCTCAACCTTGCTGAACATCCCCCAGTAGAGCGGCACTTTCGGATCAGACGATTTCATCATCAGGTCGTTGAGTTGTTGAAGCGTCAGCGTCGAAATCAGTTCCTGAATCATGTGCGGCGCCGGGCGCGGATGGAGTTGATTCAATTGCAGCAGGATGGCCGTCAACGCCGCTTTCTCGGCTTCCTTCCAGAATGGGTCTGCCGTTGAACGCCGGCTCTGCTCCGAGTCCAGAATCATCGTGGCGACCTTGTGCGCGAACTCCGCGTTGCCGCCGCAGTCAGGCAGAAAGTTCCAGCGGTCGGAACGCTCGGGCGTTTGCAGATCAATCCGATAAACGTTGCGGAACAGATACGCGGTCTGATCATAAAGTTCGCCTTTCGGGTCGAGCACGATGACCGAACCTGTTCCCGCCCACGCCCGCTGCCACGTGATAAAGAACGTTGACGATTTGCCCGAACGCGGCGGCCCGAACATCGCCAGATGGCACGTTGAATGTTCCGGCCCCAGCACGACGCTGTGTTTCCATCCCAAACCGCCGAGCAACAGCGTGAAGGGGGGTAGCGTCTCATCCTTTTTGAGCGCCAGCTTCAAATCCCGCAGCACACGCGCATCGGCCCAGCGCGCGGAGCCATACGTCACGCGCTGTTCATATTGGTAGTAAGGCAGCCAAAGTTGCGCGGCCTCAACCCACGAGATCAGCACCGCAGTAATGCCGAGGCAGTGCGCGGCAATCTCGATCTCGATTCGCAATGCGAGCCAGTGAGATGCCTGAAGGAAAAGCCAGGCGGAAAGTAACCCGCAAGCGATGAGCAGCACGGCCTGACCGCAGTCTCCGAGCAAATTCAGCGCGGCTTGATATGCGGGCAGATGCTGAGCGGCTGCCGGGCGCGGGATGTGATATTCGGCATCAAGCTGCTGGCAAAGTTGCGAAAGCGATTTCGGCTGCTCCCGCCACCACTGCCGGTATCGGTTCAGCCCTGTGAGAGTCGTTTTTCCCGTCGCATTCATCCTTCAATTGAGTACGAGCTATTTGCCCGCAGTTAAGTACGAGCTATTTGCCCGCCGCCGCATACTGCCGCGTCCAGGCATTAAGCTGCTCGATCTCCTCCGGCATGAATGATCTTTCGCGCAGCGGCTCGATGTTCCAGCCCATCGCAAGGATTTGCGAGATTGGCGCGAACGGCGCAGGGATTGGCGCTTCGGTTTTCCTGGCGATCAGCAGCGCCCCGCCGGAATCGTCATCGCCACCTGCTGCCAGCCGCACGATTATTGCCGGCCCATCCTTGCGCTCGCTGCCGATGGAAACGAGTTCGATTCCCAGCGGAGCCGAACGGTAGCGCGTGTAAATCGTCGCGCAATCGGAAATCAGCACGCCTTCGCCTGAAGTCTGGCGGATCCCTGGAGGCAGGATGTTGCGCTGCGCCATCAGTCCAACCAGCGCATTTGCGTTCGCTGACGACCGGTTGCTCATCTGTTCAGTGACGGCGAGCGTCGCCAACCCCATCAGCAATCCGGTTACTTCACGCACCCGGACAGCAGTTTTAGCGACCTCCCCATCGGGCAAACTGATCGGGCTTCCAGCGATGGTTGACCGCACAGACTGCATTTCGATTGCCGGTTCACCAATCTCGACCCGCGCCTTCACCCGGTAACGGCGCGCGTTGAGCCATCCGGCAAAGAGGATTCCGGCAATCACAATCACGACCGTCAGCGCGACAATCAACGGCGGCGACGGACGCCATTTCTTCTTCTCACTTTTCATTGTGCGACCTCCTCAAGCTCGTCAAGCCAGCCTTCAATCTCGTCATTCGGCGCGTTCATCATCACTTCAACTCGTGCAAGCGACTTGCGCAGGTTTTCCAGATCGAGCCGACGACGAGCGAGAAAGCAAAGATGCCGCTCAATCTCAGCAATGCTCAAATCATCGCAGCCTTCATTCGTCAGCGCGCTCAGCAGGGAGATGGATTCGCGCAACCCCGGCTTGTCTGTGATTCCTGGCAGATTGCGCACGGCGTTGATCAGCCTGACCATTTTCCCCAGCAGCAGGCGCGACGCTTGTGGGCAGCGTGCTTTCAGAATTCGTACTTCTTCACGTGGCGCAGGCGGCGGCAGCCACGAGTACAAACAACGCGAGCGCATCGGCGAGGACAAGTCATGGCGCTGGTCGTTCGAGAGCAGAATGACCACCGGCCAGCGCGACTGATCGCGCACGCCAATTCCGCCGAAGCGCGGGATGTGCGCGTACCCGCGCGCGAAAAGCTGCAACAGCATGTCCTCGATCTTCTCGCTTACCTTGTCGAATTCGTCGCAGATCAGAATCGGCACAGCGTCCTGCTGCGCCGCCGTCTCGTAGGCGGCCAGCGCTTCGCCGAGCAGCAGGAACTCGCGCGTCCATTGGCCTGCGCGTGCTTCTTCAAAGCCGCTTCCCATTGCCACGGCCTGCCGCACCCATTGCGTCTGCGCTTCGCGATCCCAGTCATACAAAACATCGACGAGCGTGAGACCTTCCATCCCCTGCAGATAAAACATCGGCAGGTTGCATGCTTCGGCGAGAGCTTCAGCCAGCGCCGTCTTGCCGCCGCCGCGCGGGCCTTCGATCAACCAGGGCAAGCCGCTGCGCAGCACGTGGCACAGATCGTGCAGCATCCCGCGCTGAATGACGTACCCCGTACCGCTCAGCAGATCGGCCAATACCTGCTCGCCGCTTTCGTCCAGCAGTTTGCGCGGATTGATGATCGGAAGGCCGGGATTGTTTTGTTGCACTTCAGGGCTTCTCCGCCTCAATCTCCTTCAGAACCATCTGCGCCACGCGCTGCAACTCAGGATTCATTTTCGGCAACGCGGCGCGAATGCGCGCCGGATCGGCTTCCGCCATCAGTTCGGCCAGTTCTTCATCGGTCAGGCTCTCTGCCTGTGAACCTGCTTTGGCGAGATGTGAGTCTGAAGTCGCCTCCGGCAAGGTCGTCACCATCACGAATCCAGACGTTCCCGCCGGAACTTCGACAAAAGCCCTGTTCTGATCGGAGCGCAGGCCGTCTGCTCCCGACGCCGACCGATACGTCCCATAAGGATCTGCAGCAATGACGACCGACGAACTGCGCCGATTGAGTACGCCGGTCGCAATCTGCACGCCGGCTTCCGCTGTACGATCAAGAACTCTGACCCAGGCGGGCGAGATGCGCCGCCGTTTGCCGCGCAAGCCCGCGCCGCCGTCAGTTCCCAGCACTTCGCCTTCGAGCTTCGTGAAGGTTTGCGTATCCAGGTCAATGAAGCCTTTGATTTGCAGATAGGCGCGATCAAGCTCTCCGCCAAGTGTCTGGCCAATGAAAACGGTCCCGCGACGGAGTTGCCAACTTCCCGCCTTGAGATCGCGCACCAATTCCAACCGCGCGAGCGAGCCCTGACGCAATGTGTAAAGTACGCCCATCAATCGCACCGGCAGCACGGCGCCGAAGTTCGGTGTGGCAGTTTGCTTGGTCAGGCATGATGAGGGGCTGTTTAGATCGGGTTGATCATTCCTATCTGCAATGCTCGCTCTGACCGGTAAATCAGAGGCGTTCAACACGCTCGCGGCCTTCTGTGGCGCAGGCGCGAACCGAACTGATTGTGTGGCGCTCGTCCTTGTTGCCGACATATTCGTTGATGCGGTGGAAACACCTGAAGCTTTCTTCTCTGAAAGCTCGCCGCCTCGTTGCCGTGTGGCTCCGGCTGCCAATGCTTCCGGCGGGGCGGCGAGCGTAGCTGCAATTCCAGGCTGCACCGGCGCAGAGACCTTTTCATCTTTGTTGATCGCTGGCGCGGCAGCCATCTGTTCTGAAGCGCCAGCGACTGACGGTTGCTTCGTTGAAGCAGTGTTGCCCGTTTCCAATGACGTGAGCGAGCCGCTAATCGAATCAAACGCGGCTTGTTTGATGTCCTGGCCGCTCGCAATTTTCTCCGGCAGTTTCTTATTCGCTCTAAGGTCAACTCTTTCGCCGCGCAGCAGAAACCAGCTTCCAATGGCGCTCACAACCACAAGCAGCAGGAGCGCAAGCAACATCAACAAAACTCTTCTGCGACGATTTCGTCGAGGTTTTTCATCCGGCAACCTGACGCCTTCTTCCAATTCGGAAAGCCTGATCTGTGGTTCTTCCGCACTTCGCAATTCGGATTGATTCTCGTTCATTGCTGTCCTCCTCTATCGCGTTCCCGTCGTCAGTTCCAGAGTCACCGGCTCATCCGCCGCATTGGCTTGTGCGACAGCCACGCTGAGCCGTTGCTTTGCGCCCAGCACCGGCGCTTCATACGTGAGTAGATAGCGCGCGGTTTGTTTCGCAGCGACCATTCCGTCAGTCGTGGAGCTTTCGACTTTCAGGCTGGCGACCGGCTCAACCTGAAGGACGCGCCCTTTTTCATCAAGCGTCTGAATCTGCAACTCAGGATGCCCGGAGACGATTTTGACCGGAGATGAAAGCGTGTTGCGCACTGTCACCAGCACCTGCCGCTGCCTGGCGTCAATGATGCGCGGTTGCGTGGCGATCTTCAGACCGTGAAGAGATTTGCTCCACTGCTCCTTACCTTCGACGACCGGGTAATCAATAAGCGTCGGTTTTGGGGCGGCTTTGTCTTTAGCCACGTCGTCTGTCTTCGCGGGCGGAGCTGGTTGTGGTGCTGCGGCTTTCTCAGAGGAAGCAGGCGGCGGTGAAACCGGTCTGATTGACGATGCCTGCTGCTTGCTGATCAATGTCTCTTCTTTTCTGTCTAGGTTGATTGCCAGTCCCGCAGTGCGGCGCGCATCCGTGATGGCCTTCGGGTCATACATCACGACGCAGCGATGCGCGTTGCGCTCGATGTCGCGGGTCGGGTAGATCAGAAAGGTCACTACCATTCCCGAATTCATCTGCACGATGATCGAGGTCGCCAGCGAGGTCGCTTTCGTTCCTTCCGGCGCGGGCGCAAAACCGCCGCTCGGTCGCATCACGAAAAAACGGTCGGTCTCTTTGGTCGGCGAATCTTCAATCGTCACCAGTTCAGGATTGCCCGGATTGATTGCAAAAAAACGATCACTCGCCGGGAATTCGACGAGCGCCACGCCGTTCTGAGCGAGACCCAAACGAATGATCGGGTTTTCATTGCCGCGCACCGCTACGCTGACTTCTCCTGAGAGATACTGCGGCGCCGGGTTGTTGACGACCAGCACCGGCGGCAAAGGCGCTGGCATTGGTTTTTCCTGCTGATGCTTTTTCGCTTTCTTCGTTTGCGCTGCGACTGGCGCAATCGTTTGCGACATCGCCAGAGCAAGCGCCACGAAAAAGCAGCCTGAGTTCAACCATCGTTTCATTGGTGTTCTCCTTTCGGCGTTCTCGCTTCACGAGGAACCGAGTTCTTTGTAATCAATCGCGGCGACCAGAAAGCCCATTCTGCGATTGGCGTCGTTGCGCCCGGCAGGATCGGTGACGAGCTTGATGGTCAATTGCAGTTGCTTCGTTTCGCGGACGACTGTGTTGTTGATGACTTTGGTGATTTCCTGTTTGCCGATTACGCGCAAGGTGTAAGGATCGAGCCGGTCAACGCTCGAGTCCTGCGGAGTCCAGACCGCCTGCCAGGATTCAGCGCGTTGCTGCTCGAGGATGTGATGATCTTTCAGATAGGCAGCGAATCGCGCTGCCGATTGCGGAACCATCATTTCCAGGGCGGCTTTCAGATCAGCCGCGCGTGTCGCCGGATTGACTGCATACAGCAACCGGACGTACTCGCTCACCAGATATTTCTTGTCGGCCTCGCTTGGCTGATCCGGCATCATCTTTACAGCACTTGTCTCGCCGTACTGCCGGTCGTTAATCATCAGCACCTGCCCGCTGGAACGATCCACCACGATGCGATCAGGCCGCCGCCAGTATTGGTAGGCGTTGCCGAGCGCGCTCAGCATGAGCAGACAGAGCACGATGAGCAGCGTCGTGAGCAGTTGAAAGCTGGTGCGCACGTCAGCCGGATCGCGGTAGACAATGAGGCGCGGCTCGACATCTGGTGATGAAGTTATAGCCGTTGACGGTTTGTCCCTTTTCTCATCAAGTGGAGTTGCCGGCCAAAGACCATCGTTGACTTGTGGCAGACCTGTGTTTGTCATCGTCGCCCTCTTCTTTTATGAATGTGAAACGGGGGAAGCTCCGAGCAGAGCTTCTCAATCGGAACGCCGGGGGTACTTCAATTTGAATGCCACAAGCTCATCGCCTGTGAATCAGGGCCTTTTCAGGGTTGGAGGGTTTTCAGGCAGGTCCAAGGATTGTGATTGCGAAGACGAGTCTGGATTTTTGCAGGGCGATTTTGACACGGGTCTGGTGAAATCCAGTTTCCCCGCATTCTCAGTCGTGGGTGATCATTCTTCTTCGCGTCCTCTTCCAAAATAAATCGAGCGCCTGTAAACATTCGGTCGAATCTGCAATTGCGCGTTGTCTGGTTCTGAATGACCAATTGCGCGAATGCTGTTGCGAACCAGGCCTTGCGCCGGTTCACCCCGTTCTTCCTGGGTGGAGTCACTTTTCATTTTTGAGCCAACCTGCCGCGTGAAGGATGATGAATTGGAGCGAAGCGTTTTCAGCAGGGCTATCCCTCGCGCAACATAAGAGCGGGTTTCGCGGTAAGGCGGGATGCCTCCGGTGATGACTCCTTTCGGATTGATGATCCGACCACCAGTGATGACCGTTTGTCCTTTCAGATAGGCTTCCACTGTTGCCTCGCCGGAGTTGTACGCTGCCAGCACCAGATCGGCGCGCTGATCAAAGCGAGTTGCAAGATCGCGGAGATAACGCGCCGCTGCATCAATCGCAGCCCGCGGATTGTGCGGATCGCTGAGGCCGTAGCGTGCGGCTGTCGCAGGCATAAATTGCATGATCCCGCGCGCGCCACGTTTGCTGATCGCGGCAGGATTGAAGCGAGTTTCCATATATCCCACGACACAAAGCAGGAACGGATCAGCCTCATGCTTCGCCGCTGCCAAGGCAATGAACTGCTCATAAGGACGCGCACGCACGGCCATATCATCCTCAACCTGTTTCTTCTGCGCCAAGGCCGGAATTGCGCACCACCAGATCAGCATCAGCCAGCCGCTGCATTTCACCAACATTTTATAAGCCCGCTTCACAAGCCGATTCTTCATTCCTGATCTCTCCTCCCGGATTTCATTGAAAGCTGAAGAAGCAATCAGCAATGGCAATACCGAAACGGCTTGAAGCTTTGGCGCGGTGATTGCTCTATGGCAAAGCGTTGCAAACGAGGAAAGCCTGGCCAGGCAGCCCCATAACCGCACGGAGCCGTGCTTCGGGTAACAAAGATGTAGTAAGTCACCAGACTGCCCGAATGTGCGGCTCCGTGCGCCTTCACCTTCATCTACAGACAAAACGAGGTAAGCGTGATGAAAAACCTTTCTGATTATCAGCGACTGAGTCTGGTCTGCGGGCTGAGGCTGACGGCTCTCGCCCGCATCGTAATGCTGCTTGAACCCGCCCTGGTGATGCTGCTGACTGCGCTGCTGGCGCTCACAACCTTATCTGGTGAAGCACTCGCGCAAACACCTGGCGGCAACATCTTCGGCAGCGACCAACAGGTAGGCAATGCAATTCGTGAAGCGATCAAGTGGGGGCGCAATCTGCTCTTTCTGATGGGTGTCGTCTTCGTCGGCTGGGGCGTGGTCAATTTCGGCACTGACAAACCATCAGCCAAGCAATTCATTGCAGCCATCGGGTGTTTCGCCTTCGGCGGGATTGTGGCGCTGGTCTATTCGATCTCGCAGGGTAACGCGGTCAATCTCGATACTGGTTTTGGGAACTAAGAACACCATGCAGGCAAGACCCATCAGATCGCAAATCTATCTGCCGGTGCTGCGCTTCGGCATCACCGATGAAGACTGGGGCTTCGTGATCGTCGCCGCCATTCTCGGTTACGCGGTTCCATTTCTATTTGGGATGAAGATCGGAAACGTCCCGCTTGAGATCGTGGGCTGGATCGTGTCTACCGGGCTGACGATCTTCATCCTGAACATCATTCGGCGCAAAAGCCGCCCGGCGTGGTTGCGCCATGTCATTCAGGCCGGACTGCAAGGGACAGTGAATCGAAGAAGGTTGCCGGGCGATGTCGTGGGAACGTGGCTCAATCAGAATCGGGAGAGTGAATGATGGATGCAAATGCGATTACCTTGACCGCGAGTTGCGCTGCGGCGTTCGGCATCGGCGCGGGGCTGACGATCAAGCTCGCCCCTGCGTTTCTCGCCGCGCGGCGCGATTGGTCGAGTTTGCGATACGTCCCGGATGCGTCATCAAATGATGAAGCTTACTTTTCAACCGAACGCACGCCGGGGCGTATTCGCAATAGTTCGATCGTCGGCCTCTACCGCGACGCGCTACGCCACGCCGACGGATCGTTCACGCGCGCTTTCCATGTTGAGCTTTCTCCATCCGTCTTCAGTGACGACCTGGTGATTGAAAACCGCTGCGATGCGCTGGCGCGAATGCTGGCAGCGCGCAAACCTGTCGGTACAAGCATTCAGTTTCGCTTGTCGGCAGGCGTTGACCCTGGTCACGCGCTTTTCAGGCACGACGATGCGTGCGATACATCGGGAACTCATCGTGAAGCCCTGATGCTGCACGACGGTGGAATTCAGCATTACGCAGCGATGGCTGCGCTGGGGCTGTTCCGACAAACCGTGCTGACCTGCTGGGTGAGAGTGCCGAATCCGCACCGCCGCATGGAAGATCAGTTTCTTCCCACACTCAAACGTGAGGTCAGCAGGAATGGTCTGGCGCGCCTTCCTCTTGCGCTGGTCAGAAGCTGGCAGGCAGCTTCATCAGAACAGATTGTGCATCGCTTCATCCGCGAAGAGCAGGAAGCATATGAAGAAGCAGAGAAAACCTTTCGACTCATTGAACGCGAGTGTCCGCTGACGCTGACGCCGTTCACCCGCGACGAACTCTGGGCAGCGGCCTTTCTCGGCCATCGGCAGAATGCAGCTTCGGTTCCCATGCTCCCTGATGATGGAACCGATCTGCGTGATTACCTGTGCGGCGAGACCATTGAGGCGAATGGGCATTACGTGATGCACGGCGCGTGTCCGGCAGCAGTGATTTCAATGTTCACTCCGCCGCAACCCACAATCACGGCAGATGCGCTACGTCTGTTGTGCGTCAACGGCTCGCTCAATTTTCGGCACACGCTCATCAGCGAGTTCGTTTATCCCGATCAGCGACAGGGCATCAAACATCTCGACCGGCGCATCGGCCAGGTCGGGCGTTCGGCCAACAGCCTGACCGGGAAATACAAATTATCCCCCGAAGCGCGTGTCGCGCTGGAAGACCTCGCACACATACGCCATGACCTCGCGGGCGGTCGCGCGGCGCTGGCACAGGTGCGGTTTTCGGTCGTGGTTTGCGGCCATCCAGCGCGCACACGCGCCGAACTCGCGGCTTCACTCAAGGAGCTTGACCGCAACTGTGAACAGGTCGTCTCGGAAATTCGCAAAATCTCCGGCGCGGATGCTGACCGCGAAGAGCCTCATGCCCTACGAGTGCTTTACCAGAAAGCGCTGGTCGGCGAGACGGATGCGCGCAAGACTGGGCGAGAAGTCACCGAGACTACTCATTCGCTCGCGCCGCTGATTCCAACCGAATCTGAATGGGCAGGCGCGCCGCGCCCGCACACGCTGTTTTCTTTGCCAACCGGGAAACTGATCGGCTTTGATCTCTTTGATCGTCAGTTAATCCCTTCGCCGCTGGCGCTCGCGCTCGCGGCGCCGCGCGGCGGCAAGAGTGTGCTGCTGGCGCGGATGATCTGCGACGTGCTGGCGTGCAAATCGCACGCATATGTAAGGGCGGTTGATTTCGGCGAATCGTTCGCACCGCTCGTTGATGTCCTCGGCGGGCGTCATCTGCGCTTTGAAGTCGGCACTGACCGAACGATCAATGTGTGGGACTACGATGGCCTGGAACGCGGCGAGCTGCCCGATGAAGTGCAGGTAGGATTTGTCGTCGGCGATCTGCTACAGCTTGCCCGCGTTCCGGCCAGTGATGCGCTCGCGGAAGACATCCTGACCACGCTGGTCAATGAAGTCTATCGCAATGAAGTCCCGCGCAATCGTCCGGGGATGCCGAAGCACGAACCGCTGCTGTCGCATCTCCATGACGCTCTCAGCACATGGCCTTTGAAAGGAGCGGCAGCAAATCGCGCTGAAGAACTGAAACTGGCGCTCGGCCAGTTCTGCGGCCACAGCTTTCTCGATGCGCCGACGCATCCTGACTTCGCCGGGCAATCATCGTTTGATGTCTACGAACTCGACAGCCTGGAGAAGTTCCCGGAGCGTGCGCGCGAGTCATTGGCATATCGCGCTGCCGCTCGCGTGCTGCGTGCCATTGGCAAGCTCAATGATGATGGTACGCGTTCACCGACGCTGCTGGTCTTTGATGAAGTCTGGAAGATCAGGGAGAAGTACCCACGCATTCTCGATGTCATCAAACGCGGCGCGCGCACCGGCGGCAAAGAAAACGTCGTCACGATGCTGGCGACGCAGGCTTACGAGGATTTATCCAGCCTGCCAGACATTGCCAAAACTGCCGGCGTCAGAATCATCGGCAAGCAGATTGGGGATTACACGAGGCTGGTCGAGGATTGCGGGTTGTCGTTGCAAGCCGCGGCTGCGATCAGCGTCATTCACAACGTCCCCGGATCGCACGCGCAGTTCCTGCTGGTGATTGGTTCCGGTGAAGACAAGATCGTTCAGACGATGCAGTGCGATCTGTCGCCGACTGAGTTGTGGACCTTCACGACCAATCCCGACGAACGTAATGCCCGCGCCCGTGTGCAGACACTCAGGCCGGAATGGTCACTGGCACAAATCATCGCCTGGCTGGCCGAAATGTACCCGCAGGGGCTGACTGGCTCAGGACTCGTGATGATCGATGAATCAGTACTTGATTGAAGGAGAAGGAGGGAGAGATGAATCAACAAGGAATTTTCAGGCCAGTCATTATCGGCGTACTCATTGCCGTTTTGCTGATGCCTGTTCCAGCCCGGGCACAGTGGGCGGTCTTTGATCCGACGAACTATGGACTTCAGTTAAAAAAGCAGGTAGAGGAACTCAACCGCTGGCTTGAGACGATCAATCAGTACACGCGGATGTACGAGAACGCCGTCGGGCAATTAACGAATCTCAAAGGCATTCTCAAAACTGCTGATGAATTACTGGCGCAGGATAAACGTCTGCGTTCGTTGATGAGTAATTGGGGGCAGGTCATCCGCCTCTCATTCCGCATCAAGAATCAACTGACTAATCTCATCACCGGCAACATCCGCGCGATTGCGAATATGGCGCAGCGCCTGCGCAACGGCATCTTTGATCCCGAAGCCGACCGGCGAGACTTTGAAGAGTATCTGCGCTACGGCATCGGTCGCACGGCGCAGGATACAGAGTCCGAGCTTGAGCGGTTGAAGCGGATGGACAATCAGTTCGAGCGGCTGGAATACGACCATCAGATCGCCGCCGACAAAGCGGCACAGCTACAGGTCTACCTTGAAAGAAAGAAGGAAGAGGTCGAGAGGCTAAAGAGTTGCGATGACTGCACCGAAAAGGATCGTGATCTCGAACGTCTTTCGTTCGAGATCGCCAAGATGGAAGAAAAGATGACCCAGGCGCAGGCCGAGGTCAGCCGCTTGAATGACCTGAAGGTCAAACGCGCCGAAGCGATCTATCAGGTTGAGATGCAGCGCATCCACTTCGGGCGCACGATCCGCAGTATGAGCCGCGCCTGGAAAGGGATGACGACTGCGACGCAGGAACTGCGAGAAAAACTGGAGCAGGCGAATGATGGCAACTGAAAAGAAAAAACGAAGCCTGTCCGTGCTCTTGGCGGCGATCAGTTTGTTCGCGCTTTTTTTCTGTGCCCCGATGGTGATGGCGCAATCCCCCACGCCATCACCAGCCCCTGCCAATAGCGCCGGTGTCGCGGGCGCTGATGCGCTTACGGAACTGGTTATCGTCGCCGGCAATCTGATTCCGCGCATTCAGGAAGCGGTTGAAAGTCCGCTGGTGAAGGGATTGGAGAACCTCGCTTTCTGGATCGCGGTCATCGTGATGTTGTTTTCATTCGCGCGGCTCTTTCGGGAAAACGACGGCGCGACAAAAGATTTGTTCTGGTGGTGCTTCCGGCTGGCGATTGTATTCACATTGTTCGGAACCGGGCGCACGATCATCAATACGTGGAGTCAGATCGGCTATGACATCGTGAACGTCACGGAATTCAGGAAGGTGTTGTGGGATGCCGAACTTGAATTCAATACGAATTATGACAAGTTCACCGAAGGGATGTTCTTGGTCAAAGCGACCAGCACGAGCGAGGCCATCGCCGCGTTGACGACCGATGATGTCAATCTGCGCAACATTGCCAATGCCGCCAGCAATCCCTCGGCGTGGAGCCTGCCCAATATCTTCATCGGCGTCACGATTGGTCGGGCAATTCTGCAATTCTCAAGTGTCTTTCTCGCATTGCTGAGCGCACTGATTTTGATTGCCCTGCGTCTCTTCGCGCCTTTTGCCATCGCACTGGCGATTGATCGCGGGCTGGCACAGCGTATCTCGTATCCCTTTGTGTGGAGCGCGGCGGTCTTCACGATGGTTACGCCGATGGTCAGTCACATTATTGGCTACATCGTCTATCAGGTCGGCAATATGGCGCTGACCATCATCAAACCGGAAAGTCAGATCTTTGCGCTCGCCGCCGATGGCTCCATCATCGGCGATCCCAATATGGTTGGCCCGGCAACCGCCGCCTGCGTTGTGTTGATCGTCTTGATGATCGTCAGCGCCCTGTTGTTGTTGGCCTCGCCGTACATCAGCTACAAGCTCGCCTTCGGACAAATCTTTGAAGCCGTTTCAGCAACAGCGGCTGGATGGATGGGGGCGCTGACTGCGACCGGCATCGAAATCGCTGGCATTACCTTCGGTTCCGCCCTGCAACGGCAGGCCAGCGAAACACGCATTGAAGGACAGGCGCAAGCAGAAATCGCACGGGCGATGGCTGCGAGAGAAGCGAGTGACCTGCAAAGCCGCGCGCATAAAATCCTCGGCCTGCAATCGGCTTCTGCCAACCGTGTCCAATCGCTCGGCGCCATTGCCGGTGGTTACGCAATGGCGCTGCAAATGAACGAAGCGCAACGGCAGGCAACGACCGGCCTGATTGAACAGAGTCGCCAGCAGCAGGTCGTTGGCATCCTCGCAGACCGCAGCTTTGGTCAGCGCCAAGCGGGCATTCAGGCGAGCCGGGAAGAACGCGACCTGCGCATCACGCAGGCACAGCAGAACATCAGCACTTTCGCCAACCGCACTCTTGATATGACAGACCATCTTGCAGGCGGCTTTGCCAGACTCGGCGGAGCCAGCGCGCCATTGCTGCCAGCGGCGGAAGAGGGAACCAAAATTATCACCAGCGGAGCCAGAGGTATGGCTGACATTTCCATCAACAATACTACCACCGACGCCAGAGTCGGCTCCGTGCGCATTGCCGGTCAAAGCCAGAGCGAGAACGTCGAATCCACGACGAAGATGCGTGAATACGCGGCTGACATTTACGCTGATCGAGCGACGACTATCGCCAGTCAGCAGGCGGCAGCGAATAATGCTGCCGCACGCATCAACCGCGACCTGGCAGCAGGCGGTGTCGAAAGCGCGTACCGCAAACAAGTGCAGGGCGTCACACAGGCCTACCAGCTCAGCCTCGACGCCAATCAGGTCAATCTGAGCGGCGCGTTGAAGGCGGCGCAGATCATGCAATCCTCCGGGATGAAAGCCGTCCGGCTCGATCAGATGGCGCAGATCGTCAGCACCTTGAGCCGTGATCTGGCGCGGCGCACTGAGTTGGCGATGACGCTCAGATACTGAACTCAAATCCATTCAGCGTTATGACCAGGAAATCTGAAAAGCTGCTGGAGAAACATGATGCGCTGATCAATGAGCCCATTCATACGACCGCTGTCTACACTTACGATGATGCAGTTGTCCTGACCAAATCCAGCTACGACACAATCTGTCGCGCCGTGCTGAGCGGCCATCTCAAAGCCAGCGGTAACGGAACCTATCGTGTCATTCTTGGCGAGTGGTTGTTGGAATGGGTAAAGGCGGGATGTCTGACCGGTCGCAATAAATCAGACGTACACATCAACGGCCAGGAACCGCAAGCAGCGTAAGCAGGTCATCAATTTTCAAGGCATCGCGCAACCCACGTAAGATTTCCAATCCATATTGCTTTACCACCTCAGCATCCTGCCCTGGTAGTGTTGCGAATAAGCCCTTCAGCGTCTCGGGTGTGACATTCAAATATCGCTTCCATTCTTCGGATGCGTGGCCGCTGGCTTGCAGCGCAACTGCCGGTGGAACTCCGGCGAGAATTGCCCGCGTCACAAAGGCGTGCCGGAAATCGTGCTTGTTGAGATTTTTGACGCCCGCCAGCTTACAGGCAGTTCTGAACGAGCGTTTTACTTCCTTCAAACCACCAAAGACCAGATCGCTTTCCTCGTTGCGACTTCGTAATTCAATTAGTGTCGCTAGGACTCGTGAAGTCATCGGAACAGACCGCGCGCGATTTGTCTTGGCGTTGAAAGCCCTCACCTTAATTTGCTTTTGCTCGAAGTTCGTGTCGGCCCAGCCCAGCGTCAGCAGTTCATTCATGCGAAGCCCCGTATCCGCGGCCACGATCAGAATCGGCTTCAGATGGGCGCGATCACCGGTGCAAACGGAAAGCAACGCCAACTCTTCGCCGAAGCCCGGCACACGCTCTCGTTTATTTTCGGCGGCTTTTTCGATCAGCGGCCTGCCAGACTTAATGTTGAATGGGTTCTCGCTGAGCAGTTTGTTGGCGACGGCGTAATTGAGCACCGTGCGGAAAAACTCCAACTCACGATTCACGGCGGCAATCGTGCGCTCACGCTTGGCATAGGTTTTCGTCTGAAGCCGCTTCAGCTTGTACTGCTCAATATCCGAATGCTTGATGTCAGCCAGTTTTCGCCGTCCGAAATGTTCTGTCAGCGCTTTCAGAAAAGCTTGCGGCGCACTCAACTCTCTTCTTCCGGCAACCTTTTTCTCACCGGCGTATTGGGCTGGAATCAGCCGCTCTTTCTTGAACCGCTCAGCCAGATCAGCAAAAGTCATTTTGCCAGGCTCAACCGACACTTCGCCCTTCTGCTCATATTCTTCAATCATCTTCCGAAGTTTTCGGGCGGCTTCAGCTTTTGTGTCAGCGTATCGCTTCAGGTTTTGCCGCTTGCCTGTAGTCGGATCAATAGGCACAAACCTGGCGACCCAGCTTTTGCGTTTTTCGTCGTAGTAGGTATAACCCGTTCGCGTTTTCATATCTGCCCCTTTGATTGACTGCGCATTGCAAGCAGCTCTCTTTTCAGTCATGCAATTTGCGCAGACAGTGGGCAGATAGATTTGGAACATTGAGGAG
>Ga0187892_10006472_pt1 | contig 17358 bp, 15 predicted proteins | sample MA1701073metaG_FD_139345 | JGI IMG/M metagenome (GOLD analysis project Ga0187892, IMG submission 139345) | Bio-ooze microbial communities from a basaltic lava cave in the Kipuka Kanohina Cave System on the Island of Hawaii, USA - MA170107-3 metaG ... | reverse complement strand
GACGTTCAGCTCGTCGGCCTTCGTTCCGCGGCTCACGGTGCCGCCGTTCTCGGTCAGGCAATAATCGGCGCGGAGCGCGTCCCAGTGACGCTCGACCACGTGCCCGGCGCCGAGCGTGCCGCCGGCTTCCTCGTCGGCGCAGGCCAGGTAGACCAGCGTGCCGCGCGGCCGCCAGCCGCGGCCGGCCAGCGTCTTGAGCGCGACCGCCTGCGAGGCGGTGAGGTTCAGCATGTCCACCGCGCCGCGCCCCCACACCTCGCCGTCGACGAGCTCGCCGCCGAAGGGATCGCGCCGCCACGTCTTGGGGTTCACCGGCACCACGTCGGTGTGGCCCATGAGGCACAGCGTGGGCGCCTTGGGATCGCTGCCCTCGATGCGGGCCACGAGGCTCGCGCGACCCGGGGCGTGCGCGGGCTCGTAGACCTCGAGGTCCAGGCCGCTGCCCTCGAAATGGCCGCGCAGCGTGTCGCTGTTGCGCTTCTCCTGGCCGGAGAGCAGGGTGCCGTCGTTCACGCACTGGTTGCGGATCATCTGCTGCAGCAGCTCGACGGTCTGGCCGGTCAGGGCATCGCTCATGGATCGGTATCCTAGCCAGCGGGCTCGGGCTTGTCGAGGGGCCGCTCGAAGACCGCCTGGATCGAGACGAGGCGGCCTTCGTCCCGGTTGCGATGGCCGACGCGGATGATCTCGTCGATGGCGTCACCCATCACGAGGCGCTGGATGCTGTGCGCGGGGATCGCGGTCGCGGGGCCCGCGGTCTCCGCGGTCACGTCGTCCCACACGCGTAGGCGGAAGCCGGCGCCCTCGATCACCGTGCGCATCTCGGCCGGCGTCCGCAGGAAGCTCGTGGTGGGGTCGCGAGCCCACATCACCGGGTAGAGGAGCGGCGCCACCGGGCCGGCCATTGGCTCCTGCAGCGCCAGCCGCCCGCCCGGCCGCAGCACCCGATGGAAGCCGGCGTACAGCCCTTCCTTGTCCGCGATGTTCATGCCGCTGTTCTGGGTCCACACCAGATCGAACGACGCGCCGGGGAAGGGCAGGGCCAGCGCATTGCCGACCTGGTGACTCACCCGGTCGTCGAGGCCCATCCGGGCCGTCAAGACCTCCGCCGCGCGCACGTAGGAGGCGGTCAGGTCCACCCCCGTGACGAGACAGCCGAACTCCGCCGCCAGCGTGCGGGCCGGGCCGCCGAACCCACCGCCGACGTCGAGCACCTGCAGCCCCGGGCGGGCTCCGGCCAGCCGCGCGAGGCGCTCGGTCACCGGCTTGCCGCCGCCGTGGAACTGGTCCACCGGGGCCAGGACGTCGGGCGTGAGCGCGTCGAGGTCCGTGCCCCGGGCCGCGAGGGCGGCCAGGATCGCCTCGGCGAGACCCTTGCGGGCCCAGTACGCTTCGACTACTTTGGCGTCGAAGTCGGACATTCAGATCTTGGGGCAGATCTTCGGGCAGATCTTCGGGAGGACCACGTGATGGCGACATTCGTCGTGGCGCACGGGGCGTGGCAGGCCGGGTGGGCATGGAAGAAGATGCGGCCGCGGCTGCGCGATCGGGGGCACGAGCTGATCACCCCGACCTATACCGGGCTGGGAGAGCGGGCACACCTGGCCACGCCCGAGGTGGATCTGGAGACTCACATCGCGGACGTGCTCGGCGTGCTGCAGTGCGAGGACCTTCGCGACGTGATCCTGATGGGCCACAGCTACGGGGGGATGGTGGCGACCGGTGTGGCCGACCGCGTCCCGGAGCGCCTGGCCCAGCTCGTGTACCTCGACGCCTTCGTGCCCCGGAGTGGACAGGCGCTGGTGGACCTGACGCCCCAGGCACCCGGCGGGCCTGCGACCCCGAAGGTGGAGGCCTGGCGCGTCCCGCCCAATCCGACGCCGCCCGATACCAGCGAAGCGGACCTCGCCTGGATCATGCCCCGGCGCGTCCCGCAGCCGCGGAGGACCTTCGAGCAGGCGATCAAGCTGACCGGTGCAAGTGACCGGATCGAAACGACGTATATCTATTGCACCCGGCCCCGGCCCGGGGATGTCTTCCGCCAGTTCGCCGAGCGGGCTCGGCGCGAGTCGGGCTGGCGCTGCCTCGAGATCGATGCCACTCACAATCCGCATATCACCGCGCCGGACGCGCTCGCCGACCTGCTGGATGGTGTCGCATCGAGGGCCTAGGCGCGCGCGCCCGCGAGCGTCGCCATGCGGTCGAGGAAGGGTAGGGCGTCGTCGAGACGGCGCGGCGCCACCACGGTGACGCGCTCCACTCCCAGGCCCTCCATGCGCCTCACCGCTTCGGGCGTGGGCGGCTTGAACGCGAAGACCGAGACCGAAAGCCCCTCCGGTCGGCGGCCCGCGGCTAGGGCCTTTTGCCGGAGATCGGCGATGGCGGCGGGCAGGTCGTCGAGCAGCACGTCGATCGGGATCCAGCCGTCGCAGTATTCGACCACCCGAGCGCGGCCCTGGGCGGTGGCGCCGCCGAACAGGATCGGCGGGTGCGGCGTTTGGACCGGCTTGGGGAACGAGATCGCGCGGTCGAAGTTGACGAACTCGCCGTGGAACGACGCCTCCTCCTGGGTCCAGAGGGCCTTCATGGCCAGCACGCGCTCGCGCAGGACGCGCCACCGCTTCGCGAACGGCGTGCCGTGGTGCTCCATCTCCTCGCGATTCCAGCCCCCGCCGATCCCGAAGAGCACGCGGCCGCGGGAGAGCCAGTCGAGCGTGGCGACGGTCTTGGCGAGCACGATCGGATCGTGCTCGACCACGAGGCAGATGCCGGTGCCGAGCTTGATCGTCCGCGTGGCCGCCGCCGCGGCCATCAGCGACACGAACGGATCGGCCATGTGGTAGTAGGGCTTGGGCAGCGGGTCGCCGCCCGGGTACGGGGTCTGCCGGGCGGCCGGGATATGCGTGTGCTCGCCGACCCAGAAGGACTCGAACCCACGCTCCTCCGCGGCGCGCGCCAGCTCGTCGGGCCGCGCGCCGTACTCCACGTTGTAGCTGAAGAGACCGAGGCGCATGGGGGTGTCTCTACTACCGGCCCCGGCGCACGCGCCCGGGAGCGTAGACCTCGGGATTGACCACGTTCAGCGGGCGCTCCTTCAGCAGCACGCGGGCGATCTCCTCGCCGCACCGCCTCGGCACCTGAGCGACCGCCGGCGAGGAGAAGTAGGCGGCGTGCGGCGTGAGAATGATGTTGTCCATGCGTCGCAGCGGGCTGTCGGCGCCGAGCGGCTCTTCCTCGAAGACGTCGAGCGCGGCCCCGGCCAGCCGCCCGTCCTGCAGCGCGCGGGCGAGCGCCGCCTCGTCGACGACGGGTCCGCGCGAGGTATTGATCAGGCACGCGGTCGGCTTCATGCGGCGGAAGAAGGCCTCGTCGAGCAGGCCGCGCGTCTCCGCGTTCAGCAGCGCGTGGACCGAGACGTAGTCCGCCCGCGCGGCCAGCTCGTCGAGGGTGACCCGCTCGACGCCGAGGGTCTTGAAGCGGGCCTCGTCGACGTAGGGATCGCAGGCGATCACCCGGGTCTCGAGCGCGGTGATCCGGCGGGCGAACGCGCTGCCGATATTGCCGAGCCCGACGATGCCCACGGTCTCGCCGTGGAGCGAGCCGGTGACCGCGCCCGGGACCCGGGAGCCCCACACCCCCGCGCGGACATCGCGGTCGAGCGTGACGATCCTGCGGTTCCAGGCCAGCAGCAGGGCCAGGGCGTGGTTGGCCACCTCCCGGATCCAGATGTCCGGCACGTTGATCACCACCACGCCCAGCTCGGTCGCGGCGGCCACGTCGATGACGTCGTAGCCCACCCCGGTGCGCATGACCGCCTTGAGCCCCTCGAGCGACTCCATCACCCGCCGGGTGACCGGGGACGAGGAGATGATGAGCGCGTCGGCATCGCGGGCGCGGGCGATCAGCTCGTCCGGGGCGCCGATGAATGGCAGCGACACGAGCTGGGCGGGGACGCGGTCGAGCGCGGCCTGGCCGTCGGCGTAGTCGCGCTCGTTGCGGCTCTGGATGACGTACACCTTGAGCGGCCGGTCGGGCACTGGTCTCTCCGTGGGGAAGGGGTTGGGGTCAGAACTGCCCGTGACGGCCGGCGCCCGCCGCGAACCGCTGGGCGCCCGCCTGGCTCTCGCCCGAATCGGTCGTGGCCTTGCCCAGCGCGAACTCGTTGGCCATGGCGGCGGGCAGGGGCAGCCCTCCGCTCTCCCAGGCGGAGCGCCGGTCGCTCCGCACGCAGCGCGGCGGGAAGGCCGCGATGGTCCGCGCCAGCGCCTCCGCCTCCTCGCGGGCCCGGCCGGCCGGGACCACGCGATTGGCCAGCCCGAAGCCGAGCGCCTCGTGGGCGTCCACCGGGCGGCCGGTCAGGATTAGGTCGAGCGCGCGCGACAACCCGATCAGCTGCGGGAGTCGGACCGTCCCGCCGTCGAGCAGGGGCACGCCCCAGCGTCGGCAGAAGACCCCGAAGATCGCGGTGTCCCCCGCCACGCGCAGGTCGCACATCAGCGAGAGCTCGAGGCCGCCCGCCACCGCGTAGCCCTCGACCGCGGCGATCGTCGGCTTGGTGAACGCCATCCGGGTGGGACCCATGGGCCCGGGGCCGTCGGGGGTCAATCGCAGGCCTCGCTCGGTCCCGCGCGCCTTGAGGTCGGCCCCCGCGCAGAAGGTGCCGCCCGCGCCCCAGAGCACCGCGACCCGGAGGGTGTCGTCCCGCTCGAACACCTCGAAGGCTTCGATCAGCGCCCGCGCCGCGGGTCCGTCCACCGCATTGCGCGCCTCGGGGCGGTCCATCACGATCGTCGCCACCATGTCGCTTCGCTCGATCCGAATGGCCATCGGGTGGTCCGGGAAGCAATCTATCACTTTTCACAACGGCTCCCGGCCGGGGTCTCACCCGGCAGAAGCGAGCCATTCCACCCGGGAGGGGACCGATGAGCGACAAGGCCACGCTGCTGCGGGAAGCGGATCTGGCGTTCGGGGAGCTACGGGGAGCGATCGACGGGCTGACCGAGGAGGACATGCGGCGCATCTGGCTCGGCACCTGGGGAGTGCGCGAGATCCTGATCCACATCTCGGGCTGGCACGAGGAGATGGGCGCGGCGCTGGGCCGGGTCGCGAAAGGAGAGGCGCCGTACCCCGCGGGGACGTACGATGACTTCGATGCCTGGAACGCGCGGTTCGTCGACGAGAAGGCGGGCGTGAAGAGCGCCGACGTGCTCGCCGAGCTGGACGCCTCCCATCGCCGGTTCCTCGGCGCGGCCGCCGCGCTGCCGGAAGCGCTCTTCGCTCCCGACGGGGCCGCCCTTGGCCCGTTCGACGGGGCGGGCGCGGGGCACTATCGCGAGCACACCGCCCAGATCCGCCAATGGCGACAGGGATAGAGCCGGGCTTCGCGCTCTTCGACACCGCGATCGGGTGGTGCGGGATCGCGTGGAGCGCACGCGGGGTCGCGGGCGTGCAGCTCCCCGAGGGGAGCGAGCGCGATACGCGGGCCCGCCTGCGGCGGCGATTCCCGGACGGGCGCGAGGCCCCGCCGCCCGCGGCGGTCCAATCGGCCATCGAGGGTGTCGTCGCGCTGCTGCGGGGTGAGCCGAGCGAGCTCGACCGCGTGACGCTCGACATGGACGGGGTGCCGCCGTTTCATCGCCGCGTGTACGAGGTCGCGCGCACGATTCCCCCCGGCGCGACCCTGTCCTACGGCGAGATCGCGGCCCGCATGGGCGTGCGGGGTGCCGCGCGTGACGTGGGGCAGGCGCTGAGCCAGAACCCGTTCGCGATCATCGTGCCGTGCCATCGCGTGCTCACCGCCAACGGCAAGGTCGGCGGCTTCTCCGCGCGGGGCGGGGTCCGGACCAAGCTCCGGCTGATCTCGAGCGAGCGGGCCGGGGGGCACGGCGCCTTGCCTCTCTTCCAGAGCCGCCCCGAGGACCCACCGCCGCGAGGCTAGTTCTCGTCGTGCTAGACTCCCGCCGTGCACATCGGCGTGGTCTTCCCGCAGGTCGAGATCGGGCTGGATCCGGGGGCGATCCGTGACTACGCCCAGGCGGTCGAGGCGATGGGTTACACCCATATCCTCACTTTCGATCACGTGCTCGGCGCGAACCCCGACCGTCACGGCGGCTGGAAGGGCCCCTACACCTACCGGCATGCCTTCCACGAGCCTTTCGTGCTGTTCGGGTTCCTCGCCGCGGCCACCCGCCGGGTGGAGCTGGTCACCGGGATCCTGATCCTGCCGCAGCGCCAGACCGCGCTGGTGGCGAAGCAGGCGGCCGCGGTGGACGTGCTCTCGGGCGGTCGGCTGCGGCTGGGGGTCGGGGTCGGCTGGAACACGGTGGAGTTCGAGGCCCTCGGCGAGCGCTTCACGAATCGGGGCGCGCGCATCGAGGAGCAGATCGAGGTCCTGCGCGCGCTCTGGGGTCGGGACCTGGTGACGATCGCGGGCCAGTGGCACCGGGTCACCGACGCGGGCCTCAATCCCTTGCCACCGCGCCGGGCGATCCCGATCTGGATGGGCGGCGACAGCGAGCCGGTTCTCCGTCGCGCGGCGCGGCTGGCGGAGGGATGGATGCCGCATTTCCGCCCGGGTCCGGAGGGGCAGGCCCTCGTCGATCGGCTGCATGGCCTGATCCGGGAGGCCGGGCGTGACCCCGCCGGGTTCGGTATCGAGGGGCGCATGACGCTGGCGCAGGTTTCGCCGGAGCAGCGCGCGGCCGAGCTCGCGGCCTGGCGTGCGATGCGTGGAATCTCGCATCTTTGCGTTCACACGGTGGGACTGGGCTTGAAGACGCCGGCCGAGCACGTGCAAGCCCTCGAGCGCTTCAAGAAGGACCTGCTGACCTAAGGGGTCCCGGGGAACCACCGGGCCGGGGCCACAGTTTAGTGTCAGACGCGCTCCCTGAGTGCTGGTCCACAACGTGTCGGTCCACCACACCCACCGAGGAGGAAAGTCTGATGAGACAACGACTGCTGTCCCTGGCCATCGGCACGGCACTGGTCTTCACGGCCGCCGCCGCGGGCGCGCAGGCGCCGGCGCCGCCCCCGCCCTACGGTCCCGGCATCACGCTCGAGCAGGCGAAGAAGGCGATGGCCGGCGCGGAGGCCGAGGCCAAGAAGAACAACTGGGCCGTGGTGATCACCATTCTTGATTCCGGTGGCAATGTCGTGCTGGTCCAGCGCCTGGACGGCGCCCAGTTCGGTAGCGTCGACGTGTCTCGCGACAAGGCGTACTCCGCGGTGGCGTTCCGCCGGCCCACCAAGGTCTTCGAGGACGTGCTCGCTCAGGGAGGCGCCAATCTGAGGCTGCTCAACCTGAAGGGCGCAAGCTTGCTCGACGGGGGGTTGCCGATCGTCATCGACGGCAAGATCGCCGGGGGGATCGGCGTGTCGGGCGTCACGGGGGCGCAGGACGCTCAGATCGGGAAAGCGGGCGTCGACGCCCTGAAGTAGCTTCTCAGCTAATCGCCGCTACCTGCCCTCCCCCGAGCGGGGGGAGGGCGGGAGCTAGAACTCGACGGGAAGGGCCTTGAGACCTCGCAGCGTGGAGGACTCGCGCCACTCGAGATCGGGGCCGGCGAGCCGGAGCTTGGGCATCCGCCGCATCAGCGCGGCCAGCGCGAGCTGGCCCTCCACGCGGGCGAGCGGCGCGCCCAGGCAGAAGTGGATCCCGAACCCGAAGGCGATGTGGCGGTTCACGCTCCGGCCGATGTCCAGCCGGTCGGGGTCGGGGAAGTGGCGCGGATCACGGTTGGCCGCGCCGATCGCGGTGACCACGAAGGCGCCCGCCGGCAGGGTCTTGCCGCCCACCTCCACCTCCGCGTTCGTGATGCGGGCGGTGCGCTGCACCGGGCTGTCGAAGCGCAGCAGCTCCTCCACCGCAGAGCCGATCAGGCCGGGCGTGGCGCGCAGGCGCTCGAGCTCCGCGGGATGCCGCAGCAGGGCCAGCAGGCCGTTGCCGATCAGGTTCACGGTGGTCTCGTGGCCCGCGATGAAGAGCAGCACGCAGGTCGCCAGCAGCTCGCCCTCGGTGAGCCGGTCGCCCTGCTCCTCCACCGCGATCAGCGAGGACAGGAGGTCGGCGCGCGGGTGCCGGCGCCGCTCGGGCAGGAGCGCGCGGAAGTACTCGGCGATCCCGCGCCGCCCGACGCGGCCGCGCTCGACGATCGAGTCGTCCGACGGGATGCCGATGGCGTCGAGGCTGCGGATGATGTCGGAGGACCAGTCGCGCATCTGCTCGTGATCGCCCACCGGGACCCCGAGCATGTCGCAGATCACGGTGACCGGCAGGGGATAGGCGAGGTCGGCGATGACGTCCATGTGGCCGCGCGGCTCGACGTGATCGAGCAGGCGGTCCACCACCGCCTGGATCTGGCCGCGCATGCCCTCGATCACCCGCGGGGTGAACGCGCGATTGACGAGCGAGCGCAAGCGCGTGTGATCCGGCGGATCGCGAAATAGCATGGACCGGGGCAGGCGGCCGGTCTCCGACTCCTCGCCGTACTGGGCCGACAGGATGGCCTCGAAGCCGTCGCGGCCGAAGCGCGGATCGCGCAGCGACGTCACGCAGTCGTCGTACCGGGTGAGGACCCAGAGGCCGAGCGGGCTCAGGTGGACCGGATCGGTCTCGCGCAGGCGGTGGTAGGCCGGATACGGGTTGGCGTGGAACTCCGGGGTGAGCGGGTTGAAGAGCGCCTCGTCCGTCGCCATCGACCGGCTCAGCTCACCATCGGATAGGTGCGCTCGATATTGGCGAGCAGGCCCTGGCGCCACGGGCGGTAGTGCTGATAGGCGGCGAACGCCGGCTCGTAGGTCGGGGCGAGCTGCGCGGTCACGCGCTGCTTGACCTCGTCGAGGCTCGCGCCGGTCGCGGCTTCCTCGCGCACCGCCTGCACCATGTCGTGGATATAGCCGCGGAAGGTCCGGAGCCAGTCCCGCCCCGCCGGCTCGCCGTGACCCATGACGAGGGTGTCCCACGGCAGCTCGGCCAGCCGGTCGAGGGTGGTGACCCAGTCCTCCGGATAGCCGTCGCCCATGAACGGCGTCCAGCCGATGACCGCGTCGCCGGTGATGACGACCTTCTCCTTCGGCAGGTAGACGAAGACGTCGCCCTCGGTGTGGGCGCGGCCCAGATAGAGCAGCTGGATCTCCCGGTCCCGGCGGTAGAGCGTCATCGTCCGCTCGAAGGCCATGGTGGGCAGCGCCGGCTTCATCGCGCGGACCTCGGCGAGATACGACTCGGCGAGCCGCAGGTCGGCCTGGAGCTTCGCGCGCGGCTCGGCGGTGGCGGCCGCGGCCAGCTCGGCCCGGAGGCGGGCGATCTCCCCGGGAACCTGCCGCACGTGGTCCTGGATGCGCTTGAGCCCCTTCTTGACCATCGCCTCGCGGGTGAGCTGGTTGGTGATGATCTCCGCGCCCGGATACGCGGCGGGATAGACCTCGTTGCCGTGCCAGTGGTCCCAGTGGAAATGGGTGTTGACGACGTAGCGCACCGGCCGGGGCGTGATGTCGCGGAGGCGGTCCACGATCACCCGCGCCGCGGAGGGCTTGGAGTGCGTGTCCACGATCACCGCGCCGTCGTCGCTCTCGATGATCGCGGTGTTGGAGTTGACCTTGTACGCGGGGGCGGCGACCGCGACGTGGACGCCGTCGGCCACCCGGCGAAAATCGAAGCGGGCGTCGCCGCCCGGGCCCTCGTGGCCGCAACAGTCCATGGCGCGTGCTCCTCTCTTGGCGATACTATGCGAAGGCGAGAGACGGCTCAAGCAACCCGGGGAGGCCCCGATGACCACGACGCGAACCGAGAAGGACACCATGGGCGCCATCGAGGTGCCGAGCGATCGCTACTGGGGCGCGCAGACCCAGCGGTCGCTCGAGCACTTCCGGATCGGGGCCGACCGGTTCCCGCGGGAGATGATCCGGGCCCTGGGCCTTCTCAAGAAGGCCTCCGCCCTCGTGAACCGGGAGCTCGGCCTGCTCCCGGAGGACAAGACCCGCGCCATCGTGCAGGCCGCCGACGAGGTCATCGACGGCGGTCTCGACTCCCATTTCCCGCTCGTCGTCTGGCAGACCGGCAGCGGGACCCAGACCAACATGAACGCCAACGAGGTGATCGCCAACCGGGCCAACGAGCTGCTCGGCGGCGGCCTCGGCTCCCAGCAGCCGGTGCATCCCAACGACGACGTCAACCGCAGCCAGTCCTCGAACGACACCTTTCCCACCGCGATGCACATCGCCGCGGTGGAGCAGCTGGAGGCGCGGTTGATCCCGGCGGTGAGCCGGCTGCGGGATACGCTGGAGGCGAAGGCGCGCGAGTTCCACGACATCGTCAAGATCGGGCGCACGCACCTTCAGGACGCGGTGCCGCTGACGCTCGGGCAGGAGATCTCGGGCTGGGCGAGCCAGCTCGACCACGGGCTCGAGCACGTGCGGGCGGCGCTGCCGCATCTGCGCGAGCTCGCGCTGGGCGGCACCGCGGTCGGCACCGGGCTCAACGCGCCGCGGGGCTTCGGGGAGCGGGCGGCCCGCGTCATCGCCGACCTGACCGGGCGCGCCTTCGTCTCCGCGCCCAACAAGTTCGAGGCCCTCGCGGCCCACGACGCCCTCGTCAACGCCCACGGGACGCTCCGGACCCTGGCCGGAGCGCTCACCAAGATCGCCAACGACGTGCGCTGGCTCGCCTCGGGGCCGCGCAGCGGCCTCGGCGAGCTGCGCATTCCCGAGAACGAGCCGGGCAGCTCGATCATGCCGGGCAAGGTCAATCCGACCCAGTGCGAGGCGCTGACCATGGTGTGCGCCCAGGTGATGGGCAACGACGTGGCGGTGGGGATCGGCGGGGCCTCCGGGCACTTCGAGCTGAACGTCTTCAAGCCGCTCATCATCCACAACGTGCTGGGCTCGGTGCGGCTGCTCGCGGATGCGTGCGACTCCTTCGACCGGTACTGCGCCCAGGGCATCGAGCCGGACCGCGAGCGCATCCGGGCCCTGGTCGAGCGCTCGCTCATGCTGGTCACCGCGCTCGCCCCGATCATCGGTTACGACCGGGCCGCCGCGATCGCCAAGAAGGCGCACGCCGAGGGCTCGACGCTCAGGGAGGCGGCGCTGGCGCTCGGCTACCTCGGCGCGGAAGAGTTCGACCGCGCGGTGCGCCCGGACGCGATGGTGGATCCGGGCTAGGGTGTCGATGCCGGATTCCGCGCGCTCCGTCTTCGCGGTCTTCCTGCGCCTGGGGCTCACCTCCTTCGGCGGCCCCATCGCCCATCTGGGCTACTACCGGACCGAGTTCGTGGAGCGGCGGCGCTGGCTGAGCGAGGCGGCGTACGCGGACCTGGTGGCCCTCTGCCAGCTCCTGCCCGGGCCGGCCAGCTCCCAGGTGAGCTTCGCGGTCGGGCTGAGTCGCGCCGGGCTCCCCGGCGGCGTGGCGGCCTGGCTCGGCTTCACGCTCCCGTCCGCGGTGGCCATGGTCCTGTTCGCTCAGGGGGCGGCCGGGTTGACCGGCCCGCTCAGCGCCGGGATGCTCCATGGGCTGCAGGTCGTCGCGGTGGCGGTGGTCGCGCAGGCGGTGTGGAGCATGGCGGTGAGCCTCTGCCCCGACCGCCCCCGGGCCTCCATCGCGGTGGCGGCCACCCTCATCGCGACCGCGGCTCCGACCGCCATCGGGCAGATCGCCGCGATCCTCGCCGGCGCCATCGCCGGAACGTGGCTTCCGCGCGAGGCGCCGGTGGTCGGCCCGTCCGCGCGGGAGCCGATCCCGGTGCCACGGGGTCTCGCGGTCGCCGCGCTCGTGCTGTTCGCCCTGCTCCTGATCGGGCTGCCCATCGCCGCCGCGGTCTGGGCCGTGCCCGCGCTCGGGATGGCGGAGGCCTTCTACCGAGCCGGGGCGCTCGTCTTTGGCGGCGGACACGTGGTGCTGCCGCTGCTGCACGCCTCGGTGGTGGAGCCCGGCTGGGTGAGCGAGGACGCGTTTCTCTCCGGCTACGGGGCCGCCCAGGCGGTCCCGGGGCCGCTCTTCACCTTTGCCGCCTACCTGGGCGCGATCATGATGCAGTGGACCGGCGCGGCGCTCTGCCTGGTCGCGATCTTCCTGCCCGGGCTCCTGCTGGTGCTGGGGGTGCTGCCGTTCTGGGCGACGCTCGGCCGCGGGGCGCTCATGCGGGCCGTCCTGCGAGGCGTCAACGCCGCGGTGGTCGGCGTGCTGCTGGGTGCGCTCTACGATCCGGTGTGGACCAAGGGGATCGGAGGGCCCCTCGACTTCGCCCTGGCCCTGGTGGCCTTCGCCCTGCTGGTGATCTGGAAGGCGCCGCCGTGGCTGGCGGTGCTGGTCAGCGCGGCGGGCGGGGCGGCCGTCTTCGGTCGCTGAACGGGGGCCGCTGAAAGCGGGACGTCAGGCGGTCGCGGCCTCGGTGTCGCGCGAGCCGTCGGTCATCTTGGCGAGGACCTCGCGAAGGGTGGCGAGGCGGATCGGCTTCTTCACCACCATGTCCACGCCGTCCGGCTTCTCGCCGGCCGCGTTCATCAGATCGCCGAAGCCGGTGAGCAGGATGATCGGGGTGTCGGGCGCGACCTCCTTGACCATGGCCGCGAGCTGATCGCCGCCCACTTCCGGCATCGCCCGGTCGGTGATGACGAGCGCGTAGTGGCCCGCCTTGAACTTCTCGAAGGCCTCGCGCCCGTTGACCGCGGTGTCGACGGTGTGGCCGTCGCCCATGAGGTACTCGCTGAGCACGTCGCGGGCGATCGGCTCGTCGTCCACCACCAGGACGTGGAGCGGTCCGGAGGAGGACGCCTGCGTGCGCGGCTGCACCTCGCGGGCCTGGCTGGTGTCGGCGGGCATCAGGATGATGAACGTGGTGCCCTTGCCCACCGTCGACTCGATGTCCATGGTGCCGCGGTGCCGCTTGACGATGCCGTACACCATGGGCAGGCCGAGGCCGGTGCCCCGCTCGCCCTTGGTGGAGAAGAAGGGCTCGAGGCAGCGGCGGCGCACGTCGTCGGTCATGCCGGTGCCGCTGTCGCTCACCTCCAGGAAGACCTGGGGCACGCGCGGGGCCATCGGGGTCTCCTCGCTCGCGGAGGCCTCACGCATGCCGGTGCGGATGCGGATCAGGCCGCCTTCGGGCATGGCGTCGACCGCGTTGAAGATGAGGTTGGCGAGCATCTCGCGCATCTCGGACTCGCTGCCCAGGATGCGAGGCACCGGGCGCATGTCGGCCTCCACCATGATCGTTCGGCCGCTGCCGAGCGCCTCGTCGCGCCAGCGGGGGCGGGTGAGGGCCACCGCCTGCTCGACCATCTGGTTGAGCGAGAGCGGCCGGTAGGTCTCGCCCTCCTCGCGCTTGCGGTAGAACTCGCGCAGACGGCTCACCACGCTGGCCGCGTCCTCCACTCCGGTCATGATCAGCTTGAGGTACTTGGTGGACTTCGCCGCGTCCTTGAGGATCTCGGGGTGCTCGAGCAGCATCTCCGCGTAGCCGGAGATCGGCACCAGCGCGTTGTTGAAGTCGTGGGCGAGGCCGCTCGCCATCTTGCCGACCGCGTTGAGCCGCTCCTGCTCGATGATGTGCCGCTGGGTGCGGTGCAGCTCGATCGCCACCGCGGCCTGCTTGGCGATGCCGTCGGCGAGGCGCAGGTCGTCCATCGAGAAGACGTGCGCGTCGCGCACCCAGGAGATCGCGAAGATGCCCAGGAGCTCGTCGCTGACCTGGACCGGCTGGATCAGCAGCGACGCCTGGGGCAGGAGCTGGAGCGCGGCCTGGTTGAAGCGCGGGTCCGTCTTGCTGTTGCTCGAGTGCAGGGCGGTGCGCAGGCGCTTGACGAGGTCGAGCAGCGGGTCGTCCGGGGCCAGCGGCAGAGCCGAGAGCGGCTCGCGCAGGTCGCGCGGCACGTGGTAGCCCGCGAGCGGGATGAAGCGGTCGCCGCCGCCGGTCACGCACCAGGCCACTCCGGTGTCGGCGCCCAGGATGCGCACCATCTCCCGGGTCGTCCGGCGGATGGCCTCGGGGAGATCGGGGGCCGAGCCGATGGCCTGGCTGACCGCGAGCAGCGTCTCGGTCTGCTGCAGGCGCTGCTGGATCTCGTCGTAGAGCCGGGCCTTCTCGAGCGCCACCGCGGCCTGGGCGGCCAGCGTGGTGGCCAGCCGGATCTCCTCGTCCGTGAACACGTGGAGCGCCTTGAGATGATCGAGGATGAGCACGCCCGCGGTCCGGCCCTGGTGGATCAGCGGTACCACCAGCGCGGACTTGGCCTGGAAGAGGCCGACCCAGCCCTGCGGCACGCGCGGGTCGCTGCCCGGGTCGGAGATGACCACCGGCTCCTGGCGCCGCACCGCCTCCAGGAGGAACGAGGGCATCTCCTCGAGGGCGAGCGCGCGGAGGGTTTCCGCGCCTTCCTCGCCCCGCGCGGCCGCCGCGCGGTCGGCGAGCTGCGAGCTGACCGGGACCATCAGCTGGCCCGACTTGTCGCGGAGGAAGATGGAGCCGCGGTCGACCCGGCAGGCGCGCGCGGCGCCATGCGCGATGACCTCGAACAGCGCCTTCTGCTCGATGGCCGAGCCGATGGCCTCGGTCACCTCGAGCATCCGGTCGGTCTCCTCGGCGCGCTGCTTCACCGCCTTGAGCGCGTCGCGGAGCTGCTCGGTGGTGCGCTGCAGCTCCTGGGTGCGCTGCACCGAGCGCTGCGAGGTCGAGCTGGCCTCCGCGATCGTGCGCCGGTGGCTGCGCCAGGCCGCGGGCAGGAGGATCAGACAGAGGACCCCGCCGGTGCCGAGGGCGATGTTCCAGGCCAGCACGCTCCAGCGCTCGTGGGCCTGGTCCATGCGCAGCGGGGCCTGGGAGAGCTCCACCACCCCGACCACGCGCGCGGCGCCCGGGCCGTAGACCGGGACGAAGAGGTCGGCCACGTTTGGGGAGACGAAGTTCTGGGCCTCCGCGTTCGGCGGGGCCACCGAGGAGAACCGGACCGCGACCCGCCCGTTGATGGCGTCGCGCAGCTCGTGGCCGTCGGAGCGCTGGCCGATCAGCCCGGACTGCACCGCCCAGACGACGGTGCCCTGCGGGTCCCAGACCTTGATGTTGACGACGCCGGGCAGCTCCCGGACGAAGCGCGCGCTCTCCTCGGCCCACCGCTTGGGGGTGCGCGCGTTCTGGCCCGCGAGCAGCTCCGGCAGCCCGCTCCGGTCCACCGCCCGCTGGGCGACCGCGGCGGTCTCGGTCCACTCCGGCTCGGAGACGGCCATCTCGAGGAGCCACGACAGGCCGATCCCGAGCGCGCCGGTGAAGGCCACGATCCCGATCAGCCGCACCACGAGCGTGCGGGCGAGCCCGCGGAGGGTCAGCCGAGCCATGAGGGACTCCCGTGCCGGTCGTCGGCGCCGAGGCTCGCGAGGAGCTCGGGAACCCGATCCGCCGAGACCGGCCTGGCGAAGAAGTAACCCTGGCCCTGGTCGCAGCCGATCGCGCGGAGCTGGATGAGCTGGTCCTGCGTCTCGATGCCTTCCGCGGTCACCGTGATGCCGAGGCTGTGGGCGAGCCCGGCCACCGCCCGGATGATCGCGGTGTCCTCCGTCTCGTAGCCCACACCCTTGACGAGGGAGCGGTCGATCTTGAGACAGTCCACCGGCAGACGCTTCAGATACGAGAGCGAGGCGTAGCCGGTGCCGAAGTCGTCGATGGCGAGGCGAACGCCGATCGCCTTGAGGGCGTCCAGCCGGTCGAACATGCGCGGGTCGTCGCGCATCAGGACCGCCTCGCTGATCTCGAGCTGGAGGCGGCGCGGGTCGAACCCGGTCTCCCGAACGATGGTGGCGACCTCCTCGGGGAGGGCCTCCCGCTCGAACTGGCCGGCCGAGAGATTGATGCTGACGATGAGCGGGGGGACCCCGGAGGCCTCCGATCGCCAGGCGAGCGCCTGGCGGCACGCCTCGCGCAGGATCCACCGGCCCATGGGCAGGATCAAACCCGTCTCTTCCGACAGGCCGATGAAGTCGGCGGGGAGCAGCGCGCCGCGCCGGCGGTGGTCCCAGCGGACCAGCGCCTCGACCTCGACCGGGCGGATATTCGCCAGCGCCACCACCGGCTGGTAGCGGAGGCTCAGCTCCTGGCGCGCTCCCGCGGTGCGGAGATCGGCCTGCAGGTCCAGACGGTCGCGGGTGGAGACGCTCAGGCCGGGCTCGTAGAGCTCGTACCGCGCGCGGCCCTCCGCCTTGGCCTGGTACATGGCCAGATCCGCGTTGTGGAGCACCTCCTCCGGCTGCATGGACCCGCCGCCGGTGAGGGCGACCCCGATGCTCGCCGAGATCAGGACGTCGCGGCCCTCCACGACGAACGGGCGCTGGATCTCCGCGGAGACCCGCTCGGCCAGCGCGGTGGCCGCGTTGAGATCGGAGGAGTCCTCCAGCAACAGGGCGAACTCGTCCCCACCCAGGCGTGCGACGGTGTCCTCGGGGCTCAGGCACCCGGCCAGGCGATGGCCGACTTCCACCAGAAGCCGGTCGCCGACCTCCCGGCCGAGCGTGTCGTTCAGGATCTTGAATCGGTCCAGATCGAGGAAGAGTACCGCAAGGTTGGTGCCGGTCCGCTCCGCGCGGGTCAAGGCGTGGGTGAGACGGTCCATGAAGAGGGCCCGGTTGGGCAGCCCGGTCAAGGAGTCACGGAAGGCCTCGCGGATGAGCTGGTCCAGCCGGCGCGGAAACTCGTTGATCTCCTGCGACTGCTGCTCGATGGTGGCGAGCATGCGCGCGAACGAGCTCATGAGGGTGCCGATCTCGTCTTTGCGGGAGGGCTCCGCCGGCAGCTCCGGGCTCTGCTCGTTGCTGAGCTGCGCGGCACGCGACAACGCGGTGGCGATGTCCCAGACGATGAACGCGCCGCCCGCCATGAGGAGCGCGGTGAAGGTCAGCAGCGCCGGGACGCTCACCGAGTCCGCGAGACCCACGAGGGGACCCAGGAACTCGCGCACCGGCGCGTGAAACGCGTAGGTCAGCAGGAGGAGCGGGATCACCGAGCAGAGGGTGAGAGCGAGGATCACCTTGCGCCGGACCCGCTGGCCGGCGAGGGCCACCTCAGGATTGATCGTGGTCTTGCTCATTCGTGTCGTCCGGGCGCATTCCCCAGGCGGTCTGAAATCGAGCAAGAGCGGTGCCACCGGATGGCGGGGGTAAGCGGCTGATAGTACAGGGGTCCGGAGTGCGCCGGACCTTAAAAAACGTCCACGCGGCCGACGAATTTCGTCTACGGCGCCTTCCAGACCGCGTTCCCCTCGCGATCGGAAAGCTGAAGGCTGGGGCTCTGGGTCGGGCTGGTCGCGACCGTGACCTGCGGCTTGCCCGGATCGTTGCCGAGCGCCAGGCTCGACCCGGTCGGAGCCGCGACGAGCCAT